>WFLX010077890.1_pt1 | contig 11717 bp, 8 predicted proteins | sample 4967041 | NCBI WGS metagenome assembly WFLX01 (sample SAMN12857096, study PRJNA449069) | gut metagenome | isolation source: stool from male and female vole | host: Microtus ochrogaster | place: USA:Florida | collected 2017 | reverse complement strand
TATTTTAAAGGAAAGCCTATCAAATGGGACAATGAAATTCTTGATCCTAAAGTAAGAGAACGGAAATGTAGGGAAATGTATAGATATCATTATGAATAAGGTCTAAGCATGTATGAATAAGGATTAAGCATGGCAATTCTCTTGCGTGGCCATCGCTTTAAGAGGTATCCCAAATCCCGGTTAAAAGGAAAGAGTCCGGTGCAATACCGAACTCTTTCAATTTTCGGAGAATGTTTAATCCGTCCAACTTTTGGGGGTCACTTCACAATGTAGGGACGCACGGCCCGTGCGTCCGGATTGCCGGCGATGAACCCCCGGAGGTTTGGCCCCGTGATTCGTATTGTTAACATTGCGGCACCTGCGGACGCACGAGCCGTGCGTCCCTACATTGTCGATCCGTTTTGCCTGATTGCCGAGTGGCGGACAAAAGGTCTTGGTCGAGCGGATTACTGAGCGGGATCGAGGAGCACTACACGGTAGTTGCCCTGAGCGTTGAGGGCTTTCATGTAGTCCTTGACGTCGTCGACAGTGATTGTGTTGAGCACTTCGATGTTGCCGTTGAATGTGTCAACGCCATTGATGATCTCGCCGGATATAGAGCGGAGCCAGGGCGAATTTTTCTCTTTGGCTTCGGTGTAGGATTTCACCATGTATTCCTTGATGGGGTTGAGCTCATCGGGAGCTACGTTGCTCTCCATGTCGGTGAACTGGCCGCGGATGTAGGTGAGAACTTCATCCTTCATCTCAGGCTTCATGGGGAACTGGCTCTGGATCGTGGCATTGCCGAGACCAACACGGTCGAGCGAACCGGCGGCGTGGATCGAGTAAGTGGCACCCATATCCTCGCGCACTGTCTTGATGAGGCGGTTGGAGAGGATCTGCGCTGCGATAGAGGCGAGCATGGCATTCTTGGGAGTGTAGTCGATGTCGGCGCTCTCCACGATGAGTGCGTAGGTCTGAGGAGTGGTCATCGCTGTGGTAAACGCATCGGTGGCACCACCCTTCTTGATGAAGAGAGCGGGGTTGAAATCGCCAAAGCCTTTCGAGGCAGTTGAAGCGTCGGCGGGGAGAGAAGCAATGTATTTCTCCACGAGCGGACGGAGGGTTTCAGGCTTGACATTGCCTACGAACACAAAGGTGTAGTCGGCGGCATTGGCTGTCATCTTGTGGGCGAGGTCGATGGTGAGTTCGCGCGATGCGGCATTGATGGCCTCGGGAGAGATGGCAGCGTGGCGGGGCGACTCGAAGAGAGCGGCGAGGGCATTTTTCTGCATTATGAACTCGGGGCTCTTCTCCTGGTTGGCAAGGAGTCCGCTGTAGGTCTTCTGAAGGGCTGTGAACTCATCCTCGGTAAACTGGATGTCGAGGAAACCCATGTAGAGCATCTCCATGAAAGTGGGGAGGTCTTTGGGGGTAGAGGAGCCGTTGATGGAGCGGAGGTAGTCGCTGAAGTTGAAGGAGAGGCTTACCTGCTTGCCGGCAGTGTATTTGTTGAGGTCCACGTTGGTATATGAACCAAGACCGTAGGAGCCCAGAGAGAAGGGGAGGAACTGGATAGAGGTATCGTAGTCAGTGGGGAGGTTGGCATAGCCACCCTTAGCCACGGCGGTGAAGAGAATCTCATCCTCCTTGAAGTTGGTGGGTTTCACGATCACCTTTGCGCCATTTGACAGAGTCCACTCGGTGGTGCCCCATACGGGATTTTCAGCAGTGGCAACGATAGAGCCGGCCACAGGTTCGGTAGCCACGAGGGGCTCGGATTTGAGTTCTTCGACGAAGGGGGCAATCTCCTCGGCATCGACGGCAGCGAAGGCGTCGGAAAGAATCTGTTCGGTAGGAACGGCGATCTGGTCACTTTCAGGAGCGAGGACTATGACACGACGATTGTCGGGGGTGATGAGCTGAGCCATCATCTGATTTACGACATCAACAGGAAGAGCCATTGCGATGCTCTGGATGAGAGGCCATGCATCCNCGATGGAGGGGATGGGGNCGCCATCTATGAAGTTATCGACANAGTCGTTGACATAGGCATCGTTCTCGCGGGTGGCGCGGTTGTTGAAAGCCTTCTCGGCGCGAGAGAGATATTCGTTGCGGGCACGCTCATACTCACTTACAGTAAACCCGCCACGCTGAGCGCGGAGGAGTTCGCGGTAGAGAGCCTGCATAGGCTCAACGATATCATTGCCTTTTGCGGCTACGTAGGCGGTAGCGGCATCCTTGACTTTATCGGAGAGGAGCGAGCCACCGAAGTGGATCCCTGCGCCTGCAAAGGGTGAGTCAGGTTTGGAAGAGATCTCATCGAGTCGGTTGTTGATCATCTGGCTGATGACATTCTCAGTGTAGTCCTGAACGAAGTAGAGAGGAGTGTTTTTCATCTCGCGAGGCATCACATCGGATAGGAATTCGATCTGACCTATCAGATTTTTCTGCTCAGGGTCGCTGCCGATGCCATAGAGAGTCCCTTTGTGGTCGGGGACAGGTTCGTAGACACGCTCAGCGGGGTTCGCGGGCATTTCGATGCTTGAGAACATCTCCTTGATTTTTGCTTCGATGCGGTCAGGGTCGATGTCGCCAACCACGATAACAGCCTGCTGATCGGGGCGATACCACTTTTCGTAATAGTCGCGAAGAGCCTGCGGGGGGAAGTTGTCAACGACCTCCATGGTGCCGATAGGCAGACGGTGGCCATACTTGGTGGTAGGGTAAAGCGAGGGGAGGATACTTTCCAGGATACGCATCTGGCCCTGCATNNAGCGGCGCCACTCTNCGTGGATCACNCCGCNCTCCTTGTCGATCTCCTNNGGGTCGAGGGTGAGGTCGGAGGCCCAGTCGTGGAGGATGAGCAGACATGAATCCTGAACACTCTCACGCGCCACGGGGACATTGCTGATATTGTAGACANTCTGGTCAACGCCTGTATAGGCATTGAGGTTGGCACCGAATTTGACACCTACAGAATCGAGCCAGTCGCGCAGGAGGTTGTCGGGGAAATTGGTGGTGCCGTTGAAGCACATGTGCTCGAGGAAGTGGGCGAGGCCACGCTGATTTTCCTCCTCAAGAATCGAACCAACCTTCTGGGCGATGTAGAAATCGGCCTGCCCTTTGGGGTATTCGTTGTGACGTATATAATAGGTGAGCCCGTTTGGAAGATGGCCCACACGCACTGCTGAGTCGACCGGCAGGGGCTGAGCCATAGGATTGCCCTGCGCAGTGACGATGCCGGGAGCCACAATTGCTGCAAGGAGCAAGAGTGCCGACAAAATTCTCTGTCTGAGTTTCATGGAGTGGTTTTTAATTATTTGATGAAAATTTTGATTTCAATTTATCAATAGGTAGGGAGGGCATGGAGCCTGATACCTCAATATTTGACGCGGGGCGGAGGGTAAAGTTACAGAGGCTATTGATATTTTAAGAAAAATTTACATTTGGTGTCGTCATATAGCCTCTCAACCGCATCAGTTTGCCCTGATCACTTCACTTCAGGTGGTTCCTGTGGTGGTGGAGGATTGCCAGAGCCTCATCATGGAGGCAGGGGAGGGTGATGGTGTAGTACGAAGGGTTGGCGGGGTGGAAGACGCCAAGTTTCATCCCGCTTACCTTGATGTCGTAGCACATCTCAAGGATGATCCGGTAGATGCTCACCTGAAGGGCATAGTGGCAATAGGGGATATCATGGAGGGTAGCCGCGGGGCCGAAACCGCATTTGCCATAGCTATTGACGGTAACGGGCCTCCCGGAAGAGTCGATGAGTTTGCGTGAACGCTTCCAGTCGTAGATGTTGAAGGTGCCGTCAGGAGTGCGCTCGAGGAAGTCGAGGGTTCCTGCCACGCCGAAATCTTCATGGTAGATGCGCCACTCGGTGCGGAAGGGATGTAAAGTGACCTCTTGCGCCCAACGGCGAAACATCCCGAAGGCTTCGCCGTCGTCGCCGTAATCCTCGCCGAGATAGAAGTGTTCGATGCGGTCGTGCATCGTCGTTCCGAGGCGCCGGGCCTTCTCCCCTTCGGCTTCCCACTTGGCTTTGAGCTCCTCAGGTGTCAATCCCATTGACGGAGCCTTACGCTCAGCCCAGTAGTCGGCATCAAATTTTGGAAAGCAGCTTTCAACGAGAGTGGTGACCGATGTGAGCACCCGGTCGCCTAAAGTGTAGGTGTGGGTCCGTGGCTCGAATTTCAGATGGCGGTCGCGAGGGTTGGAGTTAGTATCGTTGAACGACATGGTGCTCACAGTGATTTAGCCTCTTCCCAGATGGCATCCATCTCGGCGAGCGACATATCCTTAAGATTGCGGCCCTGCTCCCGGGCTTTCGACTCGAGATAGTTGAAGCGGGCTATGAATTTCTTATTTGTTTTCTCGAGGGCATTTTCAGGGTTTATGCCATAGAGACGCGCGGCATTTATCAGACTGAAGATCAGATCGCCCATCTCCTCCTCGCGGTGAGCGTCGTCGGAGTCGGGGATGGTCTCCTCAAACTCCGCAATCTCCTCCTTGACCTTCTCCCAGACCTGTTGAGGTTTCTCCCAGTCGAAGCCTACGTTGGCGGCTTTCTCCTGTATACGGTCAGCCTTTATCATAGCGGGGAGAGCAGTGGGGACGCCTGAGAGCACCGTCTTGTTGCCCCCTTTCTCCTTTAGCTTTAGCTCCTCCCAGTTTTTCAGTACATCATCCGTAGAGTTGACGGTGACATCGCCAAAGACGTGGGGGTGGCGGAAGATCAGCTTAGAGTTGAGTGCATCGCAGACATCCACAATGTCGAAGCCCCCCTTTTCTTCGCCGATCTTTGCATAGAAGAGTACATGGAGAAGCACATCCCCGAGCTCCTTGCGGATGTTGGCGTCATCCTCGTTGATGAGGGCATCGCAGAGCTCGTAGACCTCCTCAATGGTGTTAGGGCGCAGCGATTCGTTGGTCTGTTTGGCATCCCAGGGACATTTCACCCTGAGAATGTCGAGAGTATCGATCACTCTGCCGAGTGCTTCGATTTTTTCTTGACGTGTATGCATTCTGTAATTGTGTGTTAACGTTTGTGCCCACAAAGTTACGAAAAAAAGTCGGCTCGGCAATCAACATCCTGATTGCCGAGCCGACGGGGTATGTCGGTATTTGTAGAGAGAATTGCTATATGAGATTAGTGCTTCCTGACTTCATGCACCGCTACAGGAGCGGAGAGAGTCAGCGGGAAGGTGAGGGTCAGTCAAAGATGTGGCGCAGTTTTGAGAAAATGCGGTTTTTGACTGATTCAGAAGGCGTCATGTTGGGCTTACCCTTAAGCGACTCGATAGTGTCCTTCTCCTCCTGGGTAAGAGTCTCGGGGATGTAGACCATCACGTTGATAAGCTCATCGCCGGTGCCGTAGCCTTCGGGCGAGGGGAGACCCTTGCCGCGCAGACGAAGCACTTTGCCGGGCTGAGTGCCTGCGGGAATCTTCAGTCGGGCCCTTCCGGTGATGGTGGGCACCTCAACGGAACCTCCGAGCGTTGCAGTGGGGATGTCGAGCATAAGATTGTAGACCACATCNTTGCCANNGCGCATGAGTTCAGGATTCTTGATTTCTTCAATCACCACAAGGAGGTCGCCATTGACACCACCATTNAGGGCGNCATTGCCCTGACCCTTCACTGTCAGAGTCTGGCCGTCGGCCACTCCGGCAGNGATTGTNANGGTTACGGTGCGGTCTTCGCGAACCACACNCTCGCCATGNCAGAATNTGCACTTATCAGTGATAATCTTTCCTTCACCCTTACACTGGGGACACTCTACAGCTGACTGCGAGAGGCCGAAGAGGGTCTGCTGCTGGCGGAGCACTGTGCCGGAGCCGCCGCAAGTGGGGCATGTAGCAAAGGCAGTGCCATCTTTAGCTCCTGTGCCGTTGCAGTGGGTATCCTTCACGAGGGTAGGTATCTTGAGGGTCTTGGTGACGCCTGTAGCGATTTCTGCCAGTGTCATCTTGACCTTTATGCGGAGGTCGGAACCACGGCGCTGCCGCCTGCGTGCACGACCGCCGGCAGTCTCGAAACCACCCATATTGCCAAAACCACCACCGAAGATATCGCCGAACTGCGAGAAGATATCCTCCATGGAGAAGCCTCCGGCATGTCCGCCACCTCCACCGGGGAAGCCTTGCGGACCCATGCTATGACCGAACTGATCATATTTGGCGCGTTTCTCAGGGTTGGAGAGAACGTCGTAGGCCTCGGCGGCCTCCTTAAACTTCTCTTCAGCCTCTTTGTCGCCGGGATTTTTATCAGGGTGATATTGTATGGCCTTCTTACGATAGGCACTCTTTATGGCCTTTTCGTCGGCATTTTTGTCGACTCCAAGCACTTCATAATAATCTCTTTTAGTTGCCATGGATATAACTGGAAATTATTGGCCCACGGCCACTTTGGCATGGCGGAGCACTTTGTCGTTTATTGTATAACCCTTAGTGGGTGTGTCGATGACTACGCCTTTCTGCGACTCGTCAGTGACGGGCACCATGGCGATAGCTTCGTGGAGCTCTGAGTCGAAAGGTTTTCCGGTGCTTTCGATAGGTTTCACACCATTTGAGGCAAGGAATTTCACAAGTTTCTGATAGATGAGTTCCATTCCTTCCATAACTTTCGAACCATCGGCTTCTGAGCTGCTTGCCTCGAGACCACGCTCGAAATCGTCGACAATGGGAAGGAGGCCTTTGAGGACAGACTCAGAGGCATTCTTTATGATGTCTGATTTCTCCTTTACAGTGCGTTTGCGGAAATTGTCGAACTCGGCCATGAGGAAGAGATATTCCTTCTTTTCCTTTTCTACTTGAGCTATAGTGTCGTCGAGTTGCTTCTTGAGATCATCGATCTGGCCGAGCTGACCATTGATGATTTCATTTTCTTCATCCTCTACGGAGTTCTCTTCGCCGTAAGCTTCCTGAACATCGTCGAGAATTTCTGCTCCCTCTTCAGGACGCTCAGCGCGATCTTTATCCTGATATTCTTTATTCTTGTCCATAATCATATATGTTGTGAGGTTGAGTTATTTTGCGTTTGTTACTGTAATGTTCCTACCTTAGAGTGATATCTTCAAAAAGGTTGCCAAAAACTGCGGCTACCGCTCGAAATCTCTTCAGGATTGCTGCCGAGGCATCCTCCAAGGTTTTACATAATAAACAATCGTAGCGTCATAACGTTCACTCAACCAACAAAAAGAGACGGTTTTGGAATGAGAGTCAGAGCGTTGCGACAAATATCCCGCTCCCGGGGAAAAGCTGTGTCAGTCGGTCTGCCAAAATGTCACTTTTGAAGAGTCCGAAGATGGCCGAGCCTGACCCTGACATGGCAGTGTAGATGGCTCCGAGGTTGGAAAGTTCGCTCTTGATGGCGGCGAGCGATGGGTGGGTAGGGAAGATCGACTTCTCGAAATCGTTTTTGAGACACCCTTGCCACTCGCTGACTTTCAGGGTCAGTGTGTCGGCTATACGTACCGGAGGGATGGCGGGTGAGACCATGCTGTAGGCTTCGGCTGTGGGGATGCTCACCGGGGGCTTCACGACCGCTATGGTGAGGCCGCTGAGGTCAAGATCGACAGGGGTAAATTCTGTCCCGATACCGCTGCATAGCATTGGTCGGTTATAGATAAAGAAGGGGCAATCAGCACCTATCCCGGCGGCTATTTCAGCCAATTGGTCGGAGGAATATCCGAGGCCGAAGAGGGTGTTAAGCCCCAGGAGGGTGAATGAGGCATCAGCCGACCCTCCTCCGAGGCCGGCTCCGTCAGGGATTATCTTGCGCAGATAGATGTCAACGGGGGGTATCTCTGCGGTCTCCGAGAGGGCGCGCACCGCTTTCATCACAAGATTTTTCTCCGGGGGGCACGCCACGGGGCGCCCCGAGGTGGTGAGGGTGGTGGCAGACCCTTTGGCCGGGACTATCTCAAGGATGTCGCACCAGGGGATTGGATACATGACGGTCTCAATGTCGTGGTAGCCATCGGGGCGCCTGCGGAGTATGTCGAGGCCAAGGTTGATTTTGGCATTAGGGAATAGTATCATATCGTAAGGGTAAGTTTATAAGGTCACTCCCAGTGGAGGGTGACATTTTCTATGAGAGTGGCGCCCGCACCGGTAGTGCCGGTGTGCTGGAGGCCAAAGGTAGCGGCCCCGGGAGCGTCAGGGATTTGTGCTGACAGGGTGACTTCAGGAAGGGGAGCAGAGTTGCCTGAGGGGGTGTCAATGATGGCATCGGTCGAGGCGTGAGCGCTGAGAGTGCCGTCGGTGATGGCCATGTCAACCCGGCAGGGAGTACGGAAGCAGGTGGAGGGGGTGGGAGTGGAAAGAGGCTTAGCGTCCCCATCCTCAAAACGCATAAGGGTGAACACTACAGCGTGGTCATAGTCGACAGTGCGCTCTATCCTTAAACCGTAGCCCGAGAGGGTTGAAGGATCATATTTTAAATAAATGTCGAGATATTGTCCGGTGGCGCTTCCAAACCCCTGTCCGGCGCTTTTGCAAGGTTGGAGCTCGAGAGAGGCGCTCATGTTGCGGCAGTCTGCGCGGCGGGGGGTGTAGAAAGCACGCGCACCGCGGGTCCATTCCACAAGTCCAATGCCGGTGGCAGCATCGGTGCCGTGACCATAATACCAACTTCTGAGCGAGTCTGCTTCCCACTGATATTCCGAGGTGTCAGAGGGCTTGAAGGAGTCGAAACTCCAGGCACCGGGGGAGCGGTTGGGTTGCTGGTGCACCGGGATGTCGGAGAAGTCTGTGTAGTAGTCTGTCTGAGGTTTGCGCATGGAGGCCGGAATCTTCCGCCGGCTAACCGGGGAGTCGGATATGAGCATCATAGGCTCGCCGCTCTCCGAGTCAGGCGCTTTTGGTGTCACTCTCACAGCGATATATCTCCNCTCGTCGGCACCGGTGAGTTTGNGTCGGGAGAAATCCCTGCCTCGGCCATAGCGGAGNGGGATAGTGTCGGNGAGCGAAGGAGCGGAGGCNGTGAANCNTTCAAATAGNGTGGCATCGCNGGTGGCGTNCGTAAGGCTGTAATCCACCAGAGCTTCACCTTTATTTATCGAGATGGTGGGGCGGGAGCGGAAGGCAGGAGCCTCTTTTAGAGAAGGAGCGAGCGTGAAAGATGCAGCTCCGTGGAGGCCAAAATTGGTGGAGGCGGTCAGGAAGCCCGAGAGGGGAGTGGGAAGATAATTGCCATCGGTGAGCCTAAGGTTCCCCCAGCCGGGGAGGGATGAAAGCTGCAGAAGTGAAGGCGATTGATAGTTGATGGTCAGAGGGTCGAGCCGGGAGATCTCTTCGGAGGTCATTTCGTAGCCACCCCAGCGGAGGAGGCGTGGAGCAATTGCGGCAGTGTCGCCTGCAGCAGCAAGGTGGATGGATGATGGGGAGAGGATGAGAGCCACGGGNAGATCCAAAAGCGGGCGCCCTAACTGCTTGGCTGCCTTTTCGACAGTCGCGCGCATGGATAGAGGATCCCACCCGTCGTCGCCCGCAAGCAGATTTGGAGTATTATATATGGTGTCAGTTCCTGACACTATCTTATAAGCCTCGAGGGCGTGGGTGGCGGTGAGGTCCACGCTCATCGCGGGGCGGGAAGAGTCGACGGCGAGGGGGTGNCCGTTGAGAGTGACACCGGAGTAGTAGGATACCANCGGAGCCTCAGAGCGTGTCCANCTCACCTCGGTGTCATCTTCGGAGGAGNAGAAGTGTGTGTCAATCAATGATACCATGCCGGGTACTTTGGTGAGATATTGCGGAGATTTGCCACGGAGCTCGATGTCGCAGTTGAGAAAGACAGCCCCGGTGAGCGGAGTGTTGTAGAAAGGCTTGCTGCTGAAAAAATTGAATCTACATCCAATATAGACTGCGCTCCCGGTGAGAGCATCGTCGGTGCACTCGAAATAGCAATTGTCATAGAGAGAGCGGCGCGATCCTACTAACGGGCAGAGATTCAGCCGGCTCAGAAACCTGCAGTTTTTGGCAAAGAGGCGGTCAGTGCCCTCGCAGATGCCAATCTGAGCCTGCACTATGGCATCGGCGCGACGCGGGCGGTTGAGAGAGGGGTCAAGAGGGTATTGGAGATCCACATTGCAGTAGTTGCCAAAGGTGAGGTTGCTGACGTTAAGTTCATTACCTATAAAATGAATCATAGTGTAGTTGCCGAGAGCGCCCCGAGTCTGCCCTCGGTTCACTGCAAAGATCGTGTTGGCGGGATCCGGATCGGTGGCAGNGATGGNGAGAGNGTCGCAGGNTATGGTGACCGCGTAGGGTATGGAGTNGTCATCCATCTTGCGGNTGGNNGGATCGTCAGGGTCGTCAAGCCAATAGACACCGGGGGCGACGAGCAGGCGGATGTGTTTCACTCCGTTGGCTGCCAACCGGTTGATCATATCGAATGCTTCCAGAGGGGAGGAGAAGGTCGCAGAATCCGCCGGGGCTTTGTCGTCGAGTCTCACGGTCACGGCAGAGGGGGGAGCTGGCCTCGCGGAAAGTGAAAGCGAGCAGAGGAGGAGCAGGGTGGAAATGCACAAAATGGACTGCCAAAATCTGCGCGAAGTGGCTACGGGTAGTGATGCCTTCGAGGCGGGGAGGTGATTCATAATGGAGCCGTGTGTGATATTGGAAGCTATAAAGATAGGCAAAATGTCGGAAAATGATTGGCATTAGCCGTAAAAAAAATTTCTTCCTCGGAAAAATTTCGGGAGTGGAAACGCCAAATATGATTGTTTATGGCGGCGGCGAAACGTGTANATCNTATTGCAGACAAANGGGACTCATCTACNTNGACCCTTACCAAGTGGACCANCGCAACAGCCGGAGGGAGGGGGCATCCAATGGCTAAGTCATATGGCGGTGTTAGAAGTAGTGGAAAGATTGAATCAAAAGACCTACACGCACCCGAGAGAGCGGAGTTTAAAGCTTATGGAGATGAATGGGATAAAACCTATTTTGATGATAAAACCGGCGGATACATAGTAACTCATAATGAGAGAATTGCCAGCGCCCAAGCATCTCCTAACGAACAAGATAAATTCGCAAAAGAACAAGATATGGCAAGAGATCTCGCTAAACAAGGATATAAGATCGAACACCTATCTGAGCAAAATAGACCAAAGGGCGAAACCTACGATGTGCATTTAGATGGTGAATCCGCAGACTTCAAGAGCACGAGCGGAGCCGGTAACATCCAGGGTTATGCAAAGTATGCAGTAAATGTTCAAGGAGCAAAGACTGTTGTGTTTAGGCTGGAGAAACATAAGCCCAAGATGATGAAAGCTCTCCAAGATGCAAAAAGGCATAGCGGTGGCAGGATTCTATATTACTATTCCGATGATAAAGATCTTAGAGAGGTATAGAAATAACGGAAGGCCGCGAACGGCCTTCCGGGTGGTGCGCAGTCTTTAGACCTCGCCCCTAAATTAGTCTTTTGACTAATCTATACCGAGGGTTTCGCTGAGCTCCACCCACGGTTAACAACAGTATCGCGGTTCCACCGCTCCGTCGGGGGATTGGTCAGTCATGGGTGTCAAGGTAGTGTCCGTGGGTGGTGTCGGGGTTGAGCGGTGGAACCGCGATGCTGTTGGTAGCCGTGGGTGAAACGGAGTGGAACCCGCGGTAGGTATGTGCGCGAGCAGACAGCTACGGAGTTGCCAACTGGCGAGCGGTGAAATCGCCGCCCCGAATGTAAACACCTCCGATCAATCTTCACATCCTTCTACCGCTAAGAGTAGCTGTT
>WFLX010259284.1_pt1 | contig 11720 bp, 10 predicted proteins | sample 4967041 | NCBI WGS metagenome assembly WFLX01 (sample SAMN12857096, study PRJNA449069) | gut metagenome | isolation source: stool from male and female vole | host: Microtus ochrogaster | place: USA:Florida | collected 2017 | reverse complement strand
TCAACATGAAGAAAGTCAACAGAAGAACGGTCACGTCACTCATCGCGGTCATGTCGATGAGCGTGCTCTTTCTTTTAATTTTTGGCTTTCCCATATTACTTNAGTTAACGATTAAATTAGTTGGGGTAATANGGGAATTAGTGAGTAGCCTGGAAGGTNTGAACGATCGAGAANCCGATTTCGTCGATAGCGTAGGTNAGGTTGTCGATCTTGTTGGTGTAGAAGTTGTAGGAGATAACNGCGAAAGCACCGGTTGCGATACCGAAGGCGGTGTTCACAAGTGCTTCAGAAATACCGGTTGACAGAGCGGTNGAGTCAGGAGCACCCGAAGCGGACAGAGCCTGGAACGATTTGATCATACCGATAACGGTACCGAGCAGACCAACGAGAGTACCGAGAGTGGTGAGGGTAGCNACGATGGGGAGGTTCTGCTGGAGCGAAGGCATTTCCATAGCGGTTGCTTCTTCAACTTCTTTCTGGAGGGTCTGAACTTTCTGTTCTTTGGTCAGGACGGTGTTTTTGTCCATTTCTTCGTAGCGAACGAGAGCGGCAGAAACTACGGCAGCAACAGAGCCTTTCTGCTTTTTGCAGAGAGCCTGAGCACCGGCGATGTCGTTGCTTTCGAGTTTGGTTTTGATGGCAGCTACGAACTTGGCAATGTTGCCGGCGCCCTTAGCAGACTTCAGAGCGATTGCACGTTCTACGGAAAGAACGATAACAGTCAGGAAGAGGGTTTGAAGAACAGGCACGATGATGCCGCCTTTGAAGATAGTACCGATAAGGTCGGTGGGGTGAGATTCACCGTCGAAGAACCACATAGATGCGGGTGCTTCGCCTTCGAATTCAAAGTGGCTGGGAGCGCCGAAGAAGAACAGGAATGCGCAAACGGCAACAACGAAACATGCGATGATTACCAGGAATGCGTTCTTTACGCCGGTTACATTAGACTTAACCGGAGCTTTGGAGTTTGTAGCTTCCATTGTTTAGAATGTTGTGATTTAAATAGTTAGTTATTGGTTAAAAATAAAAAAATTGTTCAGATATTAGCTTAAGTCAGTTGAAACTAATCAAAATCTAATTGCAAATTTATCAATTATTTTTGTAACACCAAAAAAAATCGCCATTTTTTTGTTTTTCGGGGCAGCAAAGCGGCCCGAAATCCACCTTATTTATATAGGGAGGACATCGGAATTCCGGCGATGCGGCGGCGGGCAACAATGTTGTAGGGCAGATAAAGGGGCGATTTCGGGTCGAGGCTGTTGCGGCGCACCAGCTGCGACGAGTGCACGAACTCGCCGTCGCGGTCATAGATGGCCACGTGGGTTATGCGGCCGGTTTTCGGATCGCCGACAAAAAGCAAGTCGCCGGCCTGCAGCGAGTCGGCAGGCACCTCAACGCCAAGATGAATCTGCTGCGAGGCATCGCGCGCAAGCAAGCGCCCTTGGGCGGCGTAGGCAATGCGCACCAGTCCGGAGCAATCCATGCCCTTGGGCGACAGTCCGCCCCAAAGATATGGCGAACCCATGTAGAGTTCGGCAGTGCGCGGCAGGCGCGCGGGGTTGAAGGGCTTGGCCGACAGCCGGTTCAACGGCTCGAAAGCGCCTGCGGGGGCAAGAATCTTACGGCCGTCGGGCAGACAAAGAGAGTCGCCGTCGATAACCAAAACGTCGCCGGCAACAAGGTCNGTGCGGCAATCGGCATCGCGCAGCTCGTAGGNGGCGGTGATTATGGCCTTTTCGGCATTACTCCAGGCCTGCATCTCTTCGGCGGTGGGAAAGACCATCGAGTGGTTGATAATCCAGCCATGATAGCAGTCGGGGGTCTCAACCCGCGACCATTCGGGGCCTTTTTCGAGAATCTTTACCGGGGTGCCCATCAGGGCCTGCGAGGTTTGTTCGGCTGTGTGTGAGGGGCGCGAGCGCATACACGCAACGCTCAGGCGCACCAAAGCGCGCTGCTCCGACGCAGCGGCAAGACTGACAAGGCTCAAAAGGTAAAAAAATAGCTGTCGCACTTCAAAAAAAGAGGGGTGTGAATGTGGGGGCATTAACCAACACGAATGCCCCCACAAGTAAGGATGTTTATACTAAGGAGTTGATAACGGCCTTAATCTGCTCGGCAAGTTCTTCGGCCTGGGCCATGGTCGAGGCTTCGGAATAGATGCGGATAATCGGCTCGGTGTTAGATTTGCGCAGGTGCACCCACTTGTCGGCGAAATCNATTTTAACGCCGTCGATGTCGGTGATTTCCTCGTTGGCAAATTTTTCCTTAACGGCAGCAAGAATAGCNTCGACGTTGATTTCGGGAGTCAGNTCGATTTTNTTCTTGGCAATNGCGTAGGGAGGATAGCCGGCTTTGAGNTCGGTAACCTTTTTGCCGCTCTTGGCCATGAGGGTCAGGAAAAGGGCCACGCCNACAAGNGCGTCGCGGCCATAGTGGAGTTCGGGATAGATAACNCCGCCATTGCCTTCGCCGCCGATAACGGCGCCGGTGCGCTTCATTTCNGTTGTTACGTTCACTTCGCCAACGGCCGATGCGGAATAGGAGCAGCCATGGGCGCGGGTAATGTCGCGCAGCGCACGCGAGGAGCTCAGGTTGCTGACGGTAGCGCCGGGAGTGTGGCTGAGCACGTAGTCGGCAACTGCCACGAGGGTNTATTCTTCAACGAACATTTCGCCGTTTTCCATAACTATGGCAAGGCGGTCAACGTCGGGGTCTACAACNAAGCCTACNTCAGCTTTGCCTTCTTTCATCAGGTCGGCAATCTGGGTGAGGTTTTCGGGAATAGGTTCGGGAGTGTGGGCAAACTTGCCGGTGGCCTCGCAGTTGAGTTCAACAACGTTTTTAACGCCGAGGGCGCGCAGCAATTTGGGCATAATGATGCCGCCAACCGAGTTCACTGCGTCGATGGCCACGGTGAAGTTAGCTTTGCGGATGGCTTCAACGTCGACCAGCGGCAGGGCGAGCACGGAGTCGATGTGCTTGNGGTCGTAGGTNGTGTTCTTGAATTCNTGGCCCAGGTCATCTACCTCGGCGAATGAATAATCNTCGGCAGCGGCAATGGCCAGAACTTCGGCGCCTTCNGCGGCATTGAGGAATTCGCCGTTGTGGTTCAGCAGCTTAAGTGCGTTCCACTGCTTGGGATTGTGGGAGGCGGTAAGGATTATGCCGCCGCAGGCACCTTCGCCGGTAACGGCGATTTCGGTGGTCGGGGTAGATGCCAAGCCGATGTTGACAACGTCGAAGCCCATGCCCATGAGGGTGCCGACAACGAGTTTGTCGACCATCTTGCCCGACAGGCGGGCGTCGCGGCCAACTACGATAGTATTTGATTTAACGGGCGAGGATTTGCGGATGAATTTTGCATAAGCAGCAGTAAACTTCACCACATCCAGGGGTGAAAGTCCTTCGCCGGGCACACCGCCGATGGTACCGCGAATGCCGGAAATGGATTTGATCAGTGACATGTTGTTGGTTTAATAGATTTTGGTTAGATTCTTGAAGGATAATAGCGGATGTTGTAGAGGAACGGATAAACCGACGAAACCTCCTGAACCGGTCCGAGATAGCTCTTGATTACGAGGCGCACGTGGCAGTTGAGTTTCAAATAGTCGAGCGGTATCTGAATACCGGTGCCCCAGTTGGTGGTTGAGGACAGCGAGGTGTTCTGATAGCGGAAAGAAGTCGGGTTCGAGGCAACATCCTGCTCGTTGCCCGAGGGCTCCCACTGGCCGGTTTCATAGGCTATTTTAAGGTTATAGCGCGTAAAGCGGAACCACACCTGCTGGTCGGCAACGGCCCGCGCGCCTGTGCCGCGGTCGAGCACCTGCATGTAAACGTAGCCATCATCGTCCATGCGATAGAACGGCGTGCGCTGAATGGCCTGCTCATGGAGCTCGGTTGCGTTGAGGTCTTTAAATTCCTCGCGGAAAGTGGGGTCGGCTTCGATATCCTTTGTGGTAACAAACACCGAATCTACCGGCACGGAAGTAATTACCGGATAATTAACAAGGAAGTTGTTTACGGCATAGTTTTCGTCGCGCAGCAGGTCGGCATAGCTCTCCTTGTCCTTACAGGCCGGAAGAGCCGCGAGCAGCAGCGCGCCAAGCATAATATTGAGGAATTTCTTCATTCAGGAATATATTTATCGTAGTTAGGCATTGCTTCGAGCAAGCGTTTTTTGCAATCTTCGAGCGGACCCTTGAATTCAGCGCCCGCAGCGTTCAAATGGCCGCCGCCGCCGAAAACCTCATTGCAGACCAGATTGACCGGAAAGCGCCCCTTGGAGCGCATGGAAATTTTTATGTGCGTAGGGTCTTCGCGCAGGTAAACGCTCCATAAAACTTCGGGCATGGCCAATGGCTTGTTCACCAGGCCCTCGGTGTCGCCTTTCTCATATTTGAAGCGTTCGAGTTCTTTGGCGTCGAGGGTAATCAGCGAGCAGCGATGTTGGGGAAGCAGCTCCATTTTTTCGCTCATGGCGTAGCCGTTGAGGCGCAGCGACGATTCAGAAAAGGTGTTGCACGCGCGCTGATAAAGCCGGTCCTTATCTATGCCCTTGCGCAGCAGCTCGGCAATTACGATATAGAGGTCAGGCTCGTTGGAATTATATGAAAAATTGCCGGTATCGGTCATCATGCCTGTGAAGATACATTCGGCAGCCTGACGGTTTATGCGGTCAAACAGTTCCAGGCGACACAAAACCCTGAACACCAGCATCGAAGTGGAGCTCGATTCGGGATGCGAAATAAGAACGTCGGCAAAATCGCCGGGATTCAGGTGATGGTCAATCTGCACCTTCGGGGCCTTCGATGCGAGCAGAGCCGGCTCCATGCGGTCAATGCGATAGGACTCGTTATAGTCGAGGCAAAAAATCAGGTCGGCTTCGGCAAGTAGTTTGGTAACATACTCATCGTGGCGCGTAAAGGCAATCGTATCCTTAACTCCGGGCAGAAATTGCAAACTTTTCGGCACAAGGTCGGGGGTTACCACAACTGCATTCTTGCCGATGGCGTTGAGGGTGTGCATCAAGCCAAGCGACGAGCCTATGGCGTCGCCGTCGGGGGCAAGATGACAGGTAATTACAATCTTATCGCTCTGGGCCAACAGATTGCGCAGCTTCTGTATCTCTTTTTCGTTTATGATTCGCGTAATCATAGCGCAAATTTAACACAAATTCCCCACCCTCGCAACCTGTTAAAGTTTTTTTANCGAAATAACCCCGATTCCACATTTTTTTGTAANTTTCCAACNAAATCCAAATCAAGCAATGNNCACCCCGNCCNTATGCCATTCGCATCCCCCAAATAGGCCAAAGAGCAACGTTAGGTGCGTCATGGTTCTATCTCACCGCTTTAGAAATTTAATCTTTTTTTCTCCTTTAATTATGAAAAGCCCTGCGGGAAGATTGTCCATATCAGAATACGGATAGACAGTTCCCGTGAGATCATAAATTAATTCATTAGTGCAGGTATAGGAATTATCATTCGTTTCAATTAGTCCGTTTGCTTCAAANGCTGATTTTGACAAAAGGAACTTCAACCGTTCTGGAGTAAAACNNCATTCGCACGTNTCCCGATNATTCCAATCATATTCAATATCAAGTTTTNCNCCCTTCAGCGATATGGCCTCCAACCGGCTGAAAAATGATTGGATTGCATCTAAATTACGGTTGGCATCCCTACCACCGACCACGGAATATATCTTTGTGGCGCCGAAATTCTCCACCGGAATTCTTGGAGTGTTGCAAGCCACAGGCATGGCACCTGCGAAATAATCAGGATATGCAGTCAGCAGATTCCATACTCCGTATCCTCCCATCGAACCGCCAAGGATGAAACTTTCTGACCCTTCTGCAATAATATATTTTTCCGATAATGCCTTTATCGCAGGCAGATATTCGCCTTCCCATTGGTGGCCATCAGGAACTTGAGGAGCAAGCAAGCGTGCGTGATAGCCATTGTCTTTCAGAAAATTGTAAATGTCATCCACAGCTTTAGTTTGTAATTGCGCCTCATTGTCAACTCCCTGCGCACTTCCTCCGTGAAGGAATATTACGATGTTTTCAGGAGCGTGGACGTCGGAGTTAATGACAGCCATACGATAGTTAAGGCGCGTACCATCAAAATCTCCACTTTCATAAGAGAATTCATTCTCTTTTTCAGCATTAGCCATCAAAAAGAATGAAACTGCTATTGCAAATATGACATTTCTTATGTTTCGCATAGATTTAACACTAATAATATCCAAATGCAAAGTTACAAAATATTTCTTTTATATAATAATATTTCATTTTCATGATGTGAGAATCAAGCTGCCGGATACCGAATTGCCGGCATTATNCCAGTTNGTTCCGGNTTTGGTTTCGNAGGTTTTGGCGGCTTCGTCGAGGACGGTGTAGGNNAGGGCTTGGNNGGNGTAGGTNTAGGTGAAGTCGCTGGCGAGGGCGGGGAGGGTGAGCATTAGGCCAAGCGACGAGCCTATGGCGTCGCCGTCGGGGGCGAGATGACCTGTAATTACAATCTTTTCGCTCTGGGCCAACAGATTGCGCAGCTTCTGTATCTCTTTTTCGTTGATTATTCGCGTAATCATAGCTCAAATTTAACACAACTTCCCCACCTTCGCAACCTGTTAAAGTTTTTTTAACGAAATAACCCAGATTCCACATTTTTTTCTAANTTTNCAANNNAATCCAAATCAANCAATGGNCACCACGCCCGCAANCCACAAACNNGCGTTTGCGCATAACTATCACGCCCCATTCATCTACCATCTGATTCTCAAAAAGGCAGATGGTGTTGAGCCGTTCGGCATGGTTAAAGGCGATGCTCGCATACCTCCGGGAATGCCGGGCTCAGCCCATATAGAAGAATCGGCTTTAGGCCATCTGATTGCAGGAGCCATTCTCCAAATTCAAAAAATTTTTCCAATTCTTCAAATATATCAGTTCATGGTCATGCCCGACCATATCCACATTCTTTTACGCGTAAAGGAATGGTCGGATAAACACCTTGACGACTACATTCAAGCCCTCGTTTCAAACATCGGAACCCAATATGGACAATCGGTTTTTCAGCCCGGTTACTGCGACAAGCCCCTGTTACTGAAACGAAGCCTCGACGGCCTTTTCAGATATATTCGCGAGAACCCGCACAGGCTCGCCATGCGGCAACAATTTCCTCAATTTTTCCAACTCACCCGCAAACTCAAAATCGGAAATGTTGATTGCGAAGCCTACGGCAACCTCTTCCTACTGCGCAACCCCGATAAAGAGGCGGTTAAAATCAGCAGCAAACTAACACCNGAAGACAAACTCCGCACAAAAAACGAGTTTTTGACACAAGCAGCAAAAGGCGCNGTTTTAGTTTCGCCCTTTNTTTCAAAAGAAGAAAAAGCAATAAGAGCCGAAGCTGANACAATTNGCGCCTCCGTCATTCTTCTAACCCACGAAGCCTTTGGCGAGCGCTTCAAGCCGGCCGCCCACGACTTCAATCAATGTAGCGCCGGCCGCCTGCTGATAATCTCGCTCGGTCTCCCGCCGANAACGCCNCTCACCCGCGCCCNCTGCCTGAAAATGAACGCCCTTGCCCAAACACTAACCGAGAAATGAACACCCGAAGACAAACCCACATCTCCGCAAAGTTTGTCTTCGGGTGTTTNTATTAGATNCGTACTTTCTTGGTAACGGAGTCGGTGGCTACGAGGTAGATGCCCGAGGGGAGTTCGATGCGCCCTGCCTCGCCGACATAAACCTGTGCGCCCGAAGTGTTGTAGATGAGAACGCTTTCCGCGCCCTTAACCACAATCGCGCCGTCAACTACCTCAATCTTTGTCGGCTGATTGCTCACTTCGCGGATAGCCATGAAGTTCGACCACGTCGGATGCACCTTATAGGTCTCGGCGGCGCCGTCGGGCACCACGAGCGTTGCGTTCTTGTAGGCGTTGGCGCTGAATGCCGATGCCGGGGCTTCGGCCGGAGTCTGCGACTTGGCGTGCACCTCGTCAATCCAGTGGATGCCCATAAAGGCGTTTTCGCCGATGCTTTTTACCGATTCCGGAACATGAATGGCGGCCAGACCTGTGCAGCCAAAGAATGCATAGTCACCTATGGTTTCCACAGAGTTGCCGATGGTAACCGAAGCNANNGCNCTGCAGCCGGTAAAGGCCTCGTCGGCAATGGTGGTAACATTGTCGGGAATGGTAACTGATCGAAGCGAAGTGCAATAGCCGAACGCCAACTCGTCAACTGACTGCAAAGTCTCCGGCAGCGACACCGCCTTCAACCCCCAGCAATTATTAAACGCCTCCTTACCAATTGCAGTTACCTTATAAGTCTCGCCCTCAAACTCAACCNTCTCCGGAATGATAATGCCCTGCAGGCCCTCATAGTTGCTCAAACTGTTCTGCTCAGCNAANGTCACGGTNGCCGTTTTCAGCCCGTGGTTAACAATATAATTCAGACTACCTATTTTGACGGTATCCACGGCTTCAAATCCTACGATATTAGGGAAATTCTGCCAATATTTTGCCGATTTATATGTTTCTAACGACACATCCGGAACATTCAGCGTTGCATAATCCTGAATATTTCCAAAGGGGGTTCCCGACTCACACAATGGTGGTTGTATAGACCTTATTGTAACTGATCTTAGATACTTACAGTCAAAAGCAAAATATCCTACAGTCTCTACACCCATTGGAATATCAACCGAAACAAGACCATAACAACTGGCAAACGACCAGCCCGATATGTTTTTGACAGAATTTGGAACCACATATTCAGTTGGGATGATGGTGGGCGTGGTTGAAAGGAGACCTCCGGACGATATAGACCATTCATCTATAGTCTTTCCGGCAGGATATTGAATCAGAGTCGTGAGATCTTTATCAAACAACACTCCGTCAACAGCCACAAAATTAGCATTAGCACTATCAACGATTATTTCTTTCAAGCCCCCACATCTGGTAAATGCTCCTTGACCTATTGACGTAACCGACTTCGGGATTGTTACGGACTTCAATCGGTTGCAATTTCGAAAGGCGAGCTCCCCTATAGTTTCCACCGAGGCGAGATTAATAGTTGATAAAGAGAGACAGGTTTCGAATGCATAGTCAGCAATAGTTTTAACAGAATTGGGAAGATTCACTTTTGTGAGGTTAGTGCCCTGAAAGGCAAACATGCCAATGCTTTTAACCGAAGTTCCGAAATCAACGGCGTTTACACAAGATGCATAGAAGGCTTCGCTTTCAATACTCTCAATCGTGTTTGGCAACGACACCGAGTTTAGATAACAGTNATAAAACGCAAGGTGNCCGATTCGTNTAACCGTATATTTCACACCCGCCGNAGTTGCCTCTGCCGGAACGACCACATTTCCCTTAATACCGGAATTTCGGCCCACCTCACATGTTTTGGCGGTTTCGTCGAGGACGGTGTAAGTTAGTGTTTGGCCCTCGTAGGTGTAGGTGAAGTCGCCGGCCGTGGCGACGATGGCGAGCAGGGAGGCCGTAAGCGATAGCAGTAAATGTCGCTTCATTGTGATGATTGAATGCCTCGGGGCCGACTGCGTTGGCAGTTAAGGGGTTAGAAAAAAATGCGTGACGGCCTTACTTGTTGCCCGCTCATCAGTTAGAGGCTCTGGAATGCCCGATAAAGGTGAACGGACAACGCAGAACCTCACGCATGTATATGCTGCCATATAACCGCAAGAGGCATCTACCGTTGTCTCACTCCCGACTTTATCGTTGAAATTTTCCAGATTCCTAACTGTCAAGAAAGAGCGCCGAGTAAACGCATCTAAATAAATATGTCCGCATCCCACCCGCTTAACCCGCGACCGGGGCTCTGCAGAGCGGTCTGCGTTGGCAAAGTTAATAATTTTGCAGGTATTTAGCAAATTGAACTTTTAATTTTTGTGAAAGCCGGCACAGTTTTTGTGGGAAAAATTGTTATAGACAGGAGAATTTTGTAAATTTGCAGTCTATATGAAGGATATGATTTTAAATAAGGAGGCGAATGAGCGCACGGTACTCGTGGGCCTCATCACTCCGCAGCAACCTGAGCAGAAGGCTCTGGAATATCTCGACGAACTGGCTTTTCTGGCCGATACGGCCGGCGCCGAAACGGTTAAGATTTTTACGCAAAAGCTTGACCATGCCGACCGCGTAAGTTTCGTTGGCAAAGGTAAACTACAGGAAATCAAGCAGTATGTCGAGGAAAATGAAATCGGTATGATAATTTTCGACGACGACCTGACCACGAAGCAGGTGCTCAATATCGAGCGCGAGCTGCAGATCAAGGTTCTGGACCGCACGTCGCTGATTCTCGACATTTTTGCCAAGCGCGCCCAAACGGCAACGGCGAAAACACAGGTGGANCTGGCNCAGTATCANTACCTNCTGCCACGCCTGACGCGCATGTGGACCCACCTTGAACGCCAGCGCGGCGGCATCGGCATGCGCGGCCCGGGTGAAACTCAGATCGAAACCGACCGACGCATAATCCTCGACCGCATTTCTCGCCTGAAAAAGGAGCTTGAAAGCATTGACCGCCAAAAGAATATCCAGCGCAAAAACCGCGGCAAGCTNACTCGAGTGGCGCTGGTGGGCTACACCAATGCCGGCAAGTCGACGCTGATGAACGTTTTGAGTAAAAGCGAGGTTTTTGCCGAAAACAAGCTCTTTGCCACGCTCGACACCACGGTGCGCAAGGTGATTATCGACAATCTGCCGTTCCTGCTCACAGATACCGTGGGCTTTATCCGCAAGCTGCCGACCCACCTTGTCGACTCCTTTAAGAGCACCCTNGACGAAGTTCGCGATGCCGACATNTTGCTCCACGTTGTCGACATCAGCCACCCGCAGTTTGAGGANCAGATTGAAGTTGTTAACAAAACCTTGCAGGAAATTTGCGGCGCCGGCGAAAAGCCCGTNATAATGGTGTTCAATAAAATCGACGCCTTTAAGTTCACCCCCAAGGATGCCGACGACCTTACGCCCCGCACCCGCGAAAACATTCCGCTCGAAGAACTCGAACAGACATGGATGGCCAAGCTCAACGGCAAATGCGCTTTCATATCGGCGAAAAAAGACATTGGCATCGACAACCTGAAGCGGATGATATATGACGATGCCAAGGCCATTCACATGGAGCGCTTCCCCTACAACGATTTCCTATATCAAACCTACGACGACCTCAACGACCAACCCGAATAATCATTATGGCACTCACCGACTTAGAACCAATCATTGATCGCACAACCGATCCTATTATAATTGCCGGCCCCTGCTCGGCCGAAAGTGAAGAACAGCTGCTCGAAACCGCCGCCGAACTCGCCGCAAACGGAATCAAGATTCTCCGCGCCGGAATTTGGAAGCCGCGCACCAAACCGGGCGGCTTTGAAGGCGTAGGCAAACCGGGCCTGGCATGGATGGCCAAGGCCAAGCAGATCTACGGCATGAAAACCGCCACGGAAGTGGCCACGCGCCAACACACCATCGACGCCATCGAGTCAGGCATCGACATCCTGTGGATCGGAGCCCGCACCTCGGCCAACCCCTTTGCCGTGCAAGAGATTGCCGACACCATGGCCGAACTCGGCGCCACCGAAGTGCCCGTGCTGGTGAAGAATCCCGTCAACCCCGACCTTGAGCTATGGATCGGCGCCCTCGAGCGCATACACAACGCCGGCCTGCGTCATCTCGGCGCCATTCACCGCGGC
>WFLX010368351.1_pt1 | contig 11728 bp, 10 predicted proteins | sample 4967041 | NCBI WGS metagenome assembly WFLX01 (sample SAMN12857096, study PRJNA449069) | gut metagenome | isolation source: stool from male and female vole | host: Microtus ochrogaster | place: USA:Florida | collected 2017 | reverse complement strand
TATCAGGGTCATAGTAAAGTTCCTCACCACTCTGATATACGAGATAGGGCGAGTTGGTAGATGGGCTTTGGCGAAGATTTATTCCATCAGTAGTAAACTTTGCGATTCCAGTCACTTTTTTCAGTGCATCCAACGGAGTGATGCCGTCTTGAGCATTGATACAGAGGGAAGAGATGGCGGCGAAAAGGACGACCACGGCGATAGCTAATTTTCTCATAATTTTCAATTTTTGATGACACTTCGGTTGCAAAGTTAAGCCAAATATGCAGAATCTCCAAATTATTGAATCTTTTTTTTCATTTTTTGGGGGAGACATCTTCAATTTGGATATTACACTCTGGGAGCTGTGGGTAGGGGGAGAGCACAGGAGAATATTTGCTAATGTCGGGGAAAATGAGTAATTTTGCATTCAAGCTAAAGATGAATTATGAATGTAGAGGAATTGCGGGAATTCTGCCTGTCGCTGGGTGACGTGGAGGAGAAGATACCGTTCGGGAAGTTTGCACGTCGGTATGACTCGACATTGGTGTTTTATGTAATGGGGCATATGTTCTGTATGTTCGATCTTGATGATTTCACTTGGGTGGCGATGCGCTCCACTGCCGATGAAATAGAAGAATTGGCGGTGAATCACACGGCTATACTTCCGGGACGAAAGAATATGAGGTTGTGGCTTAATGTGTCACTTGTCGGAGACGTGCCTGATTCAATGATTTTCGAGCTCGTCAGCCGTGCCTACAATATCATCAAGGGTAAGTATACGGCTAAGAAAAAAGGAATTTAAGACATATGAATTGGATATTGCTTATTGTTGCGGGATGCTTTGAGACGGGATTTGCATTCTGTCTTGGGAAAATGAAAGGATTATCGGGGACTCCCTGGTGTCTTTGGGGCCTTGGTTTCCTTGCTTGTCTTACACTTAGCATGACTCTGTTGGCAAAGGCAGTGCAGACAATTCCAATAGGTACGGCATATCCCGTCTGGACAGGGATTGGAGCCGTTGGGACAGTGATAGTTGGCATTCTGTTCTTCAACGAACCTGCCAATTTCTGGAGATTATTCTTTATATCCACTCTGATTATCTCTATAATCGGACTGAAACTTATCAACTGACAAAATTATGAGACGCTTCAAGCAACAGCTTACTCGAGAAGAAAGCATTGATATACTTTGTAATACAACCGCGGGAGTATTGTCCCTATGCGGCAACGACGGAATGCCTTATGGCGTTCCATTGAGTCATGTCTACCATGATGGAAAACTTTATTTTCATTCCGCTTTGGTAGGCCATAAGTTGGATTTAATCAGGCAGAATGAGAATGCAAGTTTCACTGTTATCGCTAAGGATGAAATCCACCCGGAAAGATTCACCACATATTTCCAAAGCGTAATAGCATTCGGGAGAATAAGAATCGTGAAAGATGAGGCGGAGAAGCTCCGGATTCTTGAGCTACTGGGACGCCGTTGCAATCCCAATGATGCGGAAGCATTGTCGAAGGAGCTGAGAATCGGACTAAGCCGTTGCCTTGCACTCGAAATGACAATTGATATCCTCACAGGAAAACAAGCAATCGAATTAGTTCAGAAAAGCAAGGAATGAGAACGTTTTCTATAATTATTGCTGTGGCGATCATACACAGCATACTCCAATCTTGTGGCAAGGCTACGGTTGNTGACTNTNTGCAAAAGGNGCTTAGCGAGTANGTGAGAGACAAGGANGNGAACATCGGTATCGCCGTAATCATAGACAGTAAAGATACTATTGAGATAAATGGCAATAAACCATTTCCGATGCTGAGCGTATACAAATTTCCGATAGCTGTGGCTCTTGGTGATTATCTTCGTATGAGTGCTGTCATGATTCCTGATACAATAACTATAACAAAGGGGAACTTGAAACGAGAAACCTATAGCCCGATGCGTGAAAAGTATGAGGGTCAAGACACTATTCAAATGCCACTCAATGAGATAATGGCATACGCACTTCAGCAAAGCGACAATAATGCGTCCGATATTCTTTTAAGAATAATGGGAGGGGCGGATAATGCGATGCTGTCTTTGAAAAGACTTGGTATTGAGGATGTCAATGTAGTCTCAACAGAAGCCGAGATGCACGAGAATCCCGATCTTTGCTATGACAATTCCGCTACCCCAATTGGGATGGCACGGCTTTTAGATAGTTTTGACCAAGAATTCAACGATACCTACACTCAAAAAGTTAAGCAATTGATGGAAACGTGTGAGACTGGCCAAAACCGTCTCGCCATGCCACTGACCGACACTGATGCCATAATCGGCCATAAGACAGGCACTGGATTCACCCTCCCTGATGGAAGACTGATGGCTATAAATGATGTAGGATATGTGCATCTTCCCGATGGAAGATGCTATTCGATAGCAGTTTTTATTGAAAATTCCGGCNATGATATGCAGCANACTGAAGCAATCATCGCAAAAATCTCCGAAATAGTCTATACTAAAGTTAAGTAATCTCAAACAGCGCGATTCCTTGACTTATTGCAGCAGGGAATTTACAATATCAAAAGTTTTTTGTAAATTTGCAATCGGATAATCCATTGGCATTAATTAGTCAATTATCATTGTGAGAGAAACATGGCAACTGATTTTAGCAAAAAGAAGATTCGAGAACGACTAAAAGTTTTCACATCCCTGACCATAGGGGCTGTGATCTACTCACTATTTTTTGAATTCTTCTATTGCTGGATGCGTTATGGCGACCCACTTCCCTTTTCATTTGAGGAGACAGTCTTAAGCATCGTATACAATTTTGTGCCCATTTACATTCTCGTCTTCTGCAATTATCTGTTGATTTTCAAACTTACAAAGGGCAAACGTCCTATCATAAGCGCATTAGTTTGCTTAATACTCTCTACCCTCGCCTTAGTGCTGATAGGATTTGCATTTACATTTGTGACTGGCTATCCTGTGGAATATGCGGGCACAATGTTTTGCAATCTGATGATTATAGCGGGGCTTGAATCAATATATTACGCCCAATATTCCAAACAGATTTTAAAAAAGCATGCACTTCAAGAGCAAGAAACGCTTATTTATAAGTACGAGGCACTTAAGGCGCAAATAAACCCTCATTTTCTTTTTAATTCACTCAACATCCTCTACTCTTTCATTCCTCCAGAGGTCAGAAATGCACGTGAATATGTGCTTCATCTTTCAAAGATATATCGTTTCACTTTAAACCATAATGACAAGCCTGAAGTGAATGTCAGTACAGAATTAGACTTCCTCAATTCTTACATCAGTATCCTGCAAATTAGATACAATAATAATCTTAAGGTCAATATCTCCCTTCAGCCTGATGCCGAACAACGCAAGATAATACCTTATTCTCTGCAGATGCTTGTAGAAAACGTAACGAAACACAATTTTATTTCTGAAGAGAGTCCGATATCTGTCGACATCACATTCAGCGACGACGGGATTACAGTATCAAACCCGTTGCAACCCAAAGAATCCGACATGGCTAGCACACGATTTGGGCTATCGTATCTAAAACACTTGTATTCCCACCGTGGGAAGGTATTCACAGCCGGCAAAGAGGGGGTAAAATTTGTCGCCTTTGTACCCTACCTCTAATTTTCATCATAATATCAGTCAATATGAAATACGCAATAGTTGAAAATGAGCTTCACAGTCTTCAACACATACAGAGGATACTGGAAAACTTACGTCCCGATTGGACACTGTCTTTCACTTCTGACTCCGTGAGTGGCACATTGAAAAAAATTGATATANATGGGCTGCCTGATTTGCTATTTCTCGATATAGAACTAAATGATGGCAACTGCTTCAAGCTATTTGAAAGCATAAAAGTGCCTGTGCCAGTCATTTTCACTACGGCTTATGATGACTTCTGCCTTAAGGCTTTCAAAGTGCATAGTCTTGACTATCTCCTAAAGCCTATCACTACTGATGCCCTCCTTTTCGCCATCCGTAAATTCGAGTCTTTGAAAGAGCATACCGCAGTCGACAAGAGAATCCTTGACGAGATAAAGGATGCCACATCAAGAAACCATGAAAACTCAGGAAGAATACTAATTCCATCCAAAGACGGCTACCGATTCGTAGAAATTACTGATATCGCTTGGGTGCTCAGCGATATGAAATGCGTCTTGCTGATAGACCACGACGGCAAAGAGCACCTTACAACTTTTTCTTCGCTCAATGATATAGAAGAATTGCTGCCAAGCCATAGATTCTTTCGGGTGTCCCGCTCTGTCATTTCATCCATCGACTCCATTGCTGAAGTCAAGAAATCATTCAACTATAAACTAAAGATTAGGTTATCTGCCGGGGAAACGGATCAAATCGTTGAAGTCGGGACCTCAAGGAAAAAGGAATTTCTTAACTGGTTTGGATCAAATAATTCTTAGTACATATCCAAAATATTATATTTCAAGACTTCCAATTCAAGTATGATTTTATTAGGTTGACGGAGCTTTTTAGGCACTCCGTCATTTTTTTGTTGACTTTCATATGACCGAGATGCTATCTTTACGCCATGAAAAAAGATTATATTGATTGGATATTATTAGAAGATGAGCGTCACACGGCTAAAGAACTTGTACGGCTTGTCACCATCAGTAGAGAGACCTACCGCAACATTGCGATTATTGACACTTGGAGAAAATTCAAGGAATTTTGGAAATGCCATTCTGAATCAGATNTGATTATTGCCGACGAATCGCTTGCCGACGGCTCTATTTTCAATTCATTGAGTGAGATGGAGATTCATACTCCCATGATAGTTGTCACTTCCAATGACAGGCACTCCAAAGACGATTTTCCGACACGCGTAGTAGATATTCTTCTTCATCCTGTCTGCATTGAGGAAATGTCGGCGGCCTTGCATTCTTTCGAAAAAACACATTAACACAACAAATACAATANGATNACATTCAGAAATNNTATCGCAACCGGGATGCTGNTCTTGACATCAGTATCGGTGTCAGCTCTAAGGCCCTTTGACACAGGGCTAAAAGCTACACCTGACCAGCTCAAGATGCGCCCCTCGGGTACGCAAAAACGTGTGAGTGCCCAGACTCCAGGAAGTGTCCTGCTATGGGGCAATGTTTCGTATATGGCTGAGTGGCCACAAAACGATAAATCGCAACGAGGAATGTATTCCTTTATGGCATCGTCACCTGTCGGCTTTCCTTTGGCAACAGATGCATCAATGCAGTTTTGCTATGGAAGCGCAGTGATAGACGGCAAATTCTATGGCATGACAATGGATGCCGAGATGAATGCAAAGTTATATTCATTCAATACAAATGACTGGACAGTAGCTGAAACACGGAGCGTCACCGACCTGTCGCTCGTGGCCCTGGCCACTACTCAGGATTATGCCACCGGAACAGTGTATGGAGAGTTCTACAACAAGAATTTCAATGGTTATGAACTGGGTATAATNGANTANNCCACANTGACGCNCACTTCTATCGGTGCGCTCTCGAACGTCTACGTTGCACTCGGTTTCTACGACGGCGTCCTCTATGGTATTGCCACAGACGGCTATCTATATGCCATCAATGCGTACACAGGATTTGAGAATCGCAGAGGTTCGACTGGAATCGAGATTGCAAATGCCCAAGGCAACTATTATATGCAGGGAGGCGAAATTTCCCCTGCTGACAACACATTTTATTGGGCTTCCATCGACAAAGATGGTTACACTGGGATGTACACTGTCGACCTCTCGAGCGGTGAGGCTACATTGCGTGGAAGTTATGTTGGCATTATCTACGCCATCACATCTCCGGTGGAAGCTGAAATCTCAGCAGAGGCGCCGGCTGCCGTAGAGGATTGTATCGTAGAGATGAATGGCCTATATACTGCAGACATATCCTTCAAACTCCCGACAACCACTTCGGAAGGGAACGCTATTTCCGGCGACGTCTCTTATGCAGTGCAATGCAACGGTGCCGATGTTCTGACCGGGAAAGGAAATGCTGGAGCATCCATCAGTACAAGTCTTGAGCTTAAGACTGAGGGCTCAAATATCATTACAATCTATGCCCGAAATGACAAAGGTCGCGGTCCGGCAGAAAACAACACGGTCTGGGCCGGATATGACTATCCACTGCAAGCAAGAAATGTCGTTTTATCCCCCACTTCAGAGGCAGGGACTCTCACTCTGTCATGGGGCAAGCCTTATGCTGGGGCCAATGACGGATTTATTGGAGATCTTAAGTATGATATCTATAGGTACGTCAACGGTGAACGTGCACTCGCAGCACAAGGAATTGCAACGACTCAATTCTCCGACCGATTGCCTTCAGAGTCTCTATCTGTAGTAAGCTATGGAGTAATTGCAGACAACAATGGTAAGAAAAGTGCTGAAGCAGCATCCAATGTATTAAGTATAGGAGATGCTTTTATCCCAGACTTCCTTGAGGACTTCCGAACTGCTGAAAATTTCCGTCTCTGGACAGCCTTTGATGCCAATGGCGATGAAAAGACTTGGCAATACGACCAAGCGCATCACTATGCCTACTACCAAGGGGCAGCGAAAGAGGCCGACGACTGGCTAATTTCACCTGCAATCCGCATGGATTCACGACGTAGATATAAAGTTATCGTACGCGCCAACAACACTTCCAACATGCCGGAAATTCTTGAGGTAAAAATGGGAAAAACTCCTACAATCAAGGGAATGAACCGGACTGTGCTCGAGCCTTTCAAACTTATGCAGCTCAACCAGGCTGAAGACAAATTTGAATCTCATACTAATGAAAATCTCACAGTAACCGCCACTGGTGACTATTATCTTGGTCTTCATGCAATCAGCGACGCTTGGATGAACAAACTCCGGGTTGACTCAATTTATATTGAGGCTGGTCCTCTCTCTACAGCACCTGATGCCGTAGACAATCTAAAACTTCAGGCCGACAAATCTGGAAGTCATGTGGTAGCCATCAGTTTTACGGCGCCTGCCTGTAATATTGACGGGTCCAACATATCAGGCACTCTACAGAAAATAATCATCAAACGTGGAGGCGTAATAATAAAGACTTTTGATAACGTCACCCCGGGACAAGAACTGGAATATACAGACGAAGAAGCAAATGCTGGATATAATGAATACCGCGTCACTCCTTGGAATGATGACGAATACGGTGCATATTCATCAGCTGTAGTATGGGTTGGATATGACTCTCCAGCTCCTATTGTAGCGGTCAAGGCATCCGTCGAAGGCGACAAAGTAAAACTATCATGGGAAAAAGCAAGCTCAGTTGGCACCCATGGCGGTGTGGTGAATTCTGACGAGGTATCTTATATTGTCTACGACGCTTCTTTGGCCTATGGCTTTGCTATTCCAGGCGACAAGATAGGCACCTCTTCCATAAATGAATTCATCATTGATTTTGATGCAGTTAATTGTCCGCAATCGCTTAAATATTGGATGGTAGCTCCCGTCAACGCTCTTGGTGAGGCAGAAAAGACTTTGGCCACTCTCCTTGTAGGCAAACCATATAGTCTTCCTTTCGATGAGCATTTCTCAAATGGAGCGTATGAAAAATTCTGGCATCTACTCAACAAGAAGAATGTGAATGTAGCAGCATATCCGGCTCCAGATTCTTCCGATGGAGATGGCTATTGCCTTCAGATGGATAATTATGCCACCAATGATGAGCAGCAAGACATCATCTCCGGCAAAATCAATATAACCAATGCCGCCAATCCAACGTTGCTTTTTGACATAAAAGGTAACAACCGTGTAAAACTCGCATCTGCCTATGCTATTACTTCAGAAGGAAAGAAAGTGGAGCTTGGAGAGTCAACCTTAGGCGAAGATTGGAAGAAATGTCAGTTTAGTCTTGCAGAGGTAGATAAGGGAGAGTTTGTGAGCGTTGCGTTCCACCTTGAATTTGACCCCATGGACGGCAATACATGGGAATATGGCTCTGTATGGATTGACAATATCAAAGTGATCGACCTCTACAAGCATAATCTTTCGATTGAGATATCCGCACCTTCCTCAGTATTTGCAGGCCTGGCTGATGAACCTGCCAAAATCAATGTTAAAGTTAAGAATACTGGCGAACTCGCCGCAAAAAATTTCTCAGTAAAGCTTCTTGAAGATAACAATGAAATATGGGCTGAAGACGTAGCAAGTCTGGAAGCNCTNGNNGATGCNTCTTTCAATATTCTTTANGCNCCATCATCAGACTACGAGTCAAAGGAGGTTGAGTTGACAGCAAAAGTAATATATGACGAGGATGAATACAGTGATGACAATGCANNTTCTCACAATATCATAGTTGTCGAGTCGGANGCCAAAGCTCCTGAAAATGTAATGATAAGCGACGCAACCGGACTTCTTAGCTGGACGACTCCCGACACCACTCCAGACGTAATCGAAGAGGACTTTGAGTCATATACNCCATGGCTGACAGCCAATGTCGGAGACTGGATGATGATTGANGCTGACGANGGAACAGTACAGGGACTTTTCTCAGGCATGGCAAACCCAGTAGAGGGCACTCAATATGCATTCACAGTGTTTGCTCCGCGTGACTACACCGGTGATAATTCTGGAATCGACATGACCGCCACATATCCCAACCTTGCGCCTCACAGCGGCGATCATTATCTGGCATCTTCCCGAGTTGTATCCGGCTGGAATGCAGTGCAACAAGACAATTGGCTTATCAGTCCGCTTCTACCGTGTATGGAGAATGAAATTTCTTTCTGGGTCAACAATAATGTAGTGGATGGTTATCCGTATACAGAGACCTTCAGCGTTTGGGGCTCACGCACTAAAAAAGAAATTTCCGAATTCATCCAGTTGACACAAGATATGCAGGCCACCTCAGGCGAATGGACAGAAATCAAAGTCAAGATTCCCGCTGACATCAAATACTTTGCAATCCGTCAGACTTCCGGAGCTTGGGATTCATATTTCTTCATGATTGATGACATCACATACTCTCGCGGAGGAGGATACATAAAGCAATATAATATCTTTGTCGATGGGATAAAGGTAGCTGAAATTGCCTCCGAGGAAACTTCCTACCAAATTCCTGAGACAGCACACCATCATGAGGTAGCCATTTCAGCGCTATACGTCAATGGTCTCGAATCGTGTCCGGTCAAAGTTGCGTACTCTCCAGAAGGATCCGGCGTTGAGTCAATTCTCAATGGCACTCCTACAGACATTTATTCAGTTGATGGCCGTATCGTAGTTCGCAAGGCGGCTTCCATTGAAGGTCTTGCTCCTGGCATATATATTGCCAACGGAAAGAAAATCATTGTCCGCTAACCACTCAACTTTTGTAAATATAAATCCCAAAGGTCTTCGACCTTTGGGATTTATATTTACAAAGAGTTTTTTGGTTCTTCTCAAATTGATAGTTACCGAATGTCGCACGCAGTGTGAAGATAACCCAAAGGGTATATTTTAGGATTTGATAATTATTTTATACCTTTTATGGTATAATTTAGATAAAATTCATTATCTTTGCATCCCAACGGGTATATTATTACTATATTAAGCTAATTAAAATAGAAGGTAAGTCTCACCCTACACTTAACTGAAATTCCCATATAGGGATAAAGATTTGTTCCCATTCTTTGACTGACTAATACCGGAAAGATGGCTTTTGAATATAACCGAACAGAATTGAAAAATAACTTCACTTTTATGTATATTGAATTCTATCGGCCATGCGATCGACTAAGGCCATTCATACGATATTATTGGATTCTGAAAACAAAGGATAAGCTTGACACCTTGACTTTCCCCATCGGGTGTCCCCAGATGATTTTCCATCGGTTGGGAAGGTTTTATATCCCGGAGTTGGATACACAACAAGCCCGATTCTCCATAAGCGGCCAAGTTAATTTCCCTGCAAGAATCCAATCATCCGGTGAGATGGAGACTATTGTCGTAGTGTTTTATCCACATGCAATTTCACCGATGTTCAATATTCCGGTATCCGAATTTTATAATCAAGAGATTGACGGATATTACTTCAGCGACAAACCACTGAATATGCTTGCAAATGATGTTCTTAATGCGGATGATTCAACATCAGCTATCTTAATTATTGAAAAGTTTCTATTGTCAAGATTAGCCGAAAGCGGGCTTTATAACTACAAAAGGGTTGGTGAGTCACTGAAATATCTACTATCTGACACAGCCTCCAAAGTTGAAGAAATGGCGAGGCGAGCCTGTCTGAGTCGTAAACAATTTGAACGGGTGTTTTTTGATTCAGTCGGGATGAAACCTAAGGAATATTCCAAAGTGGCTCGTTTTCAGAAATCTCTGTGGCTAATGCAAGGAGATAATCATGACTTCACAGACATTGCATATTCCTGCGGGTATGCCGACCAATCTCATTTCATCAGGGAATGCCGCCACTATTCAGGACTGACACCTGCCGAATTATTGAAAACCCAACCTGTGTACTCCGATTTGTTTGCCTCGCCATTCTGAATGTCTCTTTTATTCTATCAAAACCGATGGCAAAACACTAATTTTGCCGTAAAAAAAATGAAAGAAGTAAATCCCAAAGAGACTACGAGAGCATACGCTTTTGAGATGTGGATGCAGGCACCGATGCCGATGGTGACATTCTTCAAGACGCTTGATGTCACTAAATTGGTTAAACTGAGTCATAGGCGAGGCCTGAAATTTAATATGCTTATGTGCTTCTGTATCGGACGGGCTGGGCAGCAAGTGAAAGAATTTTTCATGCTTCCTGTAGGCGGCAAACTCATTAAGTATGACTCTATAGCCGTCAATACAATAGTGGCAAATAGTCAAGGCGAAGTCAGCGCATGCGACATCCCTTTCACCGATAATTTGAAGACGTTCAACTCCGACTATCTGCATCTTACCCAGCAAGTGGCATCGACATGTGAGAACCATGACCTGACCGACAGCATGGTGATCGGAACCTCTGCGTTGGCCCAATACGACATAGACGGCGCAGTGGGAATGTACAGCGGTATATTCAACAATCCCTTCATGATATGGGGCAAATACAGGAAACGCCTCTTTAATACCATCCTCACAGTATCATTCCAGTTCCACCATACGCAGATGGACGGAGCTCATGCAGCACGATTCCTCGACTTATTGCAGCAAGCAATCCATACTCTCCACTGACCATGGAGCCCATTTCTGCCAGTCGATATTTTCGAACATTGGAGCACGGGTGACATTGGTGTCCATAGAAGTGTCGTCGAGCAGAAATCGGCGGATGAAGGCCATCACTTCCGGATACTGGCTCAATGGCAACTGGCAATGCATGTGGTCTCCTTCTATCGAGTAGCCCATTCTTTCCGATATCCCGAAAGCAGTCCACACCTCCCTGGCCGCACGGCTCGCCACATATCCTGATTCATCGGCAAGCCATTCATAATCCGTATTCCCCAGAATAAGCAGTGCCCTGGGAGCGACTAAAGCTGCCAACTGGTGATGGTCGAGCGGAAGCCGGCTGACATAGCTGTCGGCAAACTGTTTCATGCTTTCAAGAAACCATGCATAGTTGGTATTGCCAACTCTTTCAACATTCCCCAAAGTCTCTGACACTCGCCATGCGTTGACGCCTCCCCCGCCAGGCTCCTGGGCTATTGTGAGCGTTATCCTCTCGTCCATTGCTCCGGCGTATAGAGCCATCTTTCCGGCGAAAGAGCATCCTGTCACTGCAATACGCGTAAGGTCAAGGCGTGTCTTATC
>WFLX010028294.1_pt1 | contig 11729 bp, 7 predicted proteins | sample 4967041 | NCBI WGS metagenome assembly WFLX01 (sample SAMN12857096, study PRJNA449069) | gut metagenome | isolation source: stool from male and female vole | host: Microtus ochrogaster | place: USA:Florida | collected 2017 | reverse complement strand
TGCGATAAGAGCTTCCGCAAGACGTCCGCGTATATGTTTCTGAGTAAGATTGACGACTTTGGTATCGCTGCCGCCGAGATTTCGTGATAGTTCGTGGATAAAGAACCATGCAAGCGAGTTATTGTTGTGGATGAGTTCCTCGACTACTGTCATCGGTATAGAACCGAGTACTGACGGCTCGAATGCGGCGGCGGTGGAAATATATTTCTCGCCTGCAAAATAGGCACGGTAGCCGAAATACTGTACTGGGCGTATGAGACGCAATATCTGCTGGCGTCCGCCGATACCGTCCTTATACAGTTTTACCTTACCCTTGAGCAGGCACCACAGAAATTCGGGTTCTTCGTCCTCGGCATAAATTATCTGATTCTTTTTGAAATTATGTGTGGTGAAATTTTCCGTAATCTTCCGTTTTTCATCACCCTTAAGTGTCGACCAGATATCCGCCAAGTCTTCCTGAATTACTCTTTCTAACGTACTCTTCTTTATCATTATAATAAGTACACTTTCAAACTGTGTTATATAACATTGCTGCAAAAATAGTAATTATTAGTGGAGTAAAGACAATTTTGAGGTAAAAAAATCTCGGATAATACAATTTTTGCACAAATTGTCGTATCTTTGTAGGTGAAATTTCACGTATCGTATAAACCAATCTTTAAAACGAACATAATTACACTAACATGAACAGCAAGTCATGCTATTCAGTCGCGCTGGCTGCGGCAGTGCTCCTTACCGGTTGCGGCAAAAAAATGAATCAGTTTAAGGCTGATTATTTCACAGTCAATCCCAATCCTCTTGAAGTAGTAGGTGAGAAGGTTCCCGCAACTGTTACCGGCGGTATCCCGGCCAAGTTCTTCCAGAAGAATGCTGAGGTTACAGTTACTCCCTATCTGGAGTATAACGGTATCGAGGTTGCTTCGGCTCCCTATACTTTCCAGGGCGAGAAGGTGCGCGGCAATAACCCCGTCGTAAGTTACGAGCGCGGCGGTTCGGTTACTATCCCCGTTCAATATGTCTATACCCCCGAGATGCAGAAGAGCGTGCTNTCGCTGGCCTTTACAGTAAAGCAGGGCAAGAAGCAGTATGCTCTGCCCCGTGTNAATGTNGCTACCGGTGTTATCGCTACNGCAGCTCTCGCTACCGCAGCTTCAGTACATCCCGCTATCGGAGCCGACAAGTTCCAGCGTGTGATCAACGAGAAGTTTGACGCCGATATCAAGTTCCTCATCAATCAGGCCAACATCCGTGACGGCGAGCTCCGCTCTCAGCAGATAAAGGATCTCCACAGTGAGCTCCAGAAGGCCAATGACGACGGCCGCCGCGAGATCAAGGAGATCAACGTGACCTCTTATGCCTCACCTGACGGTGGCTTGAAGCTCAACACCACTCTCGCCGAGAACCGTGAGAAAAACACAGTAAACTATGTCGAGGGTCAGCTTAAGAAGGATCATATCTCTGAATTCGGTGAACTTACCGCCAATTTCACTCCTCAGGACTGGGAAGGCTTCAGAAAGCTCGTTTCTGCCAGCAATATCCAGGACAAGGAGCTTATCCTGAGCGTACTGTCAATGTACAAGGATCCCGAGCAGCGTGAGCGTGAGATCCGTAACCTGTCATCAGTATTTGACCAGCTTGCCGAGGAGATTCTGCCTCAGCTGCGCTATTCACGTATCACAGCCTCTATCGACGTGATCGGCAAGAGCGANGAGGAGATCATGAATATCTTCTCGATGAATCCCAAGGCTCTTTCGGTTGACGAGCTCCTTTATGCCGCTACTCTGACCGATGACAATGACAAGAAGATCCATATCTATGATACTGCCGCCAGCATCTATCCCGATGACTACCGTCCTATCAACAACCTCGGTATGTGCCAGTACATCGATGAGGATTATGATGCCGCCCTCGCTTGCTTCCAGCAGGCAGCCAAGCTTGCTCCTGAAAGCGGTGAGGCTCAGATGAACCTCGGCCTTGTATCGATGCTCAACGGCAACTACAAGGATGCCACTTCAAAGTTTGGTAACGCAGCAGGTGTTCCCGCTCTCGCAGATGCACTCGGTGTATATTATCTGAAGCAGGGTGACTATACTTCGGCTATCCGTGCATTCGGTGACAGCAAGAGCAACAATGCCGCTCTCGCCCAGATCCTGAACAAGGACTATGCCAAGGCTAAGACCACTCTCGGCGGTATAGATTATCCTGATGCCACNACATATTATATAGCAGCTGTCCTCGGTGCACGCACCAACAATAGCGACATGGTATATAACAACCTCCGTGAGTCTATTAAGATGGATAAGTCGATGGCTGACCGCGCCAAAAACGATCTTGAGTTCTCTCGCTTTAATCTCAGCAGTCTGCTGCGTTGATTGACAATTAAACAGTAATAATTATAACAGAGCGGGTCCTCTATCGGGGATCCGCTCTTATTTTTAATGAGTTCGGAACGTTATTATAAGCAGTAATTGAATAATTCTGTGTATATTTGCCATGGTAAAATCATATTTCGAAAAACGCAATGAATAAGATTTTAGAGAAAGAGCATTTCTCGGAAAAAGTAGTCAAGCTTGTCGTCGAGGCTCCTGAGATAGCCAAGTCGCGCAAAGCTGGTCATTTTGTGATTGTGAGAGCATGTGAGCATGGCGAACGTATTCCGCTTACCATAGCCGATGCCGATATAAAGCGCGGCACCATCACTCTTGTGGTGCAGAATGTAGGTGTGTCTACCGCAAAGATCTGTGCTCTCAATGAGGGCGAATATCTGACCGATGTAGTAGGTCCTCTNGGTCAGGCCACACACATANCCAANGTCGGTACGGTTGTATGTTCNGGTGGTGGAGTAGGTGTGGCTCCGCTGCTGCCTATCATCAAGGCCATGAAGCAGGCCGGCAACAAGGTGATATCAGTGCTTGCTGCCCGCACAAAGGATCTTATAATACTTGAAGATCAGGTGCGTGAATATTCAGATGAGGTCATCATCATGACCGATGACGGATCGTATGGCAATAAGGGACTTGTCACCGAGGGAATCGAGAGCGTGATCAAGCGTGAGCCGGTTGATCTGGTGGTTACTATCGGTCCTGCGATAATGATGAAGTTTGTAGCGCTTCTGACCAAGAAGTATGAGCTGCCTACCATGTGTTCGCTCAATACTATTATGGTCGACGGTACCGGTATGTGCGGTGCATGTCGTGTCACAGTTGACGGCAAGACTCGTTTCGTATGCATTGACGGTCCTGAGTTTGATGCCCATAAAGTTGATTTTGACGAAATGATGATGCGCCTGCGCTCATATAAATAAGAAACTGAAATCTTACGTTACGATGAATAACAATGAAGCAACTTCAGCTCCGCGCAATGCAGAATGGCGCGAGGAGCTGCGTAAGTCAAAGTCGGCTAAAGAGCGCACCTCTATACCGCGTGTGAAAATGCCCGAACTTGATCCCGCCTATCGTGTGACCTGCAATGATGAGGTCAATCAGGGCCTTTCCGCAGAACAGGCCGTTGTCGAGGCTACCCGTTGTATGGACTGCCCCGAACCGTTATGTATGACAGGATGTCCGGTGAGCATCAATATCCCCGGATTTATTAAAAATATCGAGCGCGGCAACTTTAATGAGGCAGCCCGCGTGCTCAAGGAGACCAGCGCCCTGCCTGCCGTGTGTGGCCGTGTATGCCCTCAGGAGAAGCAGTGTGAGAGCCGCTGTGTGTATCACAAGATGAAAAAGCAGCCGGTGGCTATCGGCTATCTGGAGCGTTTTGCCGCTGATTTCAGTCGTCTTTCCGGAGAGGGTGCCGATGTTCCCGCTGTTGAGAGCAACGGCATCAAGATCGCTGTGGTAGGATCCGGTCCTGCCGGTCTTTCATTTGCCGGCGACATGGCCCGTCGCGGATATGATGTAACTGTATTCGAGGCATTGCACCAGATAGGTGGCGTGCTGAAATATGGTATTCCTGAATTCCGTCTTCCCAACGAGGTTGTCGATGTGGAGATCGAGGCGCTTGCACGTCTTGGCGTTAAGTTTGTCAACGATTGCGTGATAGGCAAGACACTCAGCTATGATGACCTGCATGAAATGGGCTTCAAGGGCATTTTTGTAGGTTCAGGAGCCGGACTGCCGCGTTTCATGGGTATTCCGGGTGAGAACTATATCGGGGTGATGTCATGCAATGAATATCTTACCCGTATCAATCTTATGGGTGCAGGTCGTCCGGGCTATGACACCCCGGTACAGCGTGGCAAGCATGTAGCAGTTATCGGCGGCGGCAATACAGCTATGGATGCCGTGCGTACGGCCCGCCGTATGGGTGCCGAGCGTGCCATGATCGTGTATCGCCGTAGCGAGGAGGANATGCCCGCACGCGTCGAGGAGGTAAAACATGCCAAGGANGAGGGNGTGGAATTTCTTACACTCCACAATCCTATTGAATATCTCGCAGATGAAAATGGCCGTGTGACTACAATGCGCCTGCAAAAGATGGAGCTGGGTGATCCTGACGAGTCAGGACGCCGTTCGCNGGTTCCTGTCGAGGGNGCTATTATAGATGTTCCTGTNGATGAAGTGATTGTTAGCGTCGGTGTGTCGCCTAATCCGCTTATTCCTAATGCTATAAGCGAACTTGAGGTGTCACGTCGCGGTACAATTGTAGTCAATGAGGATACCCTGCGCTCATCAGTTCCTGACATATATGCCGGAGGTGACATCGTGCGTGGCGGAGCCACCGTAATCCTCGCTATGGGTGACGGCCGACGGGCTGCTGCCGCTATGGCTGAGAGCCTGAATAAATAATTAGAATAAGTTTGAACCTATTTGAACTACCCGAACTGTTGCAATTTTGCAGTTCGGGTAGTACTTTTGTATAATAAAATCATTTTACCGATTATCACATGATAAGGAAACTCGTTTATTCGGCACTCATTGTAATGAGTCTGACCGGTCTCGCCGCATGTTCCGGTGATCCTGACCAGTCTGACCCGCCTGTGATTCCGTCACCTGGTCCGGGTGGTGATGTCACACCGCCTTCTGCTGATAAACTGGAGATTAAAATCAATCCGTCGTTAAGCGATTCCCGAGCTACTGATACCGGTTTCGAAAATGGCGATAATATCGGTCTGTTTGTGGTAAATTACAATGGATCGGAGCCCGGTACATTAAAAGATACCGGTAACCATGTCGACAATATGCGCTTCACCTATTCCGGTACATGGACTCCATATAGCCCCGTGTATTGGAAAGATGATGAGGTTCACGCTGACTGTTACATTCATTATCCCTACATATCATCGCCCTCTGTATCTGCCTGTCCGGTAGAGGTAAAGGCTGACCAGAGCAGTGAGAGCAACTATAAGATGTCGGATTTCCTCTGGGGTGTTGCCCGCAATGTGGCGCCTACGGCTTCGGCCATAAACATTCCGGCATCACATGTCATGAGCCGCATCAGCATTACAGTATCGGCCGGCAGCGGTTTTACCAAGGAGAGTCTGGCAGCCGCCACGGTGAGTGTGCGTGTCAANGGCTTACANTGTAAGTCGACCGTGAATCTTGCNGACGGAACGGTTGCTCCTTCAGGTGACCGCGTATCGGTCACTCCGTTAAAGAAAAATGATGCCTATATGGCTATAATTGTACCCCAGACTGTACAGGAGGGTAATCTTATCACCGTTACTGTCAATGGCAGTGATTTCAATCTTAAGAAAGGATTTACATTTGAGAGTGGCAAGAGTCATGACTTCAATGTAGTTGTTGGCAAAACTTCCGACGGTGTAAATGTGAATATCACCCCATGGGAGAACGATGGTACCGATAACGGCGGTACTGCTGAATAAATTGGTTAGTCAATATGAAATACATTAAATATCTACATACAGCCATCATATCGTCGGCCCTGATGTTNTCGGGGTGTAGCGATGATTTGCAGACTCCCGTTGTTCCCGNGGAGGAGAGTAANCCTATTACTCTTGCCGGAGAGATCACTCAGGAGGCAGTTAGCCGTGCCAATGACAGCGGCTTTGCCGACGGTGATGTAATGGGCGTATATATCGTGGATTACGAGGGAGAAAATCCCGGTAAACTACTTTCTAAAGGAAATCGTGGAGACAATGTGCGTCACACGTTTGATGAAAAATCGTATAAATGGACTTCTGCGTATGATTTGTATTGGAAGGACAAGCATACACGCATAGATGTCTATGGCTATTATCCATGTGGATCTCCTGAAAATGTCAATGAATATCCGTTTACCGTACAAGCCGACCAAAGCCGGACTTATGATGACGGCTCTATGGGCAATTATGAGGCGTCAGACTTTCTCTGGGGCAAGGTGTCGGGAGTGGAGCCCACGACCAATGTGATCCGTCTGCCACTGTCTCACCGCATGGCAAATGCACGTGTCACACTTATCGAAGGAGAGGGCTTTAGCGAGGATGAATGGGCGCGTACCGAAAAGCAGGTATTGGTTACCAATACTATTCACGATGCAGTCATTGACCTCAATACTTGCAAAATAACTCCGTCAGGAAGTGTCAGCCCAAGATCCATCATCCCGTCAAAGGTGGGTGATGAATGGCGTGCCATTGTGGTTCCGCAGACTGTTCCGACAGGAAAAGATCTGTTCAATATCACCATAGACGGTATTCCGTATAAGTTCTCNAAAAATGAGGACTTCACGTACGTNTCCGGGAAAATGAATAATTTCAGTATTCGTGTCGACAAGAAGACACCTACCGGCCAATACACTCTTACCCTTGTCAGCGAGAGTATTACCGCATGGGAAAATGATCTTGTCAGTCACGATGCCACTTCCAAGGAGTATGTGATAATCAATTCAACTCCCGGTGGCCTCAAAGATGCCATTAAAGATGCCGGCAAGGACTATAGAAAAGTCAAAAATCTCAAGATTACCGGAGAAATTAATGCCCGTGACTTTTACTTCATGTGTGACTCCATGGATGTGCTTCAGGCGTTGAATCTTAAGGAAGTCAAAATCAAGGCTTGTGAAAGAGATGAAAAATACGGTGTAGTATGTAAGGAGGATCAGATACCGGCGAGGGCATTTAATTATAGCGCGTCGGCTAAATTGAGTCTGACAAGAGTGATTCTTCCCGACAGGCTTACCTCAATAGGAGCCCGGGCATTTTATGGCTGCCGTAATCTGACCGGTTCCCTGATAATACCTGAGGGTGTCGTGGATATTCAGATGGGCGCCTTTTATCAATGTAAATCTCTCACGGGTTCACTCTCCTTACCGACAACACTNCGTTATATAGGCACCTACCAGAATGATGCGACCGGTGAGATCGANCTTATNAAGGATGAAGGTCTTGATTATTATAACGGNGTCTTTTCAGAGTGCGGTTTTACATGTGAACTTGTAATTCCTGACGGTGTNGAGATTATCCGCGGCTATGCATTTGAAAGATGTACNGGCTTTTACGGTAGTTTGCGNTTGCCGGAAAAACTCAAGAAAATAGGTGAGCGTGCATTCTTTTTGGANAGNAATTTTTCAGGTTCGCTTGAAATTCCTCAAGGTGTCACCGAGATTCATGGTGAAACATTTGCCGATTGCGGTTTTGACGGATCANTACTCCTTCATGACGGNATCATGACTATAGGTTCATCAGCTTTCAGCGGCTGTCATTTCAAAGGAGAACTTGTNCTCCCGAAAAATCTTACGGTCATTCAAGATAATGTTTTCTANNGCTGNGACTTCTCNGGNGANCTGATACTTCCTAAAAGCCTTGTGACCATTGGAGACCGGGCGTTTGCTTACAATTGGCGACTTATGGGAACATTGGAGTTTAGTGAAGGACTCCTGACTATCGGGGCCGGCGCATTTGCTCACTGCCGCAGTATCGAGGGATTGGTTTTCCCCGAAAGTCTCGAGAATATCCGGTACGATGCAGGTTATGGCGATGAAGGCGGTGCNTTTCAGAACTGTTTTGGAATTGGCAAGATTGTGAACAAGAGTACGATACCGCCGTATGTGCAGGTCGGGGCATTTGACGGAGTCGCTAAGGATAATTTCACTCTTGAAGTACCTGAATCGGCTATCGTCCAGTATCAGACAGCTGTCGGATGGAGTGATTTCAAGCGCATTTCAGCTCACCATGAGCTTGTGTGCCGTCCGTCGGTGGCGTGTGCTCTCAGTACCGAGCATAAGCAGACACTCATCGTGGATGCCGAGGGTGAATGGTCGCTCGCCTCAAAGCCTGACTGGTGTGAGCTTTCGCAGACGTCAGGTAACAAGAAAAGCGAAATTACNCTGACCATAAGAAGCCTGGCTTCAACGACCGATACCCGTGAAGGTGACATCGTATTCCGGCTTAAGGACAAGGACTATACTCACAGCTGTCATGTGACGCAATACGGCTATGAATATGGNGANGATCAGTATCTCACGCTTCAAAAGGCGACTAAAGGTAACAACGGAGGCATCAATATCGTAATAATCGGCGACGGATATAATGCCGAGAATATNGCTTCCGGTGCTTATCTCANGGATATGAAGGAGCAGGTTGAGCACTTCTTCGGCATCGAGCCTTATACAACCTATCGGGATTATTTCAATGTCTACACGGCTTTCCCGCTATCTACTGAAACCGGTGTGGGTACAGTGAATACAATACGTTACAACCGCTTCAATACCACCTATACCGGCGGTGTAGGCCTGAAATGTGATTACGATGAGGTGTTTGATTATGCGCTCAATGCACCTACCGTCAATAAGGATAATCTTGACCAGACACTTATAATAGTGGTTCCTAACAGCACCGACTACGGTGGTATCTGCCAGATGTGGGCGTCAGGAGCGGCGATAGCATTCTGTCCCAAGAGCGATTATGGCTACCCGATGGACTCTCGAGGCGTGATACAGCATGAAGCAGGAGGCCACGGCTTCGGCAAGCTCGGTGATGAGTACATATATCACAATGCCTTCATTGATTTCTGTAACTGTCTATGCTGCGGACATGTCTTTGAATTCAACTGGGCTAAATCGCTCGGATGGTATGATAATCTGGAGCTTACCGGCAAGATGCACACGGTAGGGTGGAGTCACCTTATTTTTGATCCCCGCTACAGCGACATCGTTGACATCTATGAAGGAGGCTATATGCACAACCGCGGTGTATTCCGGTCGGAGCANAACAGCTGTATGAACAACGACATCCCGTATTACAGCACGATAAGCCGCGAGAGCATAGTGAAGCGNATCAAGCGTTATGCCGGCGAAGAGTATAATTTTGAGGATTTTGTAGCCAATGACAAGCGTGAAAGCCCGGCGGTATCCCGTACAGCCGATATGTCGGTGGGNAATGTTGTCAACCGAAGTATGCCTCCGGTAATCCATANGGGAAGCCCGCTGCAGAACCGGAAAAAGTCAAAGAGATGATAATAAGACATCAAGCGAAAAAATGTAGGATAATGAAACATAATATTATATTCAAATTTGCTGTTACCCTGTTGTCGCTCGGAGTTTGGTCCTGTTCTCAGGATGGCCCTGAGACAGAGACTACGGCCGACAATTCCCTGATGGAAATGGCATTCACGTTCAGTCATCCGTCACAGTCGCGTGTATCGGGTCAGGCATTTGAATCCGGTGATAAGCTGAGCCTGTATGTGGCTGAAGCCGANAAGGTANTGGAGATTGCCGGCAANACCGTGAACAACGAGTCNCTGACTTTNGACGGCAAGTCATGGAGCGCAGCACGCAAGNTGTACTGGGATAACGGTACTTATAATGCATACGCCTGTTATCCCTATCAGGCAAGTGTAAACTCGGTCTCCGACTATATGTTTGAGGTGAAAACCAATCAGAATGAGTCGGCATCGGCCGGAGGAGCGTCGCCTTACGAGCAATCAGACTTCCTGTATGCATCAGCTAAAAACATTGTGGCATCTACTGATCCTGTCAGCATGACTTTCAGCCATATAATGAGCAAGATTACAGTGAGGTTGATAAAAGGTGAGGATTATGAGGGTGAGCTGCCAAAGGATGCCACAGTGATTATCCACAATACCGTGGTCCAGGCGACGATCGACCTTGCTGCCGGAGTGGCCACGCGCTATGGTCACGGAAGTGCAAAAAGCATCACNGCGCGGCAGGATGGTCCGATTGAGTATTCTGCGATCATTGTGCCTCAGCGCTTGCAGACCAGGGTGCCTCTCGTTGAGGTCATAGCCAACGGAGTGTCATTTATGTTTGACAGTAAATTTCTTTTCAAGCCCGGAGTACAGCATATCGTGAACCTGGTGCTGGATCGAAATCCCGAGGAGGTCAAGATAGAAATAGGTGGTGAACTCACTAACTGGAACTAACTTAATGGCTGGAAAAACAAGAATTGTAAATATCTCGTTACTGATACTATGTAGCACATTTGTCGGAATGGCTGTCTGGATTCTCAGGCAGCCTTCAACGCTTATACTGACCGGTGATGCCGAGATATCNGAACGGGAGGAAAATACTGATACCGTGNCTGCAGAAATCGTAGCTGACAGCATGGCTGTCGTTANCGTTGTGCCGACCGCTCCCGAGACACAGCCAGACCTGAAAACTCTTCCGGCTACTTCGTATAAGGATATTCCATCGACTACTCTGAGTAAGGCTGACCTGAAGTCGATGATCGGTGACCATCCGTTTGCCAAGGAGGCTGCGAAGGTGATTAGCGGCCGTCTTGAAGAGTCNGATTCAATGAGCCGNCGGAGCATCCTGAATTATTGTGAGCANCTAAGGACCGCTTACACGACCAAGGATATTGACTTCATCAGGCAGGTGTTCAGTGATGATGCCCTGATAATAGTGGGCCATACTGTAAAATCGGGTAAGACCAGTGATCTTATTGCCGGCGCGAGTGACAATGTACGTTACAGTGTCCGGACTAAGGACGCCTATATAAGCCGCCTGGCCGAGGTTTTTGCTGCAAATAAGAAAATAGATATCAGGTTTTCGGACTTCCGTATCATGCGCCATCCGTCGATAGAGGGAATATACGGGGTGACACTGCGGCAGAAATATACCTCCAACATGTACGGTGACGAGGGATATCTATTTTTACTGTGGGANTTCCGGAATGCCTCCATGCCTCAGATACATGTGCGNACATGGCAGCTTTCCGACAATATTACCGATGCCGATGACCTGATTGGTCTGGGTGATTTCAACCTTCAATAAAGTTTCTGAGATGAACCGTTTACGTGCTATCTTCATCTTTCAGGCGGTTGTCGCCGCTTTACTGTTCAGCGGGCAGCGGGCTATGGCGCAGAAGTTTTCTGTGGCAGGCTTCCGCATGTTGCCAAACGACGTCACAGCGTTTATCAATCCGGTGAAGGATCTCAATGATGAGGACTGTGCCCTGATCAAGGTGATCGCGGGNCCTGAATTTGCATTCTCGACNCCNNTNGGCATNATNAAGCGCGTTGACAATACCGGTGAGATATGGCTCTATATACCGCGCAATTCGAAGAAAGTCACCCTNAAGCATCCGCAGTGGGGTGTATTGCGCGANTANCGTTTTCCGCTGAAGATTGACAGCCACATGACCTATGAGCTGAAGATNGACGAGCCGCTTTCNATACCGGTCATGGCTTCGGCNACACCNCAGATNACCACCCTGCGCGACACNGTNGTGATTACCCACACCGATACACTTGTCCTGCAGCCTGTGCGCAAGACTTATCCACTGGAATTTATCGCCGGAGCCGGAGTAATGTATGGCGGCAGCGCAAAGA
>WFLX010314555.1_pt1 | contig 11730 bp, 7 predicted proteins | sample 4967041 | NCBI WGS metagenome assembly WFLX01 (sample SAMN12857096, study PRJNA449069) | gut metagenome | isolation source: stool from male and female vole | host: Microtus ochrogaster | place: USA:Florida | collected 2017 | reverse complement strand
TGACCATTGCAAAGAGAATCGGATTGTCAAGTCAATTTCTAACTTGAGTTATGGAATATATCTTATGCATATTTTCATCTTGACTGCAGTCTACAAAGTCTTTGAAAATTATTTTTCAACATCGGTTACCATCTTTCTGGTCGGTATTATTACATTTATTACCTGTTATGTAATAACAATTTTAATCTCTCAACTTCCAAAGAGTAAATACATTATAGGATGATGTGATGGTAATGATCAGATATGGTGTTTATTATGTGCAATTACTGAAGAGTATAGAGCCACTATCTCAATTCTATATAGGTGCAAGAGTCTCTTCTTTTAAAATCGTTATACCGAAGTAGTCCAGTTGTTGGGAGCATCAGAGCAGTCATAATGCTGACGGGCTATTTGGGAGAATCAATCGGAGAATATGAAGAATGATATTCTTGAACATTGAACATCATAGACTTGTTTTATAAATGATTTAATAACAGTAGCCAATGCCAATATCTTCGACATCCGCAATATGGGTATACCTTGCATACCATCCTCCGAAATTATGAAATAAATCAAATTCCCCAAGCCTCAAGTGTCGCTGGGGAGCGAGACACCGCCGAATAATGCTTGACAAATAATGAATCTCGCAAAAGATGCATTATAGAAGTGTTACCATGTAAACGGGAAGGTAGAGCAGTTCTCCGTCGTTTTTTAGGTCTTTTGGATATAGGATTATCGGGCGCTTTATCCTTGCACTGAATTTTTGTCGGAATTCATCNNNAGNTTTGTGGGTNGTNTNGCNGGANGATTTCNCTTNAAGAGNTATNANTTTANANTCCNTGAGANATTAAGNNGTCNANCNCATAATTATTTTTACCTTCAGGATCTGCCCTAAAGGTGTAATAATACAGCGAATGTCCATTAGCACGAAGACACTGAGCCACAATATTCTCATATACAGCTCCCAAATCCGCACTTAGCTTATCAGACAATAGCTTATTATACAACTCATTATTATCAGCATTGTTATCCCAAAAAGCCAAAGTAACAAACAATCCGGTATCACCAATATACAATTTGAAATATGATGTATCCTTATGGAGAGCAAACCCTACGTTGGGGTCTGAACATTTATAAGAGAAGTTAATGGTCAACGAATTTTCAAGATCTTTCCAGATCACGTCAAGATTCAATCCGTCGGCATTTTCAATCACACTTCCTACTGTATATCTCAGTTTCCCCTTCGCAAGTTCTCCGGGAATAGATTCAAAAATTCTGGACGCTTTCCCCGATTCATCTATCTCTCTTAGATCATCGATATAGAGTTCTATAATTTCTCTTTTCACATTATCCACACGGCGCATATCATTATAATCAATATACGCGTTCACTGCCTGAGGCATCCCACCTACCAGCATATATACCCTGAATTGGCGCATTAAGGCGCGGTGTACCGCATCACCCAAAGCACGGCGATTTTCAAACGCAGATCGAATCAATCTAAATGTGGTAGTATCATTCAATGCCCAAAGGAACTCCTCATAGTCCATTGGAAACATCGATATGCGGGTTTCTTCACTTGGGATCATGATACCTTGTTTATATTTTCGTATCGACATCAAAGATCCAGTTTCGATATAATCATACCGTCCATCCTCTACAAGATATTTAATCGCTTGACGTGCTTGCGGACATTTCTGTATTTCATCAAGAATTATGACAGATTCACGTTCATGTAACGTTGTCTTGAAGAGTGACTGCAACTGTAAGAATAGGAAATCCAAATCTCTTAGGTCTTCAAAAAGATCTTTGATATCTGAACCAACCTTTGCAAAATCTATATTGATAAAGGACTTGTATTCATTAGTAGCAAATTCTGTGGCTATGGTAGATTTCCCCACTCGACGCGCGCCTTTGATAAGAAGCGCAGTTGATCCGTTTCTTTCGCGCTTCCATTCCAACATTTTATCGTAAATCTTTCGTTTAAACACTCTATTTGTCATAATCGATCTTAACTTCATGAATTTGAGTGCAAATATATATAAAAAAAACGATACCGTAAAATTTAAAATGCAGTTTTTCTGTGTTTCCGTAAAATTTAAAATGCAGTTTTTCTGTGTTTCCGTAAAATTTAAAATGCAGTTTTTCTGTGTTTCCGTAAAATTTAGAATTAAGTTTTTCTGTATTTCCGTAAAATCTGAGATATATAATTGCACTGCCCTATAAAAAGAAGTACACTCACAAGTCTGACAATTTAGATTTCAGGTTTTGTATCTATTATGAACTCAACTTTCACATACTCAAAAAATCTCACGCAGAGGGCGCAAAGGCGCAGAGTTTCAATGCATTGGAAAGCTTCGCGTCGCGGTTTTGGCAAGCTCGCAATGGAAACGGGCTGCTACGCATCGCCCGGAGAACGCAGAGAAACAGCGCAGTTCCTGCGCTAAGGTATTGCGAATCAATATTTAAAAATGAGCGAAACTTGAATTATAAACATCNATAANAAACTTCTGTTGTAAAATTTATTATTGTACCNCAAAATGAGACAGANTTTGATTAATTTTGCAGTNATAAAACTTTTACNNCAATGAATCAACTTCAGAAATATACATGGCTCATAGAAACAATTCGCCGAGCNGGAAGGATTTCTCATAAAGATTTGTCAGAGAAATGGGAACGATGTAAGGACCTGAGCGACTACAAGCCGCTACCACGCGCCACCTTCAACCGATGGCGTGATGCTATCTATGAACAATTCTCAATAGATATCCAGTGCCAAAAGGTTGGAGGCTATCTCTATTATATAGCTAATCCTGAAAACATTGATGATGACAAGCTAAAGAAATGGATGCTTGATTCATTTGCAGTAGGTAATATAATCGGTGATCACTTATCGCTAAAAGACCGAATTATAGTAGATGAAATCCCGTCAGGACGAGAATATCTGACCACCATTTTATGTGCGATGAAGGGAAACCTGGTAGTAAACATATCTTACCAACCTTTCAAGAAGTCAAAAGGGTTCTCATTCCCAATCGAACCTTACTGTGTAAAACTTTTTGATAACCGCTGGTATGTCCTTGCACATAATATACGCTATGGTGACCTACGCCTTTACGGATTAGATCGGATGGAAAGTGTCGAGATTACTGATGTGACATTCAAGCTCCCTGATGGGTTCAACGCAGAAGAGTTTTTCTCAAGTTATTATGGTATTGTCGTAGGTACAGGAGAGAGGCCTGAAAAAATCGTGTTAAGAGCTAACAAGAATCACAAGCACTATCTACAATCCTTGCCCCTACATCATAGTCAGCGACTGATTGAAGACTGCGGAGATTACGCTGACTTTGAACTCTATCTTGCCCCTACTTTCGATTTTGTCATGAAGCTGCTTCAAGTTGGGTCAATGATTGAAGTAATCGAACCTCTCCACTTGCGGAAAACAATGAGGGGCTGGATCAAAGATATGTATGAACTATATGAAAACGACTGAGAACGCAAAACTTCGCAGTAACAGATTTTGATATAGACAATATTNTTCTTCTTGCCATCAANTTTTTTAGCTTGTATCAAAAATTGAGTCATGTATGACATATCTTTGTCACTGAAAATTCATCATCAATCTCAAAGGATCAACATGGAATCAAAGACAATCAAATCGCCTGAAGGAGTCAAACTTCTGATGGAAAATATCTGGCTTCGTCATCAGGCCGGAATGAAACAACGACAAGACAATGTATACGTAGTAGATCTTTCTCCAGCTTCTGAGGAAGAGTGCCCACAATTGCCAGAATAGATAGAACGGTAGCCTGTAAATATGTTGTGTAACATAATTATTATGTCAAGAAATTTTTGTAACTTTGCATTTAGAATATCAACTAAATCAAAACAGAAAGAAACAGACATAGAGTAAAAAAATACATAGCGATTTGCATTGACATGCAATGACCAAAGCTCGATTCGGTTAAATCTGGTAAATCTAACATTGGGTCGGAAAGATGCGGTCAAAGCTTGCCCGGTGCGCTCTCTACACGAGGGCACAGGCTGCTTTTTCTTATTCTTGACCCATGGGCTTTACCAGAGCCTAACCGAAAAGANGAGGATAAAGAGTGATGTGTCCTCTTTTTTCATAGATGCATCCGGAAAAGCCGCCCCCGTAAGTTGGAAGCATATAATAAATTCAATTAATATCATGGCAAATTATTATTGCGAATACTGTGGACAAAAGTTCAGCTCTGTTCAAAGTCTGACTGGCATGTCATGCTCACGTCATCCAAACGGTTTCTGTAAAGGGAAACATAAACTTTACGAAGGACGTGAAGAATCAAAATACATCTGCGAATATTGTGGTCAGACATTCTCTTCAATACAAAACATGACAGGAAGTTCCTGCGGAAGACATCCTAATGGATTNTGTAAAGGAAATCATCGTCCTTTTATTGGAGGAATAAAACAGANTTACACCTGCAAATACTGTGGTCAATCTTTCTCTTCNTTNCAGANNTTAACNGGNANNAGTTGCTCTCGCCATCCTAATGGATTTTGTAAAGGAAAACATTCACCTGCCATTTAACATCAATTATATAACATTATGATTCATAAATCCTCACTATCAGATATTCCGTTCAGTTCTGATGTCAATGATTTTGGAACTGAAAGATATGTCAATGGACTCATAAAATTCATTGAGAATTCCTCTGCTCCTATTACAATAGCTCTTCAAGGGGAATGGGGAAGCGGAAAGACTTCACTAATGACCCGTTTGGAGCGTGCTCTCTGCTCCCCTTCAGCTCCTTTTGTAGGTATTGAGATTAACACTTGGGAATATTCTATGCTTTCGTCGCCAGAGGCAACCGTATTTCGAATCATGGAACAACTAATATTGTCTTTGGCTGGTAACAACGAAAAGGCAAAAAAAGACTGGGTTAAGTTTGCCAAGAAAGCAGGAAACACACTTTTCAGGGGGATTAGAGAAAGTCTTAAGATTGTTCCTGTAGTTGGTGGGGCTGCTGCAGTAGCATTAGAGACGGCTAATGTGCCGACTGAAATATTCAATGAAAAGGAAGAAGAAACTCGCATCACATTGAGTGATTTAAAAAAATCACTTGAAGAAGCTGTCGAGCAATCACTCACAAACGGGAAACGAGGAGTTATAGTCTTTGTTGATGACCTTGACCGACTCAACCCTCCGGTAGCAGTAGAGATACTGGAACTATTAAAAAACATATTCTGCATAAAAGATTGTATCTTTATTCTTGCTATTGACTATGAAGTTGTGGTAAAAGGGCTTGAACCTAAATTTGGCAAACTGACTGATAAAAACGAACGTGAGTTCCGGTCATTTTTCGACAAAATCATCCAGGTTCCTTTCTCTTTGCCCGTGAGTAGTTATCGACCAATGGATTTTGTTCTAAAATCACTTACTGATATAGGATATATCACAGCTGTGGAGATGGGAGATTCCCGATTCAAGAAGCCCTTCCAAGAGATAGTAGATTATTCAGTTGGTAAAAATCCACGTTCTATAAAACGGCTTATCAACACGTTGTCTCTTCTCTCTTGTATCTCTCAATGTGGCAATGACAAAGATGCTGCATTCATTTCTTCTCGTGAGGGACGCATTGTAAACTTTGCGATAGTTGCAATGCAGGTATGCTATCCAAGAATTTATCGGATGCTTGCCTATCGGCCTAATTTTACGGATTGGGATCAGGAGTTAGCTCATAGATTGAATATTCCTGATTCCAAAGAAAGTGAGGTAGAAAACAGCTGGGAAGACATCCTCGAAGCAGCTTGTTCCACAGATAAATACCTTGAACAACATTTCAGCGACATTCGCTTATTACTTTTACTAATTCAACAATCCATTGGTGAAGGAAATGGAAACCCTAATAATTTTGAGGAAAAAATCCGCTCAATTATAGACAAATCTTCCGTGACTGGGGTTTCAGAGCCTACTCATTCAAGCGAAGTTGACTTGAAAAGGATGATGGGCAAGCTCCATGTGAATGTAATCAATCGAATTAAGGCTAAGCGTCCTGATATTGGCAAGATTCAAGTGAAGAAAAACACAGGTAACGGAGGTTTCTTTATTTCTTTGCCGAAGGAAGGTAATGTTGAGATCATTCTGCGTCCAAAGGTCCTTTCGGATAAGATCGCATGTGAGCTGTTGCTTTCAACAGAAGTTAGACGTCCTGAGAATCTTCTTGAAAAGNACTTNGATGAAATGATGGCAGATGGCAAGGTAAATAAAATGCTTTCATCATTCGACAAAGTCATCTCTCCTCTATTGAAAGATGTCTACTACTTCGAGGGCAGAACTTATCCAGAGTCAGGGATGGGAACCTATTTTAAAAGTTTCTGCGATGAACAAAGCTATCGTGACCGACAAGGTTGGAAACCGTATCATATTTCCCANAATACNTCNTATTGGATAAATCTCGCCAATGAAAGTCTCTTTGAGGATAAAGCTATCGTAGACACCATCGCTGATGTAGTGATTGCCAACTATGATCTACGTGTAACGGCTCTTTCTCTTTAATTTCTTCCAAATCAACCAAATTGTTATGAGTGTCGATTATTCTGTATCTGAAATTCCTATGAAGGCTCTTTCTGAGTTACGAGGAATGAAGTTTATTATACCATCACAACAACGAGGATATAAATGGACAAGTACTAATATTGAGGAATTGATTCAAGATTTTTTGAATTTTATCGATAAAGGGGATTCAAAGAGAGTATATTGCCTTCAACCTTTGGCTATTGTCCTAAAAGAGAATGGTTGCTTCTGTGTGCTTGACGGGCAACAGCGTCTCACAACTTTATTCTTACTGCACAAGGTAGTATGTAACGAAATTCCTTATTCGTTTGAATTTGAAAGAGATGAAAGCAATGAAGATGACGAGGTCAGAGGTCGTTGGGAATTGTTGCAAAATCTTTCTGGAAAATTGGATGATACAACAATAGATACATTCTTTATCACTAACGCTTATAACGCAATAAGAACAGAATACTCTAAGTTGAGTGAAATCCAAAAAAACAATATTAAGAAATTGCTCCTCGCCGACAAACACTCACCTAAATCAGTTCAGGTGATTTGGTATGAAGTGGGAGAAGGTAAAAGTCATGAGACATTCCGCAATCTCAATAGNGGNAAAATNCCCTTNNCAAATACNGAGTTGATAAAATCTCTTTTTNTNAACCGTGTTTCCGGATTGAAAGAAGGACTNAGGCANCAGGCNTCANCACTTTTNGAAGANATGGAACAGATGATGCGTGNCGACAGTTTCTGGTATATGTTNAATAANGAAGAACAACGNGAGGGACAATCACGNCTCGACTTCGTTTTCAATTTAGTGGCGGATTGTTCAGAAGAGAACTATGGTATAGATCCGCGATGGTCGTTCCGAAACTATTTTGACAAAAACATACAAGGCAAGTCTCTTGAAGACAAATGGCAACAAGTTCGTCATACATTTCTTCGACTTAAAGACATGTACGAGGATCCGTACATATATCATTACGTTGGATTTCTGACGTATTGTGGCAAAAAAGGAGCAACGGCAAAGTCGTTATTGTCTTCCATGCGGACAAATAAACACTCAGAATTTGTTTCTGGTTTAAGAACTCGAATTTCAGAAATTCTAAAACGACCACACAATTCACTCCGGGAGTACAGTTACGACTCAAAACCAGAATCTTTGAGGCGTCTGTTTCTGATTTACAATATTGAGACTATTCTATTTCGGTATGATGAGGTAAATCGGAACAATGAACTGGCGCTAAAACGTATTTTTGAACGCTTTCCATTCGAGCTTCTCCATAAACAATCATGGGATATAGAACATATTGCATCGAAGACCGATAATGATTTTTCTAAACCTGATGATCGGTCTCAGTGGTTAGAAAGCATTAAGTCTGATCTTGGTGATGAATGGATAAAGATCAACTGTACAGAATTAGAACAGAGATATGACTTATCAAAGAAAAAAGAAGATTTTGACCTCTTGTATAAGGAAATCATGACTTATTGCGAGATGAAATTAAAAGGTGCTGTTATTCCGGATATTGATGTAGTTTCACCGGAGGGCACTCCCAAGAAAGATAAAGATCAATTGGGAAATTTGACCTTGTTGGATTCCCACACCAACCGCAGTTTTCATAATTCTCTTTTTCCTCGTAAGCGAAGAATTGTATTGGTAGCAGGCGGATTGGAATCCAAAGAGATGGAAGACAAAAATATTAAACGAGTGTTCGTNCCTATNTGTACCNGTCAATGCTTCACCAAATCTTATCGACGGAGTTCAGGNGTAAACCTCANTGCNTGGACNCAAGAGGACGCTGACGCATANTACGATGATATAGAGTCAAAACTTAATACTAAATATTTCAGCTGATGGATTTCAAANNNGCCTTTATAAACAATCACAAAGANATCNTNATCCCTGAACTTCAACGNGACTACGTTCAGGGGGCTACNGAAACTGTGATNGNTCCATTCATNGATAAACTATTGGNGGANGANTGNGATTTGAACTATATTTANGGNTATNNCGAAAACGGNTGCTTTGTGCCTGTTGACGGNCANCANAGATTAATTACACTTTGGNCNCTATATCTCTATCTTCATTGTAGCNTAAANCCAAATGACNTNTTTNAAGTGGCNCTNNCATTTCAATCCAGAGAGTTTGCCAATGAGTTTTGTCAACGGTTACGCAAGAATTTTGGCTCTGTCTTAGAAAAGTTGGACCCTTCACAGGAACTTGACAAGGAAATTGAGAATCAAAACTGGTTTATCCATTCATGGAGCAGGAATATTACTGTCGTAAATATTCTTCACACTTTGCGCAATATCAATAAAAGGCTTAAGCACAAAGATGTTGTCAATATCTACAATCGTTTTTATGGCACTTCAAGTCCAGTAACTTTCGCCTTCTTGAATATGGATGAAAAGAATGGTCTAGACGATGACATCTATATAAAAATGAATGGCCGCGGCCGCCAGCTGTCGATGTTTGAAAACCTAAAATCATGGATGGACCAAAAAGTCAGTCATCTGCCTTTTTCTAAAGAATGGAAAGGATACATGGATAATCGCTGGACTGCACTATTTTGGAAAAATCGCAATCTCACTCAAGAGCACCCGGAGGAAATAGATGACGAACAACTACACCTGTTTTGTAACCTCTTGGTTCTCTTCCATGTGAAAGAACCAAATATCTTACTTAAGGCTATATCTGATTCGGATTTCAAGGAGGAACTAAAAGATTTTCTTAACTTTACCGATGATGACGTCTCAGCGGATACATTCTTCAATAAGATACTTATCAACCTTACAAAAGGTAAAATGCTACCCCTTGTTTGGCTGGAGCGTCTGAACATGATGCCAGATAAATTCTTTACATTTGTGTATGATGCATTGAACACTCTATCCTCACAGTCACTCAGCATCAACGATTCAGAATTATATTTCGGAGGATCCGAGCTGGATTCTGACACACGAAAAAAAATTACAAGAGTGTATGAATTATGTATGACAGAGTCAAGTTTCGGACGCACTCTTCCGCTGCTATATTCTGTAATTTGTTATAAAGACTCGTCTATGACAAGCGTGTGCGACTGGCTTAGGGTGATACGTAANCTGATACTCAATCNCGAGNAAAAGGANGGCGANAAAAATGCAGACCTTCGGAATGTAATGTNNTGTATCGAGCGTTTTGCAAACGNGGTAGCTGATGAAAATATTTTAGAATATCTCAGTGGTGAAAATGACACTGATGATAAAGGGATTCATCTGAGAGAAATACTTAACCAACTCAAAGCATTCAGTAATCAACAGATTCGAGAAGAGATAAGAAAATCTGAGCCAAAGATGAGAGAATTCCTTACTGATTTCATGACTATGGAAAACATTAGGTTTTTCAGCGGCAGAATCAGTGCATTATTCAAAATTATTCCTGAAGAATCTTTCGATCGTACCAATGTTCATTCGACAGTCGCACTGCTCAAAATCATTTTTAGCGGTGGCGACAATGGGGTGACATCTCGCTTTGATGACAATCAACACTATTTCAGACGTGCTCTAATGACGTATGAGCCATATTATTATGGGGTTGAAAGGCGAGGATATTGGAGCCTTTGCAGTGGTCTTGAGCAATGGCGAAGNTANGTNNGAGGNAAAGANGCNCCCGAGGCNTTNATNGGATTCGTGAANGAATANGCNCTCNAAGATCTTTCNGAAGATAAATTGTNTANTGAANTCAAGNGTAAAGTTGANAACATTTCTCNAAATTACNNNAAGGACATTTCTGGTAGTAAGTATGACACTTTCAAATATCACTTTATTCATCATCCTGGTGTTTGGGATTATATGAATACCAAACTAACGATATGGGGAGACAATCCTTTCGACATAGTGTTGAAAAAATCTGATAGTAACAACAGCAATCGTATGGAACTCCGCACTTATGCTCTTTATCTCGATTATAAGCATGATTCAGGTCTTGTAGGTTATCGTGACGGATGGAATTTAGACATTTATCCAAAAGATAATACTTGCTTCTACTTTGAGCGTGACATAACTCTTAAATGTGGGAGTGAATATAAACTTGCTATTGACGTGTTTTTCCTAGGAGTAAACGGCAAGAGAGATTCTGAAAACTGTTATGCTGTCAATATTTTTCTCAGACCCAAAGAAGATAGCGAAGAGGAACACCGAAAACTTGTCAAGCTCCTATCTGATGTTTTTGGGCAAGTTTTTACCGATCTTTCGCTTGTTGACAACGGTGTCGGCCGTTTCGCAAATAGCGAAAACTTATCACGTGAAAGTGTAATTGGTGTCATAAACGAATTGCTTTCAAAGTGCAAAGGTTAGTTAATATTATTATATGCAGTAGTTTCATCACCACAGACATATATGGTAACTACTCAGCTATTGCGTCAATCTGTCCGGTTCTGAGCTTGAAAAAGGACTGTGCCTCAAAAAAACTGCGTAGCCAAGTAAAAAATTCTGTGAAAATCTGCCGGTTATGAGCGAAAAATATAGTTCTGAGTCTAAAAAATCTCCATTTGTCCTGCACCAAAACACTATTTCCCCTCGTATGAGACTTTTAATTTGCCAAATTTAGTTATGTCTGAGTAGTTACGTTGGAAGGATTATTTATAGTCCTAAGTCTTGGATTTTCTTTTGGAGAATTGAAACATCTACTGTAGAGAAATCGCTTTTATCGTAAATGTCGAGCAAATAAACCACGCCTTCGTCTTTTATTGTCACAATTGTGTATGTTATGACTCTTGCGCCTCCTGATTTGCCTTTCCCCTTGGAAGTGATTGCCATACGTATTTTCCTAATGCCAGGTGTGAGTTCATCTCCTTGGAAAGGATTTCTCTTGAGTGATTCTGAAAAATCAAGGATATCTTTCTTAATCGATTTATGTCTCTTCGCAAGAGCCTTTAAGGCTTTTGCGAAGTCGGGGATAGGGATAACTTCAAAGTTTATTAATCAGGTCTTCGATCGTTAGNCTAGGAAGTTTACCTTCCTGAATCATTTTTACTTGCTCTAATCCCTTGCAAATGCGAGTGGTCAAATCTTCTTCTGCTGGTTGGGATTGGGATTTGACACTTTTGGACGTGTCAGACACAATACTCACTCCTATCATATTCTTGACAAGAGATCGGATGGCATTTGCAGCTGAATGATTTTCTATATTTAATACTATCTGTGTCATGCTATGATAACAATGAAAGAGGAAA
>WFLX010132040.1_pt1 | contig 11732 bp, 9 predicted proteins | sample 4967041 | NCBI WGS metagenome assembly WFLX01 (sample SAMN12857096, study PRJNA449069) | gut metagenome | isolation source: stool from male and female vole | host: Microtus ochrogaster | place: USA:Florida | collected 2017 | reverse complement strand
ATTGACAGCCTTTCCGGTGGCGGCGGCCGCAAGTAGCAAGTCAGTCTGACGTGAAAGGAAGGCCGGAATCTGGAGAATGTCGACGTATTCAGCCGCTATGGCTGCCTCTTCCGGGTTATGAATATCCGTGACTACCGGTATATTGAAAGTCTCCTTGACCTTGCGCAATATTATCAATGCCTTTTCATCACCGATGCCCGTAAAGGAGTCTAACCGCGAGCGGTTGGCTTTCCGGTAGCTACCCTTAAAGACGTAGGGTATGCCGAGAAGGTCGGTACAAGCGATCAGGTGTTCGGCAATCTGCAGAGCCATCTCCTCGCCTTCTATTACGCAAGGACCGGCGAGCAGAAAAAAATTACCGCGAGGANNTTCGGTCAGTGATNTGAATAANTTTGAAGCCATCTTAATGAATATATTAATGAAGAAGGTCGATTACATGTATGGTCTGGAGGGCACAGATGGCGGCAGTCTCCGTGCGTAGACGTGTGTCCCCAAAGGTGACCGGGAGAAANCCCGCTGCGAGTGCCCGGCTANCTTCCTCGGGGGTAAAATCACCTTCCGGTCCTATCAAGACTGTTACATCCCGGCCGGCTACATACTCATCGACAAGCCGGAGACGCTTTGTCTCCTCATTGCAATAACCCATGAATTTCATGACGGGTTGTTGAGGATTTGAGTCTGTGTCGGAGTTCCGGCAAGACTTGATAAAAGTGTTGTAAGGAGTGAGTTCTACGATTTCCGGCAAAGTCGTTTTAAGGCTTTGCTTCATAGCCGAGACAGCAATCTTTATCAGGCGGTCGGTGCGCATATTTTTTCTTTCGCTGCGGGCGCACTTTACGAAGACTATGCGGTTTACACCCAGTTCGACACACTTTTCCACCATCCACTCCATGCGGTCTGCATTTTTAGNAGGCGCGNCCGCAAGAGTGATAAAGCCGTTCCACACTTGCGGTATTATCTCTTTTGATAAGATTTCCACTTCGCAGCCCTTGGCGTCGGCAGATAGAAGTCGGCATTCAAATCGAGCCCCCATTCCATCTGTTACAAAGATGGTATCACCCTCATGTTTGCGCAATACGCGTACTGCATGAGCTGACTCCTCAGCGCAAAGTCTGTGAGAAGACTCTATCTGACTGTCATAAAATTGTATCATTTGGCAGACTCGGGATATATCGACGGTGAAATCATGAGATATAGATTAGATTTCTGAAAATTGATTATTGCTGACAAATCCGTCTCCACCCTCTGTAGTGTCGGCCACTTGGAGCGTAGATGGCTTCTTATCATCCTTAAAAGCGAAGATGAATAGTACAGCCACGACGAGAGCGTATGCTGCGAAGATAAACCATGAGACGCGCCAGCCCTCAAGTTGGGTTTCGGGAGTATCTGTTGCAATGACATTCGCATTAACTACAGCCATTGCAGAGAGAGTGCCTATTGTAGCACCGAGTCCGTTAGTCATTATCATGAATAGTCCCTGAGCGGAGCTGCGAGTGTCGGGAGTGGTCATCTTATCGACATACAGACCACCACTTACATTAAAGAAGNCNAATGNGATACCATACACTATANNGGAGAGTATAAGCATCCAGACGCCTGACGAGGGATTTCCGAGTCCGAAGAAGCCGAAGCGAAGCACCCATGCGAACATCGCCATAAGCATGACACCCTTGATGCCGAACTTTTTGAGGCAGTAGGGGATAAGCAAGATGCATAGAGTCTCTGATGTCTGCGAGATAGCGATGATGGCATTTGCATTTTGAGTAGCCCAAGCCTTAGCATATTCAGGGATTTGGGCGAAGAAAGAGATATATGCGTTGGCGTAGCCATTGGTGATTTGCAGGGAGACGCCGAGCAGCATACTGAAGATAAAGAAAATGGCCATCTTACGGTCTTTGAAGAGCGTGAACGACTTGAGTCCGAGCATCTCCACAATACTGCCTTTGGCCTGAGTCTTACAGACTTCACACTTGGGCATTGTCAAAGCGTAAAGTGCCATTATGAAGCTGAAAGTAGCCGACACGATGAGCTGCATGGCAGTGGTCTGAAATTTTGCGCCTTCCGGTCCGGCAAAGTTGACGAAGAGCATAGCGCAGATAAAGCCTATAGTTCCCCATATGCGAATAGGCGGGAAATCCTTGACTGTATCCATTCCGGCTTTATTGAGTGCATTGAAGGTTACGGAGTTATTGAGTCCGATGGTAGGCATAAAGAATGCGACAGACAATGTATAGAGCGTAAAGAGGGGTGCGAGGGCGATGTGAGGAGTGGTAAGGCTGTAAATGCCGGCAGCAGCCATAAAGAGTCCGCCAAGCAGTTGGCAAAGACTCAGCATTCTCTGTGCCTGAATACAACGGTCGGCCAAAATGCCGATAAGGGAGGGCATAAAGAGGGATACGATGCCTTGCACGGCGTAAAACCATCCTATTTCTGTCTGAAAACCGTTTTGGAAAAGAAAATTGCCGAGNGATGTAAGGTAACNACCCCAGATNGCAAATTCCAGAAAGCTTAANGTGGCAAGCCTGAATTTAATCAATNCATTATTTTTCATNATANAGATAGCTTTATTAAATATTTCTAATAGTGGAATAAATATTTACAAATATAAGATTTTTAGTTGAGAATTGCTTCGTTTCTTATTGATAAATCGACATAAGAATACTAAATTATAATCCTCAGTCACTTTACGATGATTTTCATGCCGTCGTAAGCGGGATGTACATTATCCGGGAGCCGGGCATCGAGCGAGTCATGTCGTCCTGCTTCATGGCAAAGATGAGNNAGGTAAGCCTGCTTCGGCTTAACATCCTCAATCAATTTCAGAGCCTCGGGAATAGTAAGGTGAGCGAAATGTTGACGGTCTCTCAATGCGCTGATTACGAGCACGTCAAGTTCTTCGAGTTTACTCTTTTCTTCGTCGTCAATAGTTTTGATATCAGTTATATAAGCGAATTTGCCGATGCGGTATCCAAAGATAGGGAGTTTTCCGTGATAAACTTCGACAGGAATAATTTCCAGTCCCTTGATAAAGAACGGTTTATTATCTATTTCCACGATATTAAGTTGTGGCACGCCCGGATAAAGGACATCCTTGAAGCAATAATCAAGTCGCTTGCGCAAAGCCTCTGCCACGTGTTTGCTCATATACAGGTTGACTTTAGACTGGGCGCAGAAGGGACGGAGGTCGTCTATCCCTCCTACATGGTCATAATGTTCGTGAGTAATAATGACCGCATCAATGTCATGAAGCCCAAGGCGTAGAGCTTGTTCTCTAAAATCCGGTGAGGGGTCGATGAGTATTTTTTGTCCCATGGTCTGGACGAGAGCGGAGCAACGCAATCTCTTGTCATGAGGGTCGTTGGAGACGCAAGTGTCGCAATCGCAGCCCACTTCGGGCACGCCCTTTGAAGTGCCCGAACCAAGTATTGTGACGGTGATATCGGTGTCGATATAGTTTACCTCCGGCTGGAGCCAAATATGAAATGAGCGATTTACCTGTCGTCTTACCTTATCGGCGAGCATAAGCACATCTCCGGCTGAAGCATTGCCCGTATTGGCAATGACGAGGCAATTATCAGGGTATACCTTAGCACCTCCCACTGAAGCCCCTCTTAGACCGGCGTGCTCTATAAGCCATCCGGCCGGTATTTTTACGTATTGGTTGTCGCCGGGATAGTGAGAGCCGCTTTGCTCTGCCTCTACCGGATAGCAGGGAATGTCCGGATTGTAATAAAGCATCTCCTTTTCGTAATATGCACGGCGCACGATAGGGTTTTTGAAGAAACTGCCTGCGCTGCCGATTAAGGCCGGAGCCGGGAGTTTACTGTCTCTAATGGCCAACACTTCCTTACGGACATCTGTAAGAGTAGGGGTATGGCCAAGTTTACTCTCAAGATCTGAGAGTGAGCCATAAGAGAGACAAGACGCGATGGATGATTTATGAAGCCGAAAACTAACTCGAAGCACGAAATATCTGTCGCGCCAGATGGTCTTGAATTTGCTGTTGCGATATTCAAAGTCGCAGTCTGAGCCCTTGATAGTCTCTACTTTATTGGTGAGACGGTCGAAAACCTCTACATTGTGTATCAAATCTCCGGCCTCCACTCCGTATGCCCCGACATTCTGCACCGGTGCAGCTCCGACTTCCCCCGGAATACCGGAGAGATTTTCAAGTCCGGCATAATCATTGTCCACGCAATATTTGACAAGATCGTCCCATCTCTCACCGGCGCCGGCTATTACGAAAACCGTATTTTCTTCATCCTTCTTAGGATACGCCACAATACCTTTAATGCCGGAGTGGAGTATGAGGCCATTGAAGTCGTGTATGAAAAGAAGATTGCTGCCTCCTCCGATGTGGAGCACCTGATTGTACAGGTATTCGTCCGTTCGGCAGATGCGGGTCAGTTCTTTCCAGTCGGCATATTCAGCAAATAAAGCAGTTTTCGCTTTGATGCCGAAGGTGGTAAGCCGTGTTATATCGTAATCCTTTATGAAATCGTATTCAGCCATATATTCTTTATTATCTTGTCGTGATATGGAAAATTAAAGAGAAGAATTTTGGAGGGAGGTGCCGTTAGCTTTTGTCAGCACACCGTCTCTGAAGAAAAGCACAGTCCCGTCGGCATATCTCCAGACGTCGATTGTAGAACTGTAGTCTCTTGTGGATGTCACGTCTTCCGGAGGCCCCAGTGCCANCCGGNNTTCATTTTTTGTCANACCGAGCGCTATGACNGCANGACAGATTTTATCNNAGTTTTCCGCTGAAATATTACTGNTTTGTTTTCTCGGGTCGGTCAATGAAAAAAGCGAGGGGAAAGTCTTGGCATTACTATCCCTATTATCAAAATTCATCAGATAGTAACCTGTAGCATTTTCAGAGGGGACGTAAAACTCTACAAGCATCGGATTAATTTGATTTCCGGGAGTGACGCTGACAATATTCGCTTTGAGATATCTGCATCCGTGACTTAGACTGGAGTCACTGTCAAGCCAGTTGATAGACAGGGGGTAGACTGTCATTCCGGAGAGAATGGAGTTAGCCTGATCTATCATATCAAGGTCGATAAGCATAGGAAGTCTGTCGGAGGTGATATCAGCCGTTTGTTTCAGTCCTCCGAGCCGGGGGGAGTAATCGTAAAGATCGTCTCCTTTGCTGAATATGATGTGAGTGTCGTCGGAGCCATCAAATCCCTTGATATCATACGTATCTTTAAAGACGATAGTATCTCCGACGAGGTTGCTGACAGCCGGAGCCCCGTTCATAGGGGCTATGATATATTCCGCCCTTTGATCTGTCAAGAGGAATTTCTTTCCGGGAATCCATTCTTTGATGTTTTGACCTTTGATGTCGGATAGGATTAATTCCTCCGGCTTGGGTGTCAAAAGACGTTTATCCTCTTTTGAGATAGTTATCTTTTTGGTTCCCTCTATGCCTGTAAAGCAACTTTGGCAACATAGCGAGCAAATGGCAAGAAGTGACATAAATGTGAGTCGCTTCCTGAATGCAGTAGAGCCCGTAATAATATGTAGGTCGAAATTCCTCATTAATCTAACTACAAAAGTAGTGAAAAAAGTGTGAAAAAGTGNCANAAGAGAGGNAAAAAGAGAATGGGAACGGTAGAATAAAACAAATAGAGGACATGTTTCNACAACATANCCTCTAATGTAGCGGGACCGANAATNGAACTCGGGACCNCCGGGTTATGAATCCGACGNTCTAACCGACTGAGCTATCCCGCCATAAAATAATCACTTAAAATGCAATTGTTTCCGAATTGCGAGTGCAAAGTTATAATAAGTTTTCCAAATAACCAAATATTTTGGTGAAAAATCCCTTAAAAAACTCGAAAAAAATTTTTTTAGAAAAAAAGTGCATTTTTTTAGGAAAAAAATTTGGTGGATTGAAAAAAATGGCGTAACTTTGCAGTGCAATTGAGGAAATAAGGCCGATTAGTGTAGCGGTTAGCACGCCACCCTCTCACGGTGGAGACTCGGGTTCGAGTCCCGGATCGGCTACTAAAGAAGACTGAAATCAAATTTCAGTCTTCTTTTTGTATTAGCCCCATTCCGCAATAAATGTTAACGCAGGGGTCTTGGTGAGATTGATATTCCTATAAAATTTAACCCCATCTCATATCCAAATGAGATGGGGTCTTGGTAATATTGTTGTGATTCTATTTTCTTATAAGGTGTCTTTGTGACGTCTTATTTGAGATGAAGCACCTGTCCGGCCTTGATCACGTCGGAAGAAGTCAGATTGTTGATGCGTCTCAGAGACGTGGTAGACATACCGTAAGCCTTAGCGATGGAGGTGAGCGTGTCACCCTTTTTCACAGTGTAAGTGGCGACGTCCGTGCTCTGCTTTGTGTAAGGATTTGTCTTCTCGCTTTTGGCCAGTTCACGAGAGGGAGCGTAATTACGAGCCTTCGTATAAGTCTGCTTGGAGAATGTGTAAGTATCGGTATGTGTCGTCTTGTTTTCAAAGTCGAAAATAGCCGAAGGATTGATAGCATAACCCATGAAGCGAGTTTCAAAGTGGAGGTGCGGACCGGTAGAGCGACCGGTATTGCCACCCAGTGCTATAGGCTGGCCGGCTCTTACGGTTTGATCTGCCTTTACGAGCGGACGGGTAAGGTGACCGTAAACAGTTTCAAGCCCGTTGGGATGACGGATAATGACATAATTGCCATAGCCTTTGGCCTCATAGTTGGTGAGACGCACCTTGCCGTCAAATGCCGCATAGATAGTGTCGTTCATCTTGATGCCTATATCAACGCCCTTATGCATACGGCCGAATTTTGCACGGTAACCGTAATTGGAGGTGATGCGTCCCTTGTGAGGGATGCAATAATTAGTGACGTTGATTACAGCCGAATTGGGCACGTCTGATTCCTTAAAGGGGTTAACGTGACGCGAGTTCCAACCTTCGGTATAGATGTCAAGCTCAGGCTCGATATCCTCAATAAGGTCGATGAAGGTGGACTTCTCTACGAGACGGATTTGGTCTTTGTTTGAAGATTGATTGGCGAGAAGCTCCTTATGTGCGGCAGAGTGCGAAGAGCGGCTTTTTGTGGTCTGTGCATTGGCGGCCATGAAGCAAGAAGCAACACAGAGCGCTGCCAGACTTAATTTCTTTATGTTCTTAATAGACTTCATAATCATTTCAATTCATCATCACCGTAAAAGAAACGGATGTAAGAGGGGGTATAATCAAAAATTTCTCCGGGTTTGAAAAATCTCTCGATTTCGATTTTTGCATTTTCCACGCTGTCGGAAGCATGGATAATGTTGGCCTGTCCGCTGACGCAGAAATCACCACGGAGAGTGCCGGGAGCGGCCATTCTGCCATTGGTGACGCCTGTCATTGTGCGGAAGACGTTGACAGCGTCCACGCCTTTGAGACACATTACTATTACCGGAGTGGCGGTCATTGATTCAACGATAGAGGGGAAGAAAGGCTTGTCAACGAGGTGAGCGTAATGCTCGCGAAGAATTTTCTCATCAAGTTGCATCATTTTCATGCCGGTGATGATAAGGCCACGGTCTTCAATTCTTGATAAAATCTTTCCGATGAGACGACGCTCAATTGCGGAAGGCTTAAGTATGACAAGTGTCTGTTCCATTATATTCTCAAAGCTGAATTATTGCCGTTATTAAATTTAAGAAATGATAACATTTCGTTATCCTTCACTATCAAAAGTACAAACAAATATGCTTCCAACCTAATCTTTTCACGTTATTTTTTGTTAAAATGTCATAAATAAGATAAAAGCAAAAATTCATTGTTTTAAAAATCAATAAGATACTGCGATATTATGTTTTACAACATATTGTAAAACCATATGCACATCGAATTTGTGTATGTGCAAAAAATTGACAAAAATTGTGTTAAAATTTGTTAACGTTAAATTACTGTTCTATATTTGAGCATATTAGATATAACACCTCATCGAGTCAGATATAACGCCTCATCAAGGTGACGAGTAGTCTCAGGTGCTGCCGAAGGAGAGTGNNATGATGAACTATTTGCATTAAAGTTTTGTAATATTTTTACAAGACGCGCTGAGTGTCTGTTTCGTTCCATTATTGCTATATCTGAATTTATCTGAAGTAAAGACAAATGATTACATTACTTATCCCACATCTTGTAAAGGAGACGACGCGCACTGACGTGCCTACCGTAGGTCTTAGTGAGGCTACAGAAGACAACTACTATACGATAGCCAGAATACTGATGGATGGTGTCGATTGGTTTCTCCGGCTTTTCGGTCTTGGAGACAATCAGACGCTGTTTATATGGATATATTCGGCTTTAGTATTTGGTATATCGCTTGTAATAGGCTGGATAGTGCAGTGGATTATTCTTAAAGCTGTCACCAAACTCTCCAAGCATTGGCAGAATGACATGTATGTACGTCTGGCCAATGCGCGCTTCTTTACTAAAGCAAGCAGGATAATACCTGCACTTGTGTTTTTGATTTTCATTCAGTTTACCTTGACGTCGCGTGCAGTATTAGCTGCGTGGCTTACCCGTATTACGTGGATATACGTCATATATATCGTAGCGCTCTCTTTATCTACCCTTGCGATGGTGCTCTGGAGTCATCTGGATGCACGTGATAATAAAAAGAAATTGCCTTTGAAAGGGCTTGTGCAGCTAATCAAGGGTCTGATATGGATAATGGCAGTGATAATAGTAGTGGCAATCCTGGTGAATAAATCTCCGGGCAGTCTATTGGCCGGATTAGGTGCTTTTGCAGCCGTGCTGATGTTGGTATTCAAAGACTCTATTCTCGGCGTTGTGGCCGGTGTGCAGTTGTCGGAAAATGACTCACTGCATGTAGGCGCCTGGATGAAGGTGTTAGGCACGGACGACAACGGAATAGTGACTGAGGTCTCGCTTACAGCGGTTAAAATTCAGAATTTTGACAAGACCATCACTACTGTCCCACCGTATAACTTGGTGTCAGGAAGTTTTACCAACTATCGTCCAATGCAGNAGTCGGGCACTCGTAGNATAATGCGNAGTTATATGATAGATTGTGANAGTGTGATACCTACTACAGATGCTCTNTTGNCAGAATTTGCAAAGATACCGCTGATGTCTGACTNGATTAGCAAGNAACTGGCGCAGCGTGCTGCCGGAAAGGTTGANGATGTGAATAATAGCGAAGGCCTGGTAGATGGCTCTATTGATACCAACTTAGGTGTATTCCGTGCATACCTGAAGCTGTATCTTGATAATAATGAGCATATAGACCATAATGCAGCAAACAGCGATTGCTTTGTATGCACATTGGCTCAGACTGCTAATGGCATTCCCTTGCAGATATATTGCTTTACTACCACTTCTAAATGGTTGCCTTACGAGGCAATTCAATCGCGTCTGTTTGAGCATATAGCAATTATGCTGGCAAAATTCCGCCTATACACTTACGAGAACGCTTCCGGCCGTGATGAGGTGATCAACGGTGTGCTTGAGGCAGGAGCCAATCCTGACAAATACTTCGGTATTCCGTATCCCTTCTATGTCAGCGGTGGTAATCCCGCTAATCCCGGAGCTGAACCTGCAGTAGCACCGTCTGCTCCGAGTGCGACAACATCTTCGTCTTCCGGTGCTACACCTTCAGCAAATTAGAAGTAATTATTAGATAAGGAAATAGCCGCTCTTGAAAGGGCGGCTATTTCTGTGTGTTATTATGGTGAAGAAATGATATTAATCAGTGATGGGTTCGAGTTTCACTGTGAAGTGGCGCATGAGTTCAGTTTCCCAAACGATTTTCACACCATGTTTGATTTCGTGACGGCGGTCGTAAACATTCTTCAGTGCTGCAGCGNTTACGTCCATGTGATTGTTGGTGTAAGTGCGGCGGCAGANGNAGAGTCGCAGGAAGTCATTTCCNCCGAAGCGGTTTTCGCGTGTCACGGGGTCACGGTCAGCAAGGATGTAACCGATCTCGCATCCACGCACANCGGCTTCGCGGTAAAGTTCGATGGTGAGTGTCTGTGCGGGGAATTCCTCCTTGGGTATCTGGTCGAGCACTTTATCAGCGTCGATGAATACAGCGTGACCACCTACAGGGCGCTGGTAGGGAATGCCATACTCGTCAAGTTTCTTGGCGAGATATTCCACCTGCTTGATGCGAGTCTCGAGCATGTCAAACTCAGTGTTCTCGTCGAGTCCGACAGCGAGCGCAGCCATGTCGCGGCCGTTCATACCACCGTAAGTGAGGAAGCCTTCGAAGGGGATTACATATTTTTTAGCACCCTCATACCAGTCTTCCCAGCGAGTAGCGATAAATCCGCCCATGTTTACGAGACCGTCTTTCTTAGAAGACATAGTCATGCCGTCGGCGAGAGAGAACATTTCGCGGCAGATTTCCTTGATGGTAGCATCCTTGAATTCCGGTTCGCGAGTCTTGATAAAGTAAGCATTTTCGGCAAAACGTGCTGAGTCAAATATCACGCGCTTACCGAATTTGTCTGCGAGACGACGCACACCGCGGAGGTTTTCCATAGATACAGGTTGTCCGCCGGCAGTATTGTTTGTGATAGTGACGATGATGAAGGGAATCTTGTCAGCATTCTCTTCGAGACATTTCTCGAGCTTCTTGAGGTCGACATTACCCTTGAAAGGCACTTCAAGTTGTGTGTCTTTAGCCTCATCTACAGTGCAGTCTACGGCGAATGCCTTACGGCTTTCGATATGGCCCTTTGTTGTGTCGAAGTGAGAGTTGCCGGGCACGATGTCACCCTCTTTTACAAGGTGAGAGAAGAGTACGTTTTCAGCTGCACGACCCTGGTGAGTGGGGATAACGTATTCAAAACCGGTGATACGATTGATGACGTCCTTGAGTTCGAAGAATGAGCGGGCGCCGGCATAAGACTCGTCGCCGGTCATCATTGCAGCCCACTGACGGTCAGACATAGCGCCTGTGCCGGAGTCAGTCAGACAGTCGATGTAGACTTGCTCTGAGGGGAGCATGAAGACATTGTAGTTAGCGTCTTTCAGCCATTTTTCACGTTGTTCACGAGTGGATTTGCGGATTGGCTCCACCATCTTGATTTTCCAAGATTCTGCAAAAGGTATTTCCATGATAATTATTTGGTTAGATATAAATTCATATCAGATGGAGAGAAACAAAACTGTTTTTTCTCCTCATATGTGCAAAGTTAAGAAATGTATTTATTTTATGCAAGATTTATAAAAAATATTTTTGCAAAAATAATCACACTGTATTTCCTTACCGCCTTACGAGAATACATCACTTTGCAATGACGTCGGCATAATGCCACTATAATCAGAGAGTTATTGTACGGGATTAACCTCAAATCCCCGTTCTCTCAAAAGATTGAGTATGCCGTTTTCTCCAGGAAGATGAAGCGCTCCGCAGACTATAAGAGTGGGTGCGTCAGATATGGAACTGACTATTGTCGGTATCCACGCTTTATTACGTCGGTCAATGAGAGCCTCCATAAATTCCGGGGGGGCGTTCTCTTTTAAGGAAAGTAAGTATAGCGCTTCCAAATCCTGAGAGAGGTAAGCCTGATTTAGTTGGCGGGCAAGGTCGACAACTTCTTCCGGCGACTCAAGCATCTCTTCCAGGGATTTAGCCTGAGAAGAGAGTGGCTGGAAATTGAACAGAAGTTCGGCTTGCTGTTCGGACGTCTGAAATGACTAGAGTTTTTTGCCGGCAGGCTTTCCGTATAGTTGAGGGCAGGAGACGATC
>WFLX010028723.1_pt1 | contig 11733 bp, 9 predicted proteins | sample 4967041 | NCBI WGS metagenome assembly WFLX01 (sample SAMN12857096, study PRJNA449069) | gut metagenome | isolation source: stool from male and female vole | host: Microtus ochrogaster | place: USA:Florida | collected 2017 | reverse complement strand
TTCGAAAGCTTTTCAATGAGGAAATTCATTTCCAACTTCGCAATCTTTTCGTTCTCTTTGCTTTGCTCACGGCAATAGTATGGGGATATTACTTCATATTCTATGTCAATATCAACATCAACGACCGTGACTGGTATGTGTTTACTTGGGTTACGACCATATGCTTTGTGCTTGANGANATNTATTTCGCTGCGAGATATTANAATCTCTANCTTGACTTGAGGGAGAGCAACGAAATCATNACTCAAGAGGAGTTGCANGATATGACGGCGAAGACTTATCTTCGTTATTATGTGATATGCAACAATAGTATGTATGTCGATTCTCACGTTATTGATGCCAATACCCCTTATAAGGAGGTTATTGATACACCTTTTGTNACAAAGCGCACTATGAACGGTATCTCTGTAGATGAGGTTAAACGTATTATCAAGCGAATGACCGGTGTTGACGGAGATCTCAGATTCTTCTATGGNCGAAAGTCTTCGGAACTTACCAACCAGAGTCTANTGCGCTACTTCTACTTTCTTGATGGCACTCCTGAAGATTATCCGGAGCTGAACACAGATGGGGAATGGATGGACTTTGACAAGATCAAATATTATTACTCCAACAATCCCGGGAAGCTCGCTGACATAATGGTGACTGACACTACTCGTCTGGCAACGATCATTCTTACAGAGAAGACATTTGATGACAGAGGATACAGGAAGTCGAAAATCAAATTCTATAATCCGAGTTTTAATCTGCATGATGTGAAGAAATCGGAGTTGGATTTTCAGGATGACAAATGGATTCAGATTTCTCTTTTCAATTCTGACACACCACTCTATGGACTGAAGAAATGGTGGAGAGAATTTCTTGGTGACAGAAAGAAAAAGTCAAATTCAGTAAGTTGATGATTAATTCTGACAAATACGGTTATGATACCGTGGCTATAATAGGCCCTACCGCTTCAGGGAAGACAGGTAGGGCCGTTTCAATTGCCCAAGCTTTGGAAGGCGAGATTATAAGTGCCGATTCGCGTCAAGTGTATCGTGATATGGATCTTGGCACCGGTAAAGACTTAGAGGAATATGGCAATGTTCCTTACCACCTAATTGATATTTGTGAGGCTGGAGAGAAATATAATCTCCATAGATACCTCAGTGATTTCAAGGAAGCGTATGGAGGTATTGTGACGCGAGAAAAGTATCCGGTGATTTGTGGTGGTACAGGTATGTATGTTGAAACGGCTTTAAGTGGAATAGCACTTCCCGAGGTGCCGGAGAACAAAGCATTGCGCGAAAAGTTAACAGGGATTCCCCTGTCGGATTTAGTAGAAATCTTGAAAGGCTATAAAACACTCCATAATGTCACTGATGTTGACACTGAAAAGAGAGCGATAAGGGCTATTGAGATTGAAGAATACTATAGGGAAAATCCTGACGAAGCTGTGGCAGCAGACAGAAAGAGAGCCAAACCTCTAAATGCTCTCATCATTGGATTAGATATCCCTCGTGAGGAACGCCGCAAGCGGATCGCTCTCAGACTTGACAAACGCTTGGAGGATGGTATGGTGGAAGAGGTGAGAGGTATATTGGAAAAGGGTGTAAGTCCGGAAGATCTTATATACTATGGTTTGGAGTATAAATTCTTGACNCTNCATGTGATAGGAGAGCTATCGTATGATGAGATGCGTAGTCAGCTGTTGATTGCTATTCATCAATTTGCCAAACGACAAATGACATGGTTTAGGGGGATGGAACGTCGAGGATTTAAGATCAATTGGTTAGCCTATGATTTACCGGAGTCTGAGTTTAATAACGCCGTAATGACTCTTCTGACAAAATAATAGAAACTTTTAATCGGTGGACGCGATGTTTTGCGTCCACCGAACTGTTATGGTCTTTCTCAGCAAGGAATCATATCTCCAAGCGATGAAGACACGTTTTGTGTACCTGGGTTTTCATTTTGATGTTCTTCATTCAAATACGGAGCCACATAGCCTTTCAGGACTTCCACGTAGTCTATGAACTCTTTCCGACCTAAGTCAGTCATTCGGCATACAGTGCGAGGACGTTTCTGTTGGAAGGTTTTTTCTACGGTTATGTATCCTGCCTCTTCCAATTTAGTTATCTGAACACTGAGATTGCCCATAGTCGCTTCAGTGCGTTGCTTAAGGTACATAAAATCTGCTTCCTCAACACTCATCAGAATTGACAGGATAGAAAGTCTTAATTGTGAATGTATTATTGGATTAAGTTCTTTCATATATTGTTCACTTATATTAAATCTCGCTAATTTCGTAATTCAGGGTTGTNATTGCTTAAGTCCTGTTTCATTNTGTAAGCAGGGATAACCATCATAATAAGCATTGCGGCTGCAAATATCAGTATCTGTTCAAGTCCTACGAGCCACCAAAGCAGGGCTGCCATAATGAAACCGGGTATAGAACTGTATTTCAGATAGGGATAACGAATGAGTTCACCTGTAATGAACGAGCCAATCGCTAATATCAGTAATATAATACCGAGTACATTAAACGGGACAAAGAATGCCAACCCGGAAAAGAGGATAATCAGCACAGTGAACATCTTCCAAATCGCCACCAAGGATTTTGATATGGCTGTGGAGATTAGTGTAGTTTTAGGTCTTAAACTCTTCACTAATGGTATACCAATGAGAAGAATTGAAAACCAAGCAAAATTCCATTTGAAATTGCCGTTGAGTTTAAGCCCTAAATATACAATTATAGATACGGCAAAGGAAATCCAGCCCCAAACGAGGAGGGGTATACGCGAACCCAATATTATATTGTGGCGCGTGTCATTCATCATTTTGCCTATGATTTCAAGACTTTCCTTTGGATACATCTTTTCATACGATTTANTTAATNCAAAATTACAAATAAGTTGATAGAATAAACAAATTCTATTAACTTATTCTTTATGGATTATCTTTAATATTGAATGAGATTGAGTGGAATTATACCCTCTTTCGATTCGACCGTTACTTTTGTCTGGAGGCATGGCTCAGTTGGACGACCATAGGAATCGAAATCAAGTTTGCGGTTATCATCGAGATCCTGGAATGCCTTGATATCAATTTCCTTGCCGACGTAATCCGAAAGATTAATCGGTAGAGTGACAGTTTCCGATTCCACGTCGGTTGCCGAAAGGAGAATATTATTATCTCCACATGTGACAGAGATGTAAAGTTTTCCCTCAATAAATGGTAGCTCCTCGAAGCGAAGGATTGCACAAGCGGTGTCATTTGAAGTGACATAAATTTCACTTTCCGCTACAAGGGAATCATCTTCGGTTTCGGAAGAAATGAGCGTGAGTCCTTTTCCGAAAGTTAGGGGTACATCTGCTTCTGATGGAATTGTCGAGGGGGACGCAGATACGAGCGGTGAGCAAATTGTTACCGCGATTGCCAGTGTAGAAATCAATCTTTTCATTTTTGTATGTTTTTAATTGTTTCGTATTGTGTATTGTTGTCAAGTTTCCTTTGAGTGGTANTTCTACGTTTNCCTTGATGTACGTTCACAGTTACTCCTATCCAGAGAAGGGAGTTTGTGGAGGCAACATAATAGGTGCGTTCATAGCCTGCGATTTTTGATAAATCGCGACTTTTTAAACTTACATTGCCAATCGGATTTACGATTCCGGCCATAAAAGTGGCGGCTTTGAGACGATAACCCACGCCAAGATTTAAGAGATTATTATTGACGCTGCTTATCATTTCTCCCCATAGCACATTGTAGGTATTGTTATATTTAATCATAAACCACCACTTACCGGGCATGAACATCAACTGTCCATTAATAAAGGGCTGGGAGTAGGTGTGTCTATAATTGACTCCCTTGCTCGTCATTTTATGCCAACCACCCTCTATACTGAGAGTAAGATTTGAGACAAAGAGGAATGTTCTTAATTGCCCTTTGATAATGCAATCGTTGTGGAATCCATCATTACAATAGCTTTGTATTATCCTTTCACNATCCCTTTGTTTTCCACCCATAATGGGCTTGTGAGAATATTTATCTATGAATGATATTTTTCCTTGGATATTATGAATATTAAAATCAAACTCCAGATCTGATTTATAAATATGATAAGGAGTTAGACACAGATTTCCCATAGAATATTGGAATCTGTCAATTCTCTGTGTAGTTGGGGTCAGTTGTGCAAGGGTAGGAGTTACAAGACTGCAATCCACGGATAAGCTCATTCCACCCCAATGAGTAGGAGAGTAGTGGAGATATAGTTTTGGAGAAACATTGAAGTATTTTTTAGAAATTGGGGAGGTAAGAGAAAATATATTGCCCTCGATTCCTATGGAATATCTTAATTTGCTTAGGATCTGATTCCACTCAAAAAAGCAACGGCTATCGTAGCTTGTTTCTGTTACGTTTGAATTATATGTGAGATATTCGGCAGTGGAATGACGTATTATTTCACGGATTCCTCCNGAAAGAAGTCCGTTTGCAAGTCGCCCCTCCCAAATTCCTTCCGAAAGAAGGACATGTCCCTTGCTTTTGATTTTAGATATGATTGAAAAATCGGGACTTTTGTCTGAATGATTCAAGACAACAGAGGACAACTTGATGCTTTCGTTCAAAGAATTTGACGTAATTTGTGTCGGCTTGGCTTTGTCGTCAAAAGAAACGGGGAAGATATTGGAAAGATTATTGCTTTCATATACTCGGTTACTTGTGGATGTTACAATCGAAGGTATAACATTAAAATAGAGCTTATTTTTGGAATTGATTTTCCAATGAAGATAGACATCCAAATCTACTTGCCAAGACTTAAAAGGAGCTATCTCTTTCTCTCTGTTTTCTGATAATGTTCCGTTAAAGTCCGAAGTGATATTGCCGGTGTTGATATAGCGATCGTTTTGATGTGAGATTCGTGCTTGAACGTTTAATAGAAAATCTGATTTTATGGCATAGGAATATTGAAAGGCAGTACGGTGCGTTGCCATACGATTTGGTGTCTTTATACCTTTCTCTGTGCGATGTATGAAGCCATAACTCCCTAAATGGATTGTTTCCTCATTATCACGGTAACAATCCATCTGCCACATAGGGTTTGAGTGGTAATCTATGCTCCATTCGCTTCTACCCTTATTATATTTTATGCCACCGGTATAGTCTCCCCAGCCTCGATTTACAGACTGCAATAAATTTAAAATGACACCGTATCCTTGCGATTTTCTTTTAACCGTTATTTCTAACACTGCGGTAGCATTTCCGTATCTTACTCCCGGATTAGAGATATATTCTATCTTTGTAACATCCTTTGATGATAGNGACATCAATTCTGTCTGTGAAGAGGGGCGGCCGTTAATGCGGATTAAGATATTCCCTCCTCCGCTAATTGCGACAGTCCCGGTAGTTGGATTAACGATGAGATCCGGGATTTGTAAGCCGGCTAACAACTGTGAAGCGGTTGACATAGCCTCCTTCAGTTTCTTAGAAGGATAGTATATTGTCTTATTTCCAATCCGTGTTGATTCAGAAGCCTCCACTGTCACCTCTTGAAGGGTAGTTGTCAACGCATTATTTGTGATTGCAACCGAATCATTTAAGGTACCACCGGTTGCGGAATCCCTATCACTTTTCACCACAATGGAATCTGCATTAGTAATGGAATCCGTATCACCTTTCACTACAACGGCATCTGCATTATTTGTTTGTCCNTACAGACTATAGCTACACACAAATATACAGACGAGGTAAAGTAGGCTTATGAATCNATTAAATATCATATTAACTTTCCTTATATGTTGTGGTGAATATTAATTAGAAAGAAAAGTTTCTTAATTCTCTGCAAAGTTAAATATATTTATTTTATAAACCTAATTAAATTGCAAATATATTTGACTATTTTTAAATTGAGCAGTAGAAAATGTTTTTGGGGTCAATGTGAAAATCAGGTTGAAGTATATAGAGGGTAGGGATATGGCGTGCCATGTCGGCATTGACAATGATGGTCAACACACTTTATAACCAATGCTTGGGTATTCTGACATGGCACGCCATGTCCCTACCTTCTATATTATTATAACCATAAATTTACACTGATCCTGATTTTGGATTGNTAGTAGNAAATAATTAGTAGTAGAACTAAAAGAGCATCCAAAAATTTCAAAATGAAATTTTTGGATGCTCTTTTAGTTAAGTTATATACTTTGGACNTAAGTTATATACTTTGGACTTAAGTTTCAGACTTTTGATTTCAGCTNTATATAGGTANTCCGAANATATATTTTATTGGGTCTTCATGAAGGTGATNAGGTCGCGGGGAGTCAGCTGTTTTCCTTTCAGTAAGAGGGATGAGCGGTAAAGCTTTCCGGCAAACATCACGCATATCATTGCAGAAGCATAAAGGATAAGGAGAGATATCACTGTTTGCCACCAAGGTGACACTCCCGATACGGCATTAATTGTACCAACCGTGGGGGAAGTGAAGGGTATGTAGTTACAAGCGGTGGCAAATACCGAATCTCCGTTATCAACGGCAAACTGTCCGATGTAGAAAGCTCCCANNAGAATAAANGTAAGTACTGACATGTACGTTTGGTTCTCACCNTCCTTATCGGTNATNGCNCCACAAGCNGCATAGAGNGANCCNTAAAGAATATANCCACCGATGAAATAAAGCAGCATNTAAAGAATGGCAAGATACAATTTAGGATTAGCAAGAATCTCAACCGGTATTGCAAATGGGAAGACCATGAATACGACTGTGATGCCGATAATGATGAAACTTGCCCATACAAGGAGTTGAACCATACCTATTAGACCTACAGCAATGATTTTAGCCAACATCATNGTCTTNCCGTCAACACAAGTAGAGAGAATCTCCATAATTCGGTTACTCTTCTCTGTCTTGACTTTGTTGAAGATCATTGCGCCGTATATCATAAGAAAGAAAGTAAGGAACATGCCAAGTAACATACCGGCAACCTTTGCCATTGTCATCTCCTCAGGATCAGGTGTAGTGCTCAACTTCTCCGATGCCTGCATAAATGTATCTGACTCGGATGCCAAAACACCAAAGAATGCTGAGAACGCTATTATGATTACAGGCACAACCAACGTACCAATCCAAAATCCTTTTGAACGGACATCCGTAAGGAACTCGTGCTTTATGATTAAAGATAATTGACTCATATCCGAATTTTATGACTATTTATTTAATGTATAGGCAAGGAAAATATCATTAAGGGTGGGGAGGCGTTCCTCAAACGTAAGAATTTCTCCTTGAATCGAAACTGCCTCCAAAATGTCGTTATTGCGTACCCCCTCTTTCTTTTTCAGAGAGTAAGCACTCCCTTTTCTCCACTTGGCAGGTTCGGTCTCCTCAACTTTCTCAAAAAGGTTACTATCGAGCAATAAGGGAACGGATAGGGGATTACGGGTAGTGAGAAGATATTCAGAAGTCTTATGTTGCTCCTTAATGGCTCCAATCTCCCCTTTCACCAGAAGTTGCCCGTGGTTGATCAGAGCTATTGTGTTACACATATCCTCAATTGCGGGCATATTGTGAGATGAAAGCATAATGGTAGAGCCCTTTTCACGCAGACGGGCAATGAGATCTTGCAACAATGCTCCATTTATGGGGTCGAAGCCACTGAAAGGTTCATCAAGAATCACCAATTGTGGCTCGTGAACCAGGGTAGAGATAATCTGTACTTTCTGCTGATTTCCCTTTGAAAGTTCCTTCACCTTCCGTTTCCCTTGGCCTTGGAGATTGAAAATCTCCATATATTCGTTCATCACAACACGCAATCTTGGAAGGTTGCCTCCTTTAAGTTGGCCAAAGTAGAGAATCTGGTCTTCCACTTTCAGTTTTTCATAAAGACCTCTCTCCTCAGGCATATAACCTATCTGACGACCGGCTTCCAAAGATGCAGGGATACCATTGATGGTGACAGTACCACTATCACTCACAAGTAAGCTGTTGATGATGCGCAGGAGGGTAGTCTTCCCTGCGCCGTTCGGACCGAGCAGACCGCATATTTCTCCCTTGCCAACTGAAAAAGTCACATTGTCAAGAGCTTTAGTAGTAGCATAGTTCTTAACAAGACTATCTATTTCAAGAATATTCATATTTATACGTTTATTCCGGGTAATTATTAGTTGAGGAGTGAAATTCCATAAAAAGTGAAATACAATAAAAGGAGAGAGGTATCACCTCACATTGCGATTTCTATTTGGCTGTGCGGAAGTGGGACAGAGAATACGATCTCCNATNTTCTTTGCAAATTCACTGCGCAGTTTTATNAGTTCGGAGAGATGGGCTTGAATTCTCCTCTCCTCATCGTATTGACCCTTACCGGCAATCTCCTGAAACTGCTTGAGCAATTTCTTCAATTGGATGTCGAGAATACCGTTTTTCCAAACAGTAATAGCTATGGGGAGCAGATTAAACAANTTATCTTCTTCACTTTCAACAGGATGCTCTCGCGAATAGATTTGGCTCAGTTGGTGGCGTTCAAGGATTGCCTCATTTGTAAGAGCTCTCACTGAATTATTTTCGTGACTTGCCAACATTCGAGATGGGTAGTTGCGCGAGAAAAGAGCAATCTCAGCTTGCATTTCTTCACGTAGTTTCTCATCAAGTTTAGCCTCCTCTTTCTCTATTTCCGCAATGGTAAGGTTCTTCTCGGCTATAGCCTCATAGCCTTTTTTTCGTTTCTCTTCAAAATCTTCAGTCACCTTTTGTGTGTATTCTTCAAGGTCTTTTTGGAAGACAGGGAGCAGATCCAGAAGGAGTTGAAAAATATAGGCAAAGTCTTCCACTGAGAAGCTGAGGTCGTCGTTAGAAAGTTCATCTCTCACATATTCTATGACTGTGAGGTAACGTTTCTCTCCCGTTTCCGTAGAATCCTCGTCTTGCTCAAGTGACTCACAGAAATTCACATAACCATAGCGCAGACAGTACTGCAACACTTTCCATTCCAAAGGACGCAGGGGATTTGACTCAAGCTCAATTTTCTGCCTAATCGTAGGCTGAGGTATAGTCGGAGCCGGAGGATCAACCATATCCGGGGACGGGTTAGGTTCAAACTTTGGTTTTACAGGTTGAGGCGCAATTCTTCCACTGTCCAAATCACGGTTAAGCTTGCGCATTTCCCGTTCCCTCTTGCTTTTCTCCTTCAAAACGGAATGTGCATCGGCTACGGCACTACTGATAGAATCTTCACTTACACCCATAATGCGGCTGCACTCCTGAATGTAGACCTCACGCTTTACTTTATCTGAAATATGCGCGAGCGTCTCAACCATACTTCTGATGGCTGCCACACGTTTTTGAGGGTCATTTTGTGCCCGATCAATGAGTATACGAGCTTTGAAGTGAATAANGTCGGTAGAATGTTGCTCCACATATTCACGCAGCTCTTCCGGAGAATGATTGCGGGCGAACGAATCGGGATCTTCACCATCGGGCAGNAGTAATACNCTAACATCCAAATTATGGTCGAGAAGCATATTCATGCCACGGAATGCAGCCTTGATGCCGGGTTCGTCGCCATCATAAATTAGAGTGACATTCTTGGTAAATCTATGTATAAGAGCAATCTGTTCGTCGGTAAGAGCTGTGCCGGATGAGGCCACCACGTTCTTCAATCCGGCTTGCCACATACCTATCACATCAAGATAACCTTCCACAAGGAAACAGCGGTCTTGGGAAACGATAGTCTGGCGAGCCTGACTCATTCCGTAAAGCTCATAGCTTTTCTTGTAAATTTCCGACTCNGGGGAATTAACGTATTTGGCAGCATCCTGCTTTAGAGTTCGCCCACCGAATCCCACGACCTTGTTGGAGGAACTCATAATCGGGAAAATTATGCGTCCCCTAAAGCGGTCGTAGTCGTGACCCTGTTGACTCGTGCCGATAAGACCAAGCTCTTTAAGCAAATCGAGATTGAAGCCCTTCTTGCGTGCCTCTTCAATAAACGCTGTGCCACGGTCAATTGCATAACCAATGTGGAAAGCTTTAATGGCTTCGTCGGTTACTCCTCTTGAATAAAGATATTGTAAACCTATGTCGCGACCGTCAGGAGTGTCATGGAGATTCTTCACGAAAAGCTGCATGGCCCACTCGTTAGCGAGATACATAGCTTCCTTTCGCTCCATCGTTGCGCGTTCTTCGTCGGTAATTTCCTTTTCCTCAATTTTGATGCCATACTTTTTAGCTAACTGACGAAGAGCCTCATAATAGGAGATACCCTCTTTCTGCATTATAAAGTTGACGGGTGAGCCACCCTTTTTGCAAGAAAAGCAATAACAGAAGTTGCGGGCACGGTTGACTGAAAAAGATGGTGTCCGCTCGTTATGAAACGGGCATAATCCTTTATATCCGCCGCCACTTCTGACAAGGTGGACATAATCACTTACAACTTCAACGATATCAGCAGTTTCTTTAATTTTTTGCTGAGTGGCCTGATCTATCATTTTTCACAACTCCTTATAGACTATACTCGTATCGTAATCGGCAGACGCCAAGACTTCAGCAGCTAAGTCTCTTNATTCCGAAACTCTCTTCAGAGGGGGAAGGNGTGTAGAGTTGGGAGATGAGTTTATGAATCTTCTCATTAGTGCTGAGGCGAGTCGGCACCAATGGGAGACGTAGCTCATTTGCAATGAGTCCGAGGGCATTGAGCGCACATTTTACTCCGGCNGGGTTACCATCCACAAAGAGAAGGCTGAAAAGCTCGTTAAAACGCCAATGTATCGGAAGAGCTTCCTGATATTTACCTTCAAGGCAGAGACGCACCATTCTTCCGAACTCCATTGGGAAAGCATTTCCAATCACTGAAATAACTCCTACGGCTCCTAATGTCATAAGGGGATAGGTGATGCTGTCGTCGCCGGAAATTACCTCAAATTTCTCAGGTTTATTCTTAATTATTTCCTCAATCTGGGCAAAATTGCCGGAAGCTTCCTTAACACCGATAATATTCTTGAAGTCGCGTGCAAGTGACAGGGTGGTAGCGGCAGTCATATTGACACCGGTGCGACCGGGAACGTTATANAGAATCACCGGTAGGGGAGATGCTTTGGCGATTTCGGCATAGTGACGATAAATACCCTCTTGGGAAGGNTTATTATAGAAAGGCACTACTGAAAGGATAGCGTCNAATCCGGAGAAATCGGTGGCTTTAAGTTCATTTACAACTAATTGTGTATTGTTGCCACCCACTCCTAAAACAAGTGGTACTCTTCCGGCATTGGTAGCGATGATTTCTTTACGAATTGCCTCTTTTTCTTCAGGGAAAAGAGCCGGGGTCTCTCCCGTAGTTCCGAGCACTACAATGTAATCACAACGTCCTTCGATAACGTATTCCACCATTCGGCGAAGAGCCTCGAAATCTACTGTCTTGTNTTGTTTGAAGGGGGTAACCAAAGCAACCCCTAGACCTTTATGTGTCATATCAGCCATAATAGGTTGGTAAGAGGAGAATTTTTTGAATTGTTGATTTGTAAATGCAAAGTTAATTATTTTTTTGTAATTTTGCGGTGCAAGGGCACAACAATATGATATATGTGACCAATGCTTCATTTAGTATCTTAGATTTCAAAGCGATGGCCGATTCCACTCCTATCAAAGTAAAACTACAAGATTTTTGGAAAGAACTCCTTTCCTATTTTAATGTGGCTGAAGACCTTGAACCCCAACTTCAGGCGGAACAGACGATTCGCTCAGGGGTGAGTTTCAAGGGGAGCCAGCTCTT
>WFLX010097202.1_pt1 | contig 11734 bp, 8 predicted proteins | sample 4967041 | NCBI WGS metagenome assembly WFLX01 (sample SAMN12857096, study PRJNA449069) | gut metagenome | isolation source: stool from male and female vole | host: Microtus ochrogaster | place: USA:Florida | collected 2017 | reverse complement strand
TTCGCGATGTGCCGCGTTCTCGTATGATTTTGTCCCTTCACGCTATAGAACAAATTTTCTTTTTGTGATATAATTTTCCTATTATAATAAAATATATTTTCGCGGACTTGATTTTTTAAGGAGCGTTTAAGGTTTGCGTCGAAATACCGCCGCAAACTTTAACTTCGAGTTTTTTGCAAAAACTCGTTTATTTATTGTCATTTCTCATTTCATTGTGAAATGACTTTTTCATGTTCGAAAAAAATTGAAATTTTTTTNGAACGTGNAAAATTAAGGAGGAAAAAATTTTGTATACGCCCGTTGATCCCAAAGCGGAGTTTCCCAAGCAGGAAGAGGAAATNTTAAAATATTGGAAAGAGAACGACACGTTCAAAAAATCCGTCTCGCAGCGCGAAGGCGCGGAAGAATTCGTTTTTTACGACGGTCCGCCTTTCGCCACCGGGCTTCCACATTTCGGGCATTTCATTCCCTCGACGATTAAAGACATAATTCCGCGCTACCAGACGATGCGCGGCAAGCATGTTCCGCGAAGGTTCGGCTGGGACTGCCACGGGCTTCCCGTCGAAAATCTCATCGAAAAGGAACTCGGCATAAATTCCAAGCACGAAATCGAGGCTTACGGAGTGGCGGCGTTCAACGAAAAGTGCAAGGCTTCGGTTTTAAAATACACCGCCGAATGGCGCAAGACGATCACGCGCATGGGACGCTGGGTGGATTTCGACGACGACTACAAAACGATGGCACCCGATTATATGGAATCGATTTGGTGGGTGGCGAAGTCGCTTTGGGACAAAGGCTTGGTTTACGAAGGAAAATACATTCTTCCTTATTGTCCGCGATGCTCCACAGTTCTTTCGACCCACGAACTTTCGCAAGGCTANAAGGAAAAGCAAGATCCTGCGATCACGATTCGCTTCAAGGCGAAGTCTTCTCCAGAAAATTTCCGCGACGAAGACATGGAAGCCGGCCGCGTTTATTTTCTCGCATGGACCACGACTCCGTGGACCCTCCCTTCAAACTTGGGTCTTACGATGGGACCTGAAATTGAATACGTCAAAGTGCGCGACGTGCAGTCCGGCGATTTTTACATTTTGGCTTCTTCGCGGCTTTCCGCTTATTACAAAAACGAATCGGACTATGAAATAATTTACACGCGAAAGGGAAGCGATTTTTGCGGCGCGAAGTACGAGCCGATTTTCCCGTATTTCGCTTCGCTTGAAAAATGCAAGGACGGCTCGGACGGCGCGTTCCGCATTTTCAACGCCGATTACGTTTCCACCGAAGACGGAACTGGAATTGTCCACACCGCGCCCGCGTTCGGCGAAGACGACAGCCAAGTTTTCAAAAAAGCCAACGAAGGAAAATCCGAGGACGGNCAGATTCCGTTCGTCGAGCCGATTGACGCGGAATGCAAATTCACGGAAGAAGTGCCGGATTTCGCGGGACGCTTCGTGAAGGATTGCGACAAGGACATCATGGAGCGGCTCAAGCGCGAAGGAAAGCTCATTAAGCGCGACACGATTATGCACCAATATCCGCATTGCTGGCGATGCTCTTCGCCTTTGATTTATCGCGGGATTGGCTCGTGGTTCGTGAAAGTGGCTGGNCACAACGACGCGCTTCTCAAGGCNAATTCAAAAATCAAATGGCAGCCCGCCCACATAAAGGAAGGCCGCTTCGGAAAATGGCTTGCCGGCGCGCGCGACTGGGCCGTCAGCCGAAACCGCTATTGGGGAAATCCGATTCCGATTTGGAAATGCGAAAAATGCGGCGATGCGATATGCGTCGGAAGCCGAAAGGAATTGCAGGATTTGAGCGGCGTTTATCCCGAAGANTTGCACAAGCAGTTCGTGGATGAAATCACGTTCGCTTGCAAAAAATGCTCCGGAAAAATGCGACGCATTCCCGAAGTNTTCGACTGCTGGTTTGAATCCGGCTCGATGCCTTACGCGCANCTTCATTATCCTTTTGAGAACAAGGAATTNTTCGAAACNCATTTTCCNGCGAATTTCATTTCCGAAGGATTGGATCAGACGCGNGGCTGGTTTTACACGCTCACGGTTTTGGCGGCGCATCTTTTTGAAAAGCCCGCGTTCTCGAACTGCATCGTGAGCGGACTCGTGCTCGCAAGCGACGGACGAAAAATGTCGAAGTCGCTTCGCAATTATACCGATCCCGAAGAGGCGATTGGAAAATTCGGCGCGGACGCGATTCGGCTTTTCCTGATGCATTCGACCGTGGTCAAGGCCGACGACTTGCGTTATTCCGACGACGGCGTGCGCGAAGTTTTGAAATCGATTTTGATTCCGCTTTGGAATTCGTATTCGTTCTTTGTCACTTACGCGAACATCGACGGAGTCGTGGCGACTGGACGCGAGTTTGAAAATTCGCTTCCGCAGAATCCGCTCGACCGATGGATTTTGTCCGTAACGCAGTCGCTCGTAAAAAATGTGAGCGCGGCGTTGGACGACTACGATCTTTCGGGCGCGATTGATCCGATTGTGGATTTCATCGAGCAGCTCAACAATTGGTACATNCGCCGAAGCCGCCGCCGTTTTTGGAAAAGCGAAAATGACGCGGACAAGCGCGAGGCTTACGAATCGCTTTACATCGCGCTGAAAACTTTCGCGCAAGTTTCCGCTCCTTTCATTCCGTTCGTCACGGAAAATATTTGGCAGAATCTCAAGACTTCCGCCGACGCGCCGAGCGTTCACCTTTGTAACTATCCGCGTTACAACGCGGCNTGGCACGACGAGGAACTTGAATTTAAAATGGCGACCGTGCAAAAAGCCGTTTCGATGGGACGCAGTTTGCGGAATCAGTTCAACATAAAAAATCGCCAGCCGCTTTCTTCGGTCGCGCTCGTTACGCGCAACGCCGACGAAAAAAAAGTGCTCGCCGAAATGGAAGATTCCGTGCGCGAGGAGCTGAATGTGAAGCGCGTCGTTTTCCATGACCGCGAGGAAGAACTCGTGGAGTACAAGGCCAAGGCGAATTTCCGCACGCTCGGAAAGGAACTCGGTCCTTTGATGAAGGCGGCCGCGCAGAAAATCGCTTCGCTTTCGCAGGAAGAAATTCAGTCCGTGCTCGAAGGTGCGCGCCTTTCGCTCGATGTGGAAGGAAAGTCCGTGGAACTCACCGAAGAAAAAATCATTGTCGAGCGAATCGAAAAGGCCGGCCTGAAAGTGGTGAACGACGGAACTTTGACCGTGGGGCTTGACACGAACGTTACCGACGATCTCAAAAAGGAAGGGCTTGCGCGCGACCTCGTTCGCGGAATCCAAAATCTTCGAAAGGAAGCCGGGCTTTCCGTCACCGACAGGATCGCCTTGCAAGTTTTCGGCGACGAAGAACTTGAGCGCGCGTTTGAGATGTTCTCGGATTTTGTCGCGGGCGAGACGCTCTGCACGAAAATCGAATTCAGCGAAAATGCAAAGGACGGCTCGAAAATCGAGGCCGACGAAAAAATATGGAGTGTGAAAATTGAAAAGGCTTGAAAAAAAATTTGGTTTTTCGCATGCGCATTTTTTCACCGCGCTTCGGAAAATCGTCTTGCTCGTCGCGGCGGTTTTAGTCGCGGAAATTTTATTTTCGTGCGCCTCAGTTTTGAGCGGCGACAGCGTAAAGGTGAACGCCTTCGACACGCTCGAGCAGGATTCGAACGCGTATGTGCGCATTCCGGTAAAAGTCCATTCCGAACTCACGAACAATCTTTTGAAGTCTGTCATCGGAAGCGACGTTTCGGAAAAGTACATCAAGAACATCACTGACAGCATCGACATGGTTTATATCGGAATTGGCTCGCCGTCGAACAAAGGACGGCTGCAAATCTCTTGCGACGGCAACATTTCCAGCGCGACGAAAATGGCGCTTTCTTCCATGGAAAATTGGAAGAAGGAAATCAAAAATGTGAACACGGCTGGAATGTACACGGTCTACACCGAGACGAATTCCAAATTGCAGCTTTGCGTTCCGGGAAGCAACTTGATTTGCCTTTCCAAAGATTTGACGCCGCANCTCACGCTTTACGACAAAGAGGCCTCTTCNCAGGGCATCGCGTCGATTTTGACTGGAAGCAGCGCGAACTCGAACGCCTCCGAATGGAAGTCTAGCGAAGTCTACAAATTTGTCGGAGACNCGGAAACGAACAACGTGCGCATTTTCATGAACACGCCGATTTCGTTTGTCACGAACCTTTTGGGCGTTTCNCTTTCCACCTCGATTTTCCAATTGAATTTCTTGGAAGCGGATTTGACTCTTTTGCCGAGCGGAAAATATTCGATTGACCTTGACATGGAATTCAAAAAAGACGGGCTTGTCGCGAAGGCCGCGTCTTTCTTGAACGTNGCGTTTTTTTTGGCGGATTCAAAAGTCGCCGTTATTGACGACAGTCATTTGCGAATAACGAATCTTCAAGTTTCGATGGCGCAGCTCCAAAAAATTCTCGCCTTGAATTAGTTTGGCGGAGGNAAAATGGCGGACGGAAAAATCGTGCTGAATGCCGAAGACCTTGACGGCTATCTTACGGCTCGTGATTTGGATGATTTGGCGCGGCTTTCAAAAATGTACGGCGAGGCGATGAAAAATTTCTCGCCGCTGGACAAGGCTGCCACCATCGAGCATTTCGACAAGATGGGNCAGGTGATGCAGGAAATTTTGCGCGNGCATCCTTCGATAAAAGTTTTTTCTTTCGAGACTGGCGAAGAGGGAAGCCACGCCGAGGCNAGCCGCGTGATTTCGAAANTGCGCNACGTCGAGACGGACACGCACGAATTCATCTACTACACGCAGCGCGCCTATGAAATGCTTTTTCGCCTGGCGTTCACCGAATCGCATTCCAAAAAGAAAAATTACATTGTCGTGCCCACGCCCGTAAGCACTCCCGTGCAGAATTTTTCAGTCCACAAAATTCCGAACATNGATGCGGAAATCGAAAACTCCGTGATGTGCGTGATGCTTCGCGGCGCGCTTTTGCCGAGCATCATCATCTCAAAGGAAATCGAAGAATATTCTTCGCACGGCTATGTCACGCCGTTCGCGCTTTTTAAAATCAATCGCGACGACACGAAAAGCGAAGCGGACATGCGATACATTCTCGACTTGAAAAAATCGTATTTCAATCTCGAAGAACTCGACGGAAAGGATTTGATTTTCGCGGATCCGATGAACGCCACGGGCGGCTCGCTTGTTACTGTCGTGAAATACATTTTGTCGCAAGGCGTGCGTCCGCGCTCGATAAAATTCTTCAACATAATTTCCGCGCTCAAAGGAAGCCTCCGCGTTTCGCGCGCGCTCGAAAATTGCACTTGCTATACGCTTTGGATGGATCCCGCGCTGAATTCCTCGGCGTACATAATGCCGGGCTTGGGCGATGCCGGCGACCGTTTGAACGGCATGGACAAAAAGGAAAATCCGCGCAACATAATTCGTTTGATCGCGAATTACGGNAGCACGATTAACGGCTTGTACAATTCGCAGCTTGCAAAAATCGAGTCGATGGTGCTGGAAGGACGATAGCGCGATGGAAAAAAAATTGCCGAAAAAAAATCGCTTCCGCATTGCAAAAATTTTTGCGGGAATTTTTTTTGCGTGTTTGTGCGGATGCGAGACGACGCGAATCTATGTTNCCGGCGAAAAAAAAGTCGTGATCGAAAATATTTACGGCGAATATTACGCNNTCGCCGACGAATATTTCAAGATCAAAAATTATTCGAAGNCCGCGGAATTNTACATGAAGGCCNCGTCGTCGGAANCTTTGCACAACGNCGCNTTTTTCAACGCCGCGCGTTCTTTCGCGCTCGCAAAGAATTGGGACGAGGCTAAAAAAATCTATTTGGAAATCGAGGCGGCGGACGGCGAGAATTTCGAAGTAAAGCAAAGCCTCGCCTACATCTACGCCATGAGCGGCGATTTTGAAAAGTCCGAAGAAATGTACAANTACTTGCTCGAAACGNAGCCCGACTTGAGCGAGGCTCTCGTGAACTACACGATAATATTGCTCACGCAGGAAAANTACGAAGACGCGAAAANGAACCTCGATTTGCTCAANGAGAAATTTCCTGACGACGAGAAAATAAAGACCATTCAGGAAAAAATCACCGCGTGGGAAGAAAGTCAAACTCCAAGCGATGACGATGATATTCCCGAAGAATTGCAGGAATATGCTCCCGACGATGAAGAGCTGTAAGTCTTTATTCTTCTTTTTGCTCGGTTATGAATTTCCTGTATTTTTCGGGATTCACTCGGAACGCGACTATCGGCGACTCGTTGTCGGCGGACGCATGCTCCGCGGCTTGCTCGGCTTCTGTCTTGAGTCGTTCGGCGGAAATCAGGCGCAGCGAGCGGCTTGAAATGCCGATGAGCGGCCTTGTGTTCGCTCGCTCCTTGTTCAAAGCGGACTTTAAATTCGCATAAAGGCTTTCCGCGCTTTCCATCGCTTCGTCGATGCCCTTGCCTTGAATTATCGCCGCGAAGCCGTCTTCTTTGTATTCGAATATAAAATCCTTGAATTGGAAAAAATCCAAAAGCGTTTTGCACACTTTCGCATAGTATTCGGACTGAGGCGTCATGCCGGGGATTTTTATCACCAAGAGCGACAGTTCCTGTTCGCTCGATGCCGCGCGGATGAGCTCGCTTCCGAGCCGCGTGTCAAGATATGATTCCCAGCCGAAGCCGCTTGTCGGCGAAAAAAGCCCTTGTTCGTTTTTTTGCTCGTCGCAATTTAACTCTTCGTTTGAAGGNGGCGTTTCTATTGGAGCCGCATTTTCTTCGTGCGAAACTTCATCCACCGAATCCGAAGGTTCGGAATGTTCGGNTGGAGTTTCGGTTTTGTTTTCTTCGGGTTCACTTTGCGCAATTGTCTCCGCGCTGTTTTGTGCGGAACGATTTTCTTCTGTCGCCTGAGCGTTTTGTTCAGCGATTNTNTGCGAGGATGAATTTTTGTTTTCGGATTTTGGCTCTGGATTTTTTTCGCNTTCAAAAGCTTCCAAATTTTCTTCGTCCAAATATTCTTCCGTGAGANTCAAATCGTCTTCCGTCGCCTCGTCGTCGCTGAAAATCGGCTCGTCAATTTTTGACTCCGTAATTTTTTCGCTTTCTTCGGTTTCGGAAAGGTACGTGAACACGAGCAAAATTCCTGTTATGAGCGTTCCGCCCAAAATCACGATGAACGCGATTTTGGCACGGTTGAAAATTGTCGCCGGAGAGAGCGCGTATATGTTCGCCGAAAGCGCGATTTGCGCTCCGTCTCCGCCGATGATTCGCGTGCTGAAAGTTTTTGCGAATGTCGATGGCGTGCTCATCGGGAATGAAGGATAAATGTACACTTCGATGCCGTCAACTTCGAGACGCAGCCGCTCATAAAAATTTGGCGCGTTGACTGAATCGTTGAATGCGGTCAGGAATTCCTTCGATCCGCAAGGATAGATGCCGCTGAGTTCCATGGTTCGGGAAGAGAGTTTTTCAAATCTGTCCGCCGCTTTTTCCGAGCCAACTTTGTAGGCGGAATAAACGCTCAAGCCTAGAGCCGCGATTGTCACGACAAAAACGCATATAATCAAAATAGCCGCAATGGAAACGCCCTTATTCTTCATAAATTCTTATTATACCATAAAAGTTTATTCAATGCAAGCAGAAAATCGTCTGTCGCACAAAATGTTTTGGAATTTCTCTTGCGCAAAAAAGCGAGGTAGGGAAGCGCGATTTTCGCGAAAGGCGAGTCCGTGTCGATTTTCGATTCGCCCGAATTCATTTTTTCGATTTCGTTTTCNATTCCGNGCGAAAGATTTTCTTTGAAAGATTGTGNATTGAAATTCGGCGAAAACGATTGTCCTTGAAAAAAAGAATTTTTTTTGAGATTCGCGCTCCAAATAAAATTTTCGCATTCGAAAAAATCGGCGTTGCGCGAAAGCCATTCGACGAAAGTTTCTTTGTAGGAATCGAGCACTTGATTTTTTGCGGCGGGAATTTTTCCAANCGAAAATTTTTCAAGCGGAGTGCGGAACATGAGCTTTGAAAATTTTTTTTCCGCGCTTTCGATTTTGTTTTCATCGGCGCGATAAATCTCATCCAAATAAGTTCCGCGCGCGTAAGGCTTCCCTCGGGAGTAGGCGAAGTCCGCGCCGAAAACTTGCATTTTTTCAAAGCCGCATTTTTTGGCGAANTCCGCCGCCGCGATTGTTACCGTTCCGCTTCCGCTTTCAAGGAGGGGGAACGGGTTCTCGCAGAATNGCGCGGCGAGCGATGCGAGCGGATGATGCGACGCGCAGAAAATTATCTTTGACGAATTTTCATACAGCGCGTTCGCGATGCTTGCGTCGGAATCGAGGCTCAGAACGAAAATCGTTTCGCGCGATTTTTCGCCTATAAAATGGTTCGCGCTCAAAGATTGCGCGTCGATTGAAACGGCCGCGTCCGGAACGATTCCGATTCTCATCAAGGCTTTGAAACTTGTGTCGGCCGCGATCACAAAATATTTTTCTCGCGCGNTTTTGATTTTTTCCGCGCTTTCATCGAGGCTCGGTCCTGCGGCGATTATCGCGGCGATTTTTTTCGTGTCGATTTTCATGTGAAGCGGCGCATTCTCGTGGCGAAAATCGTCTTGCATTTTTTGAAGCGTCTTCAAATTGCAAAAAATATTTTTCTGCCACAACGCGCCGAAATGCGATTGCACCGAAAAATCCGCGCTGATTTTTTTCAGGGCTTCCGCGATTTCCCGCGAGATTTTCTCGTAAAAAATTTTNTCCTCGTCNGCCCAAGCGCGCATCGTCAANATGCTCAAGTCGCCGTGGACTGCCGGAAAATAATTTTTGAAAATTTCTTCCTGCAAATTTTCAGGGAACGCGACTGAAAAATTTTCNCGCGAAGAAATTTCTTTTACGCACGGAATTTCGCTTTTCAAAAAATCGTAGTCGTCGCGCGATTTTTCCACGCAAAGAATTTCGCATTTTGGATTTCGCTCCAAAAAAGATTTTATGTGATAGCCGCCNGCGATTCCAAGAATTACGGCGAATTTCGCGCCTGAGCTTTCCGCGCCGAAATTTTTCGANTCGCGCTCGGGATCGTATTTTGAGTGCGCCGCCTTTCCCGAGGCGAAGGTCGGAATTTTTTGAGAATTTTTCGCGGCGNTGATTTCTTTGTAAAATAAATTTTTCATTTTAATCTTTCAAAAATCTCTTTTAAAATATTTTCGGTTTTTTCAAAAATTGCATCGGAATGTTTTCGCNTTTCTTCTTCGCTTGCGGCGCGGTCGCGCAAAATGCATTCGCTCGCAAAAATTTCTTTTTGCCATTCTTCGCTTTTTGAAAATTCTTCGAGCGTGCTTTTTATCGCGCTGCTTCGATTTTCATTTGCCGAAAATTCTTTTTTCAAAATTGCGAGATTTTGTTGCGAATTTTTTTCCGCGCAATTTTTCAAAATCTCTTCNGCTTCTTCCGCCGTGATGTCCTTGATTTCCCCGAGNGAATTTTTGAACGCGCTTTCGCCGCAAATGCGAAAAACTTTNTTNCCGCGAAATTGGGAAAAGTTCGAAAACCACGCGGCGTAGATTTCGAGGCTGGGGGAGGGGAACGACGCTTTCGCGATGCGGGCGGCCTTCGTGCGCAGGCGAAAATCTTTTTGCGCCGCTTCCAGTTCGAGCGCGTTCGGCTGGGCGTGCGCGAAAGTTTTTCCGCCCGCCAAATCAAGTCCCGCAAAGAAAATTTCTTTTTCGCCGTTCGCCAAAAAAAATTCCAAAGCCGTGCCGCTCACGGTGCCGTTCCGCCTTGCCTGCATGCAAGGAATTCCAAGCGCGTCGAAAAGTTTTTTTGAAAGCGCGTCGTCATCGTAGCACAAAGGAAGAACCGCGTTTTTTTCGAAAATGACGGAAGCGCATTCGCCTTCGCTTGCGAGCGCGAGCGGAATTTTTGGAACTCGCCTGAGTGAGTCGAGATGCTTTTTCGCCCAAAATCCGCCGTCCGTGGAAAAGCAGATGTCTGGGAAAATTTCTGCGTGAAGCAAAACTGAAATCGAGGACGAGAGCGCGACGAGGAAAATTTTTCCGCGCGTTTTTTTTATGAGCGGAATCGCGGATTCAAGGCTCGGACCTGACGCGCAAATCAAAATCGGAAAATCGATTTTTTCAAGATGCGCGACGTTCTTTATCCTTTGAAAAAATTTGATTTTGTTTTTGAGCCATTTTTTTTCGAAATGCTCGCGCGTCGCAAGAATCGCGCGGGATTTTTNCGCCGCGGATTTTATTTCCTGCCATGCGAATTTNGTTTCGTTCGGGAACGCGCGCGCGCTTGCCGGCCATTCCAAAAAAAGCGTCTTGAAAAATCCTTCTTCGCCGAGCGCGTCGAAAATTTTTTCAGAAAGTGAATTCGATTTTTTTTCGCCCAGTTTGAAATCTGTCGCGTCAATTATAAAATCGAAATTGTTGTCCCATGAAAAAAAATCTTTGGAAAATCGAATCGTTCCGATTTTCGCGCCGGGAAATTTTTTCTTCAGCGCGGAGGCCGCGTAGCCGAGCNCGCCTTCGATGACGATGATTTTTTCCGGCACAAAATCCGCGCTGGCGTTTTGCGCGAAACGCTCCGCTTCAATTTGCGGATTGTATTGCGAGTGCAAAAAAATGCCGTTCGCCTTTGCGCAGTCGCTTCCGTTTTTCGCCTTTAGAAATTCCGTCGTCAAAATCAGCCTCGCAAAATTTTCGAAAGGATTTCGTCCGCGCCGAATTTTCGCGAAAAGCCGCTCACTTCAATTTGCGTAGCGAGTGACGCAGTGAAAATTTTTTCGCTCGCGGCGAAAATTTCCTTGCGCGCGCTTTCCTCGAATTTTTTCTGCGCGAGAATCGACACGATGTTTATTTTTGAAATGTCTTTCGCAAAAACGAAGTCGGGCCAAGGAAAACTTTTTTTTGCCTCGAAAAAAAATTCTTCGAAAATCGCGTTCGAAAGGATTTCTTTTGAATTTGGATTTTCCGAAAAAAAATTTTTTTCCTCGCCCGAAAATATTTTTCGAAATGTCGCTTCGAGCGACACAGTTAAAAAAAACGCGCCCGACTTTCCGATGAGCCCTGAGATTTTTTTTTCGTCGCCGGCACGGAAGAAAGAATTTTTTTTGCCTTCCAAAATCGGAATCAAGTCGCTCCGGATTTTTTCTTCGCGTGGAATTTTTTTGAAAAGCGATGAGTCGTATGCGAAAAAAATCGCCGCAGGATTTTCGCGCAATCTCAAGAGCGCGATGCGCATCGCTTCTTCTTTCGCGTCGCTTCCCAAAAATTGCAGGAAGCCCGCGAATCGCTCGTCGCCGCGTTCAAGCAAAATCCATTTTTCGCCGGCCGCGCTTCCCGCCCAAAAGTCGCCCGTGGAAATTGATTTTAAGGCCGTCTCGCAGTCGATGCCGCACGCGTGATTTAAAAGCATGATTTTTGACGACGCGCAGAAAACGCCGCAATGGGCAAAGCCGTGAAACTCTGCCCATTGTTGGAAATCGGAGGGAAGCGGATTTTCAGGCGGCGTTGCGTCCGCCCGTTTGAAAAGTCCCATTATGAAAGGCCGAGTTCGTCGAAAAGTTTTTTGTACGTTACGAAGTGCTCGGACTTTGCGAATTCGGTGATTTTCTCTTCGGGAAGATTTTCAAGAAGCTGGTCCATATACGAAAGCACGGAAATCACTTCTTCTCTCAAATTTTTCGGAATCGAAGTCTGCTGAGTTTGCGTCTCGGCGGAAACCGGCTCTTCTGCGACGGTTTCGTC
>WFLX010372830.1_pt1 | contig 11736 bp, 7 predicted proteins | sample 4967041 | NCBI WGS metagenome assembly WFLX01 (sample SAMN12857096, study PRJNA449069) | gut metagenome | isolation source: stool from male and female vole | host: Microtus ochrogaster | place: USA:Florida | collected 2017 | reverse complement strand
GGGGTCAAGGTCACGATGTCGGTGCTCTTCACCTTGTATTCCTTCGGGTTGACGTTCATATTGAGCGTGATGAGAGTGTCGCCCTTGTTCACGCTCATATCAGATATGTGCAGGAGCTCCGAATTGCTCTGCGCTGATGCTATCAGAGGCAGCATCAAGGCTGCCATGGCTATGATGTTCTTGTTCATGAGCTTATAAGGGTTTAGAAGGTATACTCTAAGTTGACGGCTACCTTTGTCGGGCCGAAATAGTTGTGATGGCCGGAGCCGAGCTTGCGGCCGCATTCGGCGCAGGGATACTCGTCGTAGCGCGCATGGATCCAGCCGATGCCAATCTCGGCCTCGAGGTTCCAATGGCGGTTGAGGATCCAGTCGTAGCCATAACCGATACCGGCGCCTACTCCCCACCCCTCATAGCGGCGGTCTTTGAGCGGACGCAGGTCGGTGCCGAGGAAATGGATACCGTTGTCAATATTTCCGAAATTGAATTCTCCCCCGATGGCGTGAAGGCCGAGGAAGTGGCCTTGGAAGCGGCGGCAAAACCAGTAGCGGGCCTCGGGCTGCACGAGCCAATGGCGCCACTTGTGGTCGTTGATGGTCCAGAGGTTCAGCTGGCCAGCCACGTTGAGGGTCCACTTGGGTGCGAGTCCTACCTCAACCCCGAGGTTTGGACTCAGCAGCGCGTCGCTTACGATATTGGTCTTCAGCGCTGCTTTTTGCGCACTGACGCTCGTCGTTGCTCCCACTAAGAATAGTAAAGCAATGATCAGTCTGGTCTTGACATTGCTGAGTTGTAGTGTCATGTCCTTTATCTGCTTAGAATAGTTGTCAAGTGTTGTGATATGTAATTGCCCGCAGCATTATGGTTGTCTCAGGCGCCTATAGTATGAGTCTGAAATGTAATGCTTTAAGTCTACAAAGTTCGATTTTCGCAAAGTATCTCTCCTTAAGAGATACTTAACAGGATGCAAAATTAATAAATGTAATCAACTAATGCAAATATTCTGACACTTTTTTTTAATCCTCCCAAAAAAATCCTAACAAACGTCAAAAATCCTCCTCTGCCTGTAAGGATAATGAACAATATGGGCTGCAAGCCTCCCAGCGGTGGACAAACCGGCCCGTTCAAAAGACACTTCTCAAAACCTTACTTTCGGGTATTATTTCTTCAAAATAAAAGCCTTCCAAAAGACCGGTTTGTTCTCCGCCAAGACGCTTGCGGCTCGTTGTATAACTCTTATCCCTTGACTCTCAATTCTTTGCGAAGCACTAAGTATCTCTTAAGGAGAGATACTTTGGCGAAAATCGAACTTTGTAGACTTAAAGCATTACATTTCAGACTCATACTATAGGCGCCTGAGACAACCATAATGCCGCGGGCAATTACATATCACAACACTTGACAACTATTCTAAGCAGATAAAGGACATGACACTACAACTCAGCAATGTCAAGACCAGACTGATCATTGCTTTACTANTCTTANTGGGAGCAACGACGAGCGTCAGTGCGCAGAAAGCGGCGCTGAAGACCAATATCGTAAGCGACGCGCTGCTGAGTCCAAACCTCGGGNTTGAGGTAGGACTCGCACCCAAGTGGACGCTCAACGTGGCTGGCCAGCTGAACCNCTGGACCATCAACGACCACAAGTGGCGCCATTGGCTCGTGCAGCCNGAGGCCCGTTACTGGTTTTGCCACCGCTTCCAGGGCCACTTCCTCGGCCTTCACGCCATCGGAGGAGAATTCAATTTTGGAAATATTGACAACGGTATCCATTTCCTCGGCACCGACCTGCGTCCCCTAAAGAACCGCCGTTTCGAAGGCTGGGGAGCCGGCGCCGGCATCGGCTATGGCTACGATTGGGTACTCAACCGCCACTGGAACCTCGAGGCTGAGATCGGCATCGGCTGGATCCACGCACGCTACGATGAGTATCCCTGCGCCGAATGCGGCCGCAAGCTCGGCTCCGGCCATCACAACTATTTCGGCCCGACAANAGTAGCCGTCAACCTCGAATACGTATNCTAAACTATCNTAGCNCATGAATAAGATTTNCTTCGCCATAGCGGCATTCATGATGCCTCTGATGGCTATGTCGCAGTCTTCTACCGAACGTCTCCATATTTCTGACCTGAACGTCAACAAGAGCGATTCACTTATCACTCTCAATATGAACGTCGACCCGAATGCTTATAAAGTAAAGAGCAACGACATCGTCACCCTTACGCCCCAATTTGTGGCTGATGGCGACACCATCGATATGCCCTCAATCCGCATCGCAGGCCGACGGGCATATTACACGCAGATACGTGAGCACGTAGAGACCCCTCTCTCCATCTCCCTCTCAGGCAAGAGCCTCCCGGTGGCTTACTCATCTACCCTCGGCTACACCCCAAAGCCAGGCACCTCAACCATTGTCATCAAGGCCGACACAGCAAACATCTGCAACTGCGATCCGGCCCGTTCAGGCGATTTCCCAATCGTGGAAATCAACGAAGCCCCTGTCACGAATAGTATGGACTTTGTAGCCAATTTTAATTATATCGCTCCTAAAGACACTGCCGACAAGGTATTCAACCTCTCCGGGCGCGCCAACATCATCTTCAAGGTGAACCGTACCGACATCGATTGGAGCTACTATTCCAACCACGCCGAACTCGACTCCATCCTGAAATCGGTGCGTGCCGTCCGAGAAAATAAGTATGCCACTGTCGACACTATCTTGCTGACAGGCTACGCTTCTCCGGAAGGTCCATACGCCAACAACGTCCGTCTTGCTATCGGCCGTACGGAGGCTGTCCGCCGTTATGTTGAGGCGAACTCATCGTTCCCTCACTACATATATCACACTGCTTCCGTACCGGAAGACTGGCCAGGTCTCCGCCAATGGCTCGAGCAGTCGTCGCTCCCCTATCGCGACGCAATGATTGCTTTCATCGACAATCCATCGATTCCAATCGAGCAGAAAAACGATCTCTTCCGTGCCCAATTCCCCAACGAGTATCCGGCACTCCTCCAGAATGTCTACCCGCTTCTGCGNCATACCGACTATCGCATCCGCTACCGCATNAAGAAATTCTACGACATAGATGAGATAGCCGAGATCTTCAAGATGAATCCGCGNCTCCTTTCCCTCAACGAGCTCTACCTCCTCTCAGGGAAATACGAGCAGGGATCNCCGGAATATAACGAGGTGTTCATGACGGCTGCCGCCATGTATCCCGACAGCGACATCGCCAATCTCAACGCTGCCGGCTGCGCGATGAAGAACGGCAATCTCCAGGCCGCAAGGACCTACTTGGAGAAAGTAAAACCGGGAGCTGACGCCGACTATGCCTGGGGCATCCTCTACGCAATGGAGGGAAACTATCCGAAGGCCCTCGAACGCCTGAAGNCTGCCGCCGCTGCNGGCAACGCGNCCNCCGCCGAAATNATCCCACTTGTAGAGGCAGCAATGAAGCCCAGCACAACACCCATCACGATCCTTTGATGCGCGCGTTCATTCCGCAGACAAAACACCAACAAAAAATAATCAAACAAATAATTCCAATAATATGAAAAAATCCAAATTCTTATGGTCTCTCATGGCTGTCTCCTTGATGGCTTCCTGCTCCCATGAGGACAACCCTAACATCGAGCCTGACCATTCCATCGGTAAAGAAGGTGTGTACGTTGCCATAACGCTCAATCCTTCCGGAAAACATGGCTCCACCAGAAGCGAAACTTCCGGCGACAATGCCAGCAACGATGGCGTTGAGGTTGGCTCAACTGCTGAAAATGCAGTTAACACAGCCCTTATCGTGCTTGCTAATCGTGCTGACAACAGCTATATTGCTTCTTCCTTCGTTGACCCTTCTGTCAACACTAAGGTTTCAATCACTGCCGGCACTACCGGAGGAGGCGATTCTCAACCTCTCTATAAGGCCATCGCACAGTTTGACCGTACTGAAATTTCTACTTATTATGGAAAGGAAGGCAACGTAGGCGAAATCAACGTTTTCGTTATCTGTAATCCCATTCCATCTTTGATTGATAAAATGGAAGTACTTGAAGACGGTGATACAGACTGGGTTAATTGGGAATGGAACTACAATGGAACTGATCCAAATGAATCAATTTGGAATAGCTCGAAAGGATTCGTGATGACCAATGTCAATCTTGCTCCTCGCAATCTCCCAGCAAAATATGAATACTGGAATCTATATACTTCTCCCACTACTCCATTCGACCTCTCAGGTGTGAATAATCCAGGTGCTGAAGGAGCAGTTGATAATTCTATTGATAATGGAGGTGGCGATGTTAGAGTTCACCGTATGGCTGCTCGTTTCGACTTCCGAGATGGTTCTCAGGTAGAAGGTCCCAACAACAATGGCAAGATCGGCACTCCTTTCACTTATGAAGTGATCAAGGATGAAGATGGAAATACTATCGTTGAGTGTAAGATCCTCTCTATGGGACTTACCAATATGAGCAATTCACAGTATTATCTTGGCAGAGTTTCTGATAATGGTCTGCCTACTGGTGCCAACTATGCTCTCTGTGGCAATGAAAAGCCTTGGTTTAATGGAGAAGGTGGAAATTACGTTATCTCTACCTACGCTGAAAAGAAGGATGCATTGATCGACAAAGACTTTAATACCTATTTCCAGCATCCTTTCTTTAATGAAAACGGTCTTGTTTATGATAAGGGAGATGGCTGGGATTGGATCAAGTGTGAAGATGTGGTTGGTAATGGCAACAAAGATAATTATGGATCAAACAACTACAATGTATGGCGCTATCTCAGCGAAAATACAATCCCTGGACCTCCAAGAAAGCAGGTTAATGCCCAGTCTACTGGAGTGATCTTCAAGACAAGAATCCTTCCTACTGCTGTGCTCAAGAATTCTTCCGATACATGGGAACAAGAACTTTTTGAAGTGTTGACTTATGCTTCTCAAAGCGTAGGCGAAGGAAAACTGCTTAACAAAAATTCCGACACAGATCCAATTCTCTATTCTCTTCTTTCCAACAATACTATCTATGTAAGTTGGGAAAACGTCCGCGCTGTAGCTCTTGCTGACGCAGGTTACGACGCATCTAAGGGTGCCAACCAGAGTCTTGACCGAAGTGTGCCAATGTATAAACTTTGCTATGGTGAAGGTGGTGTCGGCACAGTTGGTTCGTTCATTGATAATAAACCTGAAGACCAGACTTCTGCCAATTATCTCTGGCAGCTGTGGGACAATGAAAGAAAAGTGGATCCGTACTCTGTGGCTGCAGAAAATGCAAAATTAGCTTTTAAATCTAAAGTTACTTCTCTCGGCTTCGCTTTATATCAGTCAAGTGAAGATGCAGCTACCGGCGAGTGGGGCTACTATTGCTACTACTATTATTGGAACCGCCACAACGACAATCTCCAGAACGGCGTGATGGGCCCGATGGAGTTTGCTGTAGTCCGCAACAATGTNTACAANTTGNTGGTAACCCGTATCAGTACTCTGGGTCNCCCACGTATTCCTGAAAACGATCCAGATGATCCAAAACCAGACNCTCCCGACGAGTCTTCGGAAGTTTACATCTCTGTGAACGTAGAAGTTATCCCATGGGTGGTACGTGTAAACAACATCGACTTCTAACGCCTACGCAATTAGCGTGAAACATATTCAGGTCAGAAAGGCTTGATACCCTTTCTGACCACCAATTAAAACGATAAAAAAGATATGAAACTCAAATCTCTTTCAGATTGCATAAACAAGATGTGGATTTCCATGCTTATTGCTGGCACCTCTTTATCTCTGTCTACATCCTGCCACAGCATACATGAGGACCTCCAACCATGTCCTCAGGGTCTTCGCCTAAGGTTTGTTTATGACTATAATATCGAGTTTGCCAACGCTTTTCCTTCTCAAGTAGACTGCCTTACCCTGCTTGTGTATGATGAGGCTGGCAACTACATTCAGACTTATTCAGCTTCCCAACCCGAAACTGAAGATGAAAATTGGCGCATGACCATTGATTTGGCTCCCGGCACCTACAATCTGCTCGCTTATGGCGGAATGGGATGTGAAGATGCTTCTTTCCGATTCAATTCTTCTCCTTCACAGACTCTGATGCAGAATCTTGAAGTTTATCTCCCTGCAGATATGATAACAGAACCTAAAGGAACTGAATTGCATCATCTTTTCTATGGCCGACTCGAGGTCAATGTGCCCGAAATGTCTACAGACTATACTGAAGCCACTGTGGAGATGATGAAGGATACCAACGATATCCGCATCCTTCTCGCCAACGAGACTGGACAACCTACCAACTCAGACGATTTCATCTTCTCCATCACCGACAATAACACCAGATTTGATTACCTTAACGATGTCATCTCTACTGAGATGGTGACTTATCGACCGTGGGATAAAGGTGATTCTGAGGTAGGTGTGCTTCCTAATGGTGCTGACGCTATCATGTCGTGGGCCAACTTCAGTGTGCCTCGACTGATGAAAGATGCACAAGCCAATTTATCTATTGCCCGTGCTTCAGATGGTAAGGTAGTTTTCACGATTCCTCTTNTCAATCTTCTTCNCCAANANAAGATAGNCTNCGGACGNTTTATGAATATGNGTCCCCAGGAGTTTCTCGACCGTCAAAACGTTTGGAATATTACTGTCATTCTCTCTGGCTATAGTCAGTGGACAAGCGTCACAATCGTTATCGAGGATTGGATTGTACGCATTAACAATATTGATGATCTATGATTTCATATAAAAGTAAAATATTGCTTATCCCTATTTGCCTCTTCTTGATGGTGGCAATAGCGGGATGTTCTTCCAAAGATGAGCCAAGGGAAGTCTGGGACGGAAAGCTATANCTNTGCCTGAANGTNNCTTCTACTGGNCANGGCTGCNCCCGGCACNCGNGCTGGNGATGANACCTNTTTCGAACAGCCTGAACTTGAAACTGAAAAGATGCACACTCTCAGAATCATTATTGTCGATGATAGGGAGTATATTTCTGAAGGTAAACGAAATCCTTTTTACAACCAGATTGTACATAATAAATTCCGAACCCTTCCCTCTGCTGCTATCTCTTCGATTGATGATCCGGAACTGAAGTTTAATGTAGAATTCGACCACGACTATAGGATTTATCTTATCGCCAATGAGCAGGGCATTCCAAACTATGATAAGGATTATTTTTCCAGCACCCTCCGCCAAGGTAACTTCTATATGGATGGAAGCCTTGAAAATATCCAACTTGATGCCGTCAAGTCTGGCGCAGAGATTGTANACAACGATAATCTTNAGCTTGGCGTCGCTCCTTCTNTGATTCNCATGACGGAAATCTTTAATGTCNAGACAAANCAAAAACCGATTGACCCCACACTTGAAAATACCACGCAAGTTGANGATCTTTTTGTCACAAGGGCTTTTGCCAAGTTCTCCTTTATTGTAAAGAAGAGCAATAATATGGCAGATGACGATTTTCATTATACATTTCGATATATTAAGGTATCGGGCCTCACACCGTTAGAATTTCTGTTTCCAAAAGCTGAATATGGAGATCCCATTACTATCGGCAGCATAACAGGCATGATGGTAAATGATTTTTCTCTTCCTGCAGGCAATGGAGAGCCTGGAAGTCATGTCTTCGACTTAGGAAGGGTAATTGATATTGCTGAGATTGTGACAGGAGGCAATCTTGACTATAGATACACTCCCCAACTTTATTTCACTGAAGCTAAGGGGTATGAAGATACAGACGCTAAATTCACCTGCTCTCTGTCGCTGACTGGTGAGGAGGATGATTATCTCGAAGCAAAAGCGCTTCCGAATCTTCCTTCTCTCCCAAGGAACACACATGTGCAAATAATAATCACCATCAATGCTCATGGGTTCGACACCGAAGTAACCGTACTTCCATATACTGGCGTCAACCTAAATCCCTCTTTCGGTATAGACAGGGATGATGACGATGACAATCCATCCCATAATGACTAATCTAATATATATTCAAAGATGAAGTTTTTGAATCTACATACATACACTCGACTTTTTGCTTTGCCTACAATGCTTTGCATGCTTTTCTCGCTGTCTGCCTGCCGAGACGACCTGCTATATGATCCATCATACATTGGAGAAGGCGAGGCCGACGTGAATGCCGAGCTTACCCTCTATGAGGTGGTAGGAAATCTCGACACTCGTGCAGATGAGGTGGAGAATGAAGTGACTGGTGGCACTCCTGGCAATGCGATAGGGGATATTAATGCACTCGTGGTGCTTCTCTATGATGTGCAGGGCGATCTCGTGAGGTCATTGACTGGAGAGGATCTTGAAGATATGGATGAAACCGGCAATACCAGTACATCCTCGGATGCTATCCCCCCTGAATCAGAAGGGAATGGTCCTCATATAGCTGAGACCAGCACTATGACCATAAAATTCAAGCTTAAAAAAGTTCCATACGGCAGATACCATATGTATGCTGTTGCAAATATGGATACTCTATATGGTTTTGAAGAAGATATTAAGACAGAAGAAGGACTTAAGAAAATACTTCTCCCATGGAATGATAATGTGGCGAAAAATAATGAGATGTTTGGTTACTTCACAAAAGAGAATAAAAGTTCCGGTTTCGGTCCTGAAGAAATCATCATCAACAATAAGACTGTCACCCTTCACGCGTGGATGAAACGTGTAGTTTCCAAAGTGACAGTGGCTTTTGACGGCTCCAACCTGAAACCAGGTGTAGAAATCTTCATCCGCTCAGTAGAAATCCGCGATATCCCCGACGAAGTCTACCTCGCAGCCGACAACACCGTTAAATCAAACGACCATCTCCAAGACGCAAGCCAAATAATGACTTATGGAGGTGATGGCACAGACTATACTCCGGATTGGGTAGGCTACGTTAGCAAAAGCCATCCCATCAACGGATTTAATCAAGCAGCCCTTACCGACACTGAGCTTACGACTGATGATGCAAAGCTTGCTGCCATGCATACAGAATCTACCAACGCCTTCTTCTTCNTCGNAAACCNACAAGGTCAAGGAGTAGCAGGAACTCCTTCCGATAAACGCCAGCAGGTGAAAGATTCACATAAAGATTTGGGGGTTGTTTCTTATCCTAATGGATCGGATCCAAATGATGTCGCATGGAAAGATGCAAAGAAATATGGCACATACATAGTAGTGAGAGCGCATTATAAGTCTGACAAGGCAAGCGAAGGTGAAGGAGAAATCCTATATCGCTTCATGCTCGGAAAAGNCATTAAACTCGACTACGATGCAGANCGCAACTNTCATTATAAGCTCACATTGCGTTTTAATGGATATGCAAACGACGTAGACTGGCATATTGACTATAGNAAAGATTNAGATAAGGAAAAACTCNGCATCNNGNATNCTTTNTACATCNCCTATCTCTACGGTCAATCTGGTATGCTCCCCATCGAGCTCGACGCGGAGGCTGACGTTAAGATCAAGCAAATCGATGTTGAGATTACCTCAAATAACTGGGGTCCTGCTGACCATCCAAATGATGGAGCTTGTAATTTGACTGATGCGGCACTCAGTGGAGCTAACACTATTAATTATTTCGATACCTATTTTCTTTACCTTAGCAATTCTGAGGTTTATAATCCCTCTGCATATCCGTGGAATGGATTTCTCGCAGCAAAGAAACCAAAAAATATTAATCTTGTGACAGGAAGTGCTCCGTATTCAGTTTATTCCAACAAATCAAATTATGAGACTAATGGTTTGAATAAACGTTCATATACCGAAGAGCAACTCGGTATAAGTGAATATCCTGTATATAAAGCTGAGACTGAAGATAAGCCTCATGTGGCATGGGAAGATGGAACCTACTATGTGAAATTACCTATGTGGACTCGTCCTCGAAATCTTATTGCTGGAACTGGTTATACTGGCAATAATCCCTACTCAAGCTATTTCCGTTTGGCAAAAATGAAGATTAAAGTTACTCTGCAACATCCCGATGGAAGCTTAGAGGAGATCGAAAAACTAACTGATTCGAAAGGTAATGAGGTTGAAGAAGTCACAATTCAGCAAGTAAGACGCATCGTAAATCCGAAAGGTGTCTATCGTAAAGGTGGAAGTACTGNGCCTTTTGAAGNGACNCTGATGGNTTTGGAAAATGAAAGTGATATTAAGTTTGNCCCTGTTACCTCTGATGGTCCTTGGCGTGCCTATGTGTTGCAAGATACAAGAGCAGATCAAATCAATGGAAAGGGTGGCTTTGTCACGCTTGAAGGGAATTCTACCACTACTTCAAGTACAACCACTTTTGAGTTCAATGATACAGAGCATACCTATGTTGCAACCAGAGAATGTATTGAAGGAGTGGGAAATACCCCCATCAATTTTACAATTAATTTTGATGGTACTGTTTCCGATGCCAATCCTCAGTTTGCTATGATTCGCGTGGAATACAACAATTATAGCTGCTATCATCTTATCTTTATTCGTCAAGGTTACGAGCCTACGCCAATTTTAGGTGCTGAAGGAGGTAGGAAACATAGGTGGTTGGTTTTCAATCAGGTTTCTGATACTGAAACAGCTTCAGATCCTCGTGATGAAGGTTCGCTTTTTAAGCATGGTAATTGGGCTGGCATAAAGGCTAAATCTAATCAGAATAATAAATCCTGGAACTCTTGGAAGGAAATTACACCTAATGANTTTATAGGNAATATTGCANNAACTAAGGAACTTGAATTGTCNGATGGATCTAAGAAAAAATACACGGATATCNCCATTAGCTCAGACTTTTCACCTATTTCAGGACAAAGAATAGCCACTCAGGAAGATTTTCAGCACCTCGTATACAATACCGACTCACCCGACCCAGACGTTCAGGATGCGGATTCATGGAAGTTCCCAATCAAAACTGGCGTAGGTGTCCTCTATGCAGATGGAGCAAAAAAAACAGCTACGACGCTTGAAGGAGCATATGGATACATAGCTGGAGAAGAAGGATGTGAAGAGAAAGGGATGAGAGGTGTTTTTGTCTATGATATGCGCAATGGAGAAAACCTCTTCTTCCCAATTGGTAACTCCGGATATGGACATCGTAAAGCAAATTTCACTAATGGCTGGGAATGGTTTTTCCCCTCTGGGTACAATAAGGAGAATGTAATTGGATTGCTGCGTTATAATACTCAACCGCGTTGGGGTTATTTCAATGTAGCAGCTGCTGAAAACAATTACCAAAATGGAGCTCTTAGTGCTCCGTTGTTCCTTGATATTTTCCGCAGCGAAGGAGCGATATATTATACGGGCGATAATGAACTAAACATTACTACACCTGGGAATAATGTAGGGAAAAATATAGCTTGGGACATGAATTATAGGACTCTCAATTTTGAAGCCATCACTTCTGAAAATCTTATTCATGGTCAAGATGCATGCTTCGTACGCTGCATCCAAGAATAAACTCCAATGGAACCCAAATTCTCCGAATTCGCAAGAAAAATCCGATTTCCCATGATGGGAAATCGGATTTTATATCGCACGCCTCTTTGGTAAAAGCAAATTAGATATCGATACTTCGTTTTCAGTGCCCAGAATTCAAATTCATGATTCTTTTGCCACCCTCATTACTTCCTCCGCTGTCATCCCATACTGCTTGCCAATAACCTCGGGAGCAATTCCCACCGAAATCATAAAGCGAATGCTTTCTTGACGCTCTTCCTCTCGTCCTTCCTCTCGTCCTTCCTCTCGTCCTTCCTCTCGTCCTTCCTCTC
>WFLX010063032.1_pt1 | contig 11737 bp, 9 predicted proteins | sample 4967041 | NCBI WGS metagenome assembly WFLX01 (sample SAMN12857096, study PRJNA449069) | gut metagenome | isolation source: stool from male and female vole | host: Microtus ochrogaster | place: USA:Florida | collected 2017 | reverse complement strand
GATGTCGCTAAGCCTGTATATCTGGCATCAGGTTATATTGGCATTCCTGAGATATTCCTTTATTGAGACTTTCACACCTGAGAGCTTATTATCGTATCTGGCGCTCGTTTTTATAGTTTCATCAGCATCATACTTTTGGCTTGAGAAACTAAAGATTACAAGCAATCTTGCTAAATGGATATTAATGATAAGTTGGGCGTGTGTATTATGTGTCTCCGGATATATCTACAGCAAAGCCGGCGTTTTAAGAGATTTCCCGGAAATGGGAGTCACCACTAAGAATCCTTATGCCGTAAGAAATACAGAATACATTGATCGTATATACGATTATAACAAACCGTATGCCACAGACAGGATTAAAGTATTAGTAATCGGGAATAGTTTTGCCCGGGATTTAGCATGCTGTCTTGAAGAATGGGATCACGAGAAGATTTTGGAAATATCATATATGCCTGATCCAATCAAAGACGATTCAAGATTCCATGACTCGGACTATATCTTTTTCTTAGGAGACAAAAAATATTGTCCTCAATGGGTGTGGGATTCTATTGCTTCAGATTGTAAAATTTACGGAATAGGCACCAAATATTTTGGAAAAACTTTTGGACAGTTCTACAGAATGAAGGGAACTGACAGCTATTATGATTCTTCAGTTCCGGTACCGAACCTATTAAAAAAGACCAATGACGAATGGAAGAAAAGTTGGGGCAATAACTATATCGATTTTGTATCAGCTTCACTAAATGAAGATGGAGAGATCAGGATATTCACTCCGGAGAGAATGATAATATCATTCGATTGCCTGCATCTTTCCCCGGCGGGAGCCTCATTTTTCTCCTCGCGTCTGGGATTGGATGAGATATTTCTTGAAAAAGATCATCAAAAGAGATCTCGGTAGAGATCCATTTTATTAATTTCTGAATAATCACAAGAAAAAAAGATATCTGTGATGTCGAAAAAGGGAGTTCAAGTCTTCGTTANTCTTGCNTTTAGAAAGCTGTTTGTAATNATATTCGGCTTCATATTGAATCCTCATTGGTGCTCTAAAGAAAAGAGAGCAAAACATAGGCAATCGATACTTGAAAAGTCGAGCATCCTTTATCTGATGAGTTATGCACGTTATGTCAGATCTATCAGCGTCATAAAGCCTCCTGAAAAAGAATGCAAGGAGCGGGCCTTTTCAATCTGGTTTCAGGGCGAGAAAGAAGCTCCGCCACTGATACGGGCCTGCTTTGCAAGTATGCGCAAGCATCTGCAAATGGAATTGATCGTACTTGATGACAAGACAATTTTCGATTGGATCTCCTTACCTGACTTTATCATGAAGAAATGGAAAAAAGGAGAAATCGGAGCGGCCCACTTCAGCGATATATGCAGAATCGAACTTCTGTATAGATATGGCGGGGTATGGATGGACGCAACGGATTATATCACTGCCGACATCCCGAAGGAGATCATGGAGTGTGATTTCTTTATGTATATGACAGGCAATGTGGGCTACAGTTATTCCTTTATCCAAAATTGCTTCATAAGAGCAACACAAGGTAACCCCTTGTTGGGGATATGGAGAGACGCAATCCACAATTATTGGCGTCACATGTATAAATCAATCGACTATTTCGTTCATCATCTGATGTTCAGATTAATAGTGCATGAAAATCAAGAAGCAAAACTTCTATTTGACAAAATGCCCAAACTGAATCAGGATGATACACACACCTTATGGTATAAATACAAAGATACCGCTTTTGACGAAGAAATATTCTCTGATCTAAAGCAAAAATCATTCTTACACAAAACCTCCTTTAAGGACACTTCAGCAACTAATCCGGTCGAAAATTCATTTGCTGCTCACATCATCGAAACTCAATATTAACACATAGTATTATCTCTTATGAAATTTAAATTATCGCTCTTTATTGGAGCACTCTTCTTACTCTCAGTATCAACCGGCTGCCACGACTATGATTCTGACATAAGGAATCTAACCGACAGGGTCTCGGCACTTGAAAACAGTGTGTCGCAACTCAGGGCGGCCTATGAGGCCGGGAAAATTATCACTTCCGTGATGCCTGCGAATGACGGAAGCGGATTTGTGCTGGCCTTTTCAGACGGCTCAACCATCATTCTGAATCATGGTCTCAACGGTCAGGATGGCAAGGACGGTCAGGATGGTATAAACGGTCAGGACGGAAAGGACGGTCAGGATGGTAAAGACGGCCAGGACGGCAAGGATGGTCTGGACGGCAAAGACGGAAAGGATGGAATATCGCCGCTCGTCAAGATAGACAGCGACGGCTGCTGGATCGTGTCTTACGACGGCGGAAACTCGTTCACTCCCATTCTCGATGAGGAGGGCAACAGGATCCCGGCCGTGGTAAACGGTAAAGACGGCGACTGCGTGAGGGTGGTCACCGATGCCGACGGATTCTATGTTTTCGAGGTGTATTTGCCTGACTCCCCAGAAATTGTAATCACTTCGGTCAGGACACCCTACACCTGCAATCCTCAGGCTGCGTTGGTCTCGATTGTGCAGGACGAGCAGAGCGGTAAGGTGACCCTGACAATGGCCGACGGCTCGGTGTTCTCTTTCAATATGGATGTGGCTTATCCCACGGGAATCGTCCTGCTCGATGAGGAAATCAGCATCCACGGGAAAGACCTGCGCGATACGTTTGAGTTCCGGCTCAATCCTTCCACCGCCTATATCGGTTTCGACTGGGAGGGAGACGACGCCAACATAATGCTTGATCAGATCTCGGTGACCCGCTCCGATGCCGCATCCTACGTCACGACCCCGTCAAACTACCGGATCATCGACGTGTCGCCGTCCACTTTTGCCGACGGCAGCCGCAAGGTGGGACAGTACACCGTGACGGTGCAGGCCGACGCCTCCGATGCCGAGGGCGAGGAGAAGGTGATGCTCGTGGTCTGCACTAAGGATGGCAACGGCAATCCGCTGCAGCTCTCCTCTCCGCTGCTCACCGTGACCTACGACACGCGTCCCTCCATCTACGGAATCAAGGTGGGTGGAATTGATGCCGTGCCTGAAGATGACTCCACCTTCTACGTGACGCTGCCTTACGGTACGGACACGGGAAGTCTCGAGCTCAGCCTTGACAGCAACGGAGATGTGACGGCAGGGGGTGCCCCTGTCTCTGACAGCATCGACCTGTCTAATCCGGTAAGCCTGAAGGTCTCGTTCAACGGAGCGGAGAAAGAGTACTCGCTCATAGCGCGCTATTCGCACCTGCCCATAATCTACATAAACACTCCCTCCCCGATAGTAAGCAAGGACGACTGGGTGAAAGGGAGCGTAATCAGGGTGGCCAATGCCGGCAAGAACAATGCAACCTACGAGAACGCGCAGATGAAGGGGCGCGGTAACTCCACATGGGGCCTTCCCAAGAATCCCTACGCCATCAAGCTCGACAAGAAGGCCGGGATGCTCGGAATGCCGCCCCACAAGCGATGGGTGCTTCTGGCCAACTATTACGACCGGACCAACCTGCGTACCGAGACAGCCATGAGCATCGGACGTCTCACCGCTCTGGAATACACTCCGCGCACCGCCTTTGTGGAGGTGGTGCTCAACGGTGAGTTTCTCGGACTCTACCAGTTCACCGAGCAGCTGAAGGCCGATGAGAACAGGGTCAATGTCGGTGACGACGGATTCCTGCTTGAGGTGGACGCCCGGGCCGGTGAGGATCCGGAAGATGTGTTTTTCCACGACACGCTGATGAGATACCCTCTTGTGGTGAAGGAGCCGGAAGTGACACAGGATGATGAAAATTACACCTACATAAAGAATTACGTGAGAAGTTGCAGCGCTGCGCTCTCCAGACTTGAAGAAGATCCGGCCGACAATGAATACATGGGCCTTATGGACATGCGCTCATTCGTAGACTGGTATCTTGTTAACGAGATCTCACGCAACCAGGATGCAAACCGTTTCTATTCGAGTTGCTACATGCACCTGAGGAGAGGCGGCAAACTTCAGATGGGACCCCTGTGGGATTTTGACCTCTCGCTCGCCAATCCTTTCGGCTATAGTTATGCTCCGGAGGGCTTATGGGTGAAGAATTCGGTGCGATGGTATGATTGCATGTTCATGAGTCCTGCTTTCGTGGCAGAACTCAAGTTACGTTTCAGTCAGCTCTATCTCAGGCGCGGAGAACTCTATGATACGATACGCAGGCAGCGCGACAACATCAGGCAGCCGTATATCGGCAATGAGTTGAAGTGGAACTTCCTGAAGGACGCAGACGACGCCTCGTCAATCGGAAAGGCCCTCGACTCGCAGACCGAATATCTGATCGACTGGCTCGAAATCCGCTTCAACTGGCTCAAATCCGAATTCGATAAACTCTGATTATCTTATGGTCAGTATTCTTGTTCCTGTTTATAATGTAGAGAATTACATTGAGAAGTGTGCCCGCTCTCTGTTCGGACAGACTTTTCAGGATCTGGAATACATTTTCGTCGATGATGCCTCGCCCGACAGGAGCATGGATGTGCTGACGCGTGTGATGAAAGATTATGATGGCATCGAATCGAGGGTGAGAATTATCCGCCACGACGTAAATCGCGGTTTGGCAGCCGCCCGCAATTCGGCTGTGGATGCCGCTCAAGGCGACTATATTGTGCATGTAGACAGTGATGACTGGCTTTCACCCGATTTTGTGGCTATTCTCATGCAGGCGGCGGAAAAAGAAGATGCTGATTTGGTGGTGACTAATTTCATGGAGGTGCGTTCCAACTCCTCGCAAGAATGGAAGAATGAGCCTTGCGTAGATAATGTCGCACTCACAAAATCACTGCTCCGCAGGAAATCGCTCACCCACATCATCGGAAAGCTCATAAGGAGAAGCATCCTGACAGATAATGATCTCCGGGCTGTGGAGGGCATCAATCAGGGAGAAGACTATCTTCTCACGCCCCGCATCGCGTACTACTCTAAAAAAATCTCGGTGGTAGAGAGCCCTCTCTATTTCTACAACCGAACAAACATAGCATCCTATACAGCCAACGTCAGTCAGAAAGGAATCAGGCAGATAATTGATGTGCAGCGCAGGCTGGTGGAATTCTTTTCAAACATACCTGATGCCTCGGAATATTCCTCTACACTTAGGGAATCGTGCATCTTTAATAAGCTTTCCTGCTTCTATAGCGCACCTTACGAGGCATTTCCCGAAATTGCAGCCCTTTATCCTGAAATCGACTGGCGCGGAATGGATTTGAAAGGGAGGCAGAAACTGATATTGTGGCTTTCCGATCATCGGATGCTGCGTGCGGCCAACTCTTTGATTGCATTTGGGAAAAAAATGATGTGATAATACGATGTTTTTCTACCTGCTGCTTTTCCTTGTATCCGCATTTCTCGTCGACTTCGGCAATCGTTGCAAAAAGTCGCAGGGCTTTATTATCATAGCGATCGGATTAATGTTGCCCGTGATTGTGGCCACAATCAGAGGTGAAAATGTTGGAAAAGACACGCTTGAATACACATCTATGTTCAATTCCTTCATGAGTCTGGATGGATTGCAGGGTGTGCTCTCTGTCATTAATACGGAATTGTTTTTTATAGTCAGTTGTTATATAGCTAAATACACGTTTGGTATTCCTGTAGTTTTTTTTTGCTATTCATTCCTTACCATTCTATTCGCATATTTAGCTGTTTCAAAATTCAAGAAAGAGGCTCCTGTCTGGCTTGGATACCTGCTTTTTCTTTTTTTCTTCTATAGTTCATCTCTCAATATCATGAGGCAGATGCTCGCCGGTGCATATATGCTCTACGCATCAACTTTCTTATTGGAAGGAAAGAAAAAGAAATTTTATGTGATGGCAGGCCTTTCAGTGCTGTTTCATCTCACTGCGTTAGTGGCAGGAGTTATTATTTACCTGATTTATAGGATTTCAAATTTGGAAAAGAGAAAACGTGCGCTGGGTTTTATGATATTCTACATGGCACTGATCGCCGGCTTTCTTATGGTAGACGTGATGATGAGATATCTGGGCAATGCAGGCTTCGATAAAGGGGCGGCTTATACTTCCGATTCTACCATCGGAAGTTCACTTATCAGTGTCACGGATGTCTTGTATAGCATTTGTCTGATCATTGTCTCTTATGAGTCAATGAAGAAAATGTGGGTAAGAAAGATTAATCCGAATTTCTTTTTTCTGGCCTCAGTTGCCTGTATAGTCCTTTTCTGTACGGGTTACTATAATCAGTGGCTTTCAAGAATGGCATACTATATGCTTGCCTTCGCCTGCATATATCTCCCTCTGATTGCGATGTCGCCGAAACTGATAAGATATAGAAGCATATCCAAACTCGCCCTTTTCTGCTTTGGCTTCGCCTACTGGTTCTATCTATTTGTGATAGCGGGAAGTAATCTTACGATTCCTTACTATACCAATAGCGGTGTCTACTTTGATTTCTGATGCTATGATCATCCTTGACAACATAATCTTCTCTCTTCAGAAGGCCGGTGGCGTTTCCGCTGTATGGAGCAATCTGATAGCGTGTCTGCTTGCCGACAATGTCGATCTGACTTGTCTGGAATATGACGATGCTATCGACAACGTGTTCAGAAAAGATATCCGCATTCCGGCCGCGTCAGTGCGGAGTATTGGCAAAAAAGCTTCTCGGCTGCATGAATTCATCTCTCCTAAGGTGAATCTCTCGGAGCCGTTCATCTTCCATTCTTCTTATTTCAGGACATGCTCCAACCCTAACGCCATCAACGTCACTACGGTGCACGACTTCATCTATGAGCAGGGCAAGATGTCCCTGAAGCAGAAACTCCGCGTCAGGATGGATTATGCCGCAATCCGAAAGAGTGATGTGATTGTATGTGTGAGCGAGAATACTAAAGCCGACCTGTTCAGATTCCTACCAGACATCGATAGGAATAAAGTTCACGTGATTCATAATGGCGTGTCTGATCACTTCGCTATGCTTCCCGAGCCTCCCATGCCGGAGTTGCAGAATCACGTCCTCTACGTTGGCGGCCGACAGGATTATAAGAATTTCCGGTTTGCTGTTGATACTGTGTCGCGCACCGGTCTTCATCTCCTCATCTGCGGGGCTCCGCTGTCGGTAGATGAAAAGGAGATGCTTGAAGAAAAACTAAAGGGGAGATACCGCCATCTTCTGTTCCCTTCCAACAAGGATCTGAACGCTCTCTACAACTCAGTTTATGCCTTGTTTTATCCCTCTTCCTACGAAGGTTTCGGCATTCCCGTGCTTGAGGCCCAGCGCGCAGGATGCCCCGTGATAGCCCTGAATGCGTCTTCAATTCCGGAGATAATAGGGGAGACCCCGCTTCTGCTCTCATCCCTGTCTGAAGATGAAGCATGTGCGAAACTTGCGCTGCTGCAAGACTCTGAATTGAGGAAGAGTGTGACTGAGGCGGGCTTGCTCAATTCGCGCCGGTTCTCCTGGCAGAAGATGGCACGCGAATATCTGAATCTATACTCATCGCAGTTTCCGAATCATAACAAATAGTTCTGCTGAACAACTCTAAGAATCTATGAAAATTTCTATAGTCACAACTGCCTTCAATAGCGGAGCCACGCTGCGCGATACAATCAAAAGCGTGCTCAGCCAGAAATATGATGACTGGCAACACATCATAGTTGACGGCGCTTCCAGTGACGATACCATTGACATAANCAAGGAATTTGAACCGGCNTACAAAGGANGCCTCAAATGNATAAGCGAACNCGACAAAGGTATCTACGATGCCATGAACAAGGGCATTGCTATGGCCGACGGAGACGTGGTAGGTATTTTGAATTCGGACGACTTCTATTCCTCGATATTCATTCTTAGTAAAGTAGCCGAAAATTTCATGGCTGATCAGACGCTCGACGCGGTGTATGGCGACATTCATTATGTCAATGACAACGACCTGAGCAAATGCGTGAGATATTACAGTTCCAGATTCTTCCGCAGGTGGATGATGCTTATGGGATATCAGCCGGCCCATCCGTCGTTCTACTGCCGAAAGGAGATATATGATAAATACGGAAACTTTGATACGGATTTCAAGGTAGCTGCCGATTTCGAGCATCTTCTGCGTCTTATTTATCTTCATAAGATAAAGACGAAATATCTCAATATCGATTTCGTCACTATGCGTGTGGGTGGCGCTTCCACTTCAGGGTTGCAGAGTCATAAGAAAATCATTGAAGATCATCAGAATTCATTCAAGAAGAATAAGATTTCTGTGGGTAAATATACCGACTTCCTGCGCTATCCCATTAAGCTTATGGAAGTATTGGTATCCCGCATTTTCCCGCGGCAACTGTTTTTCCTGACACATGGCGACAACAGTAATTTCAGAAATGACTTCAAGCGGAGTGAGTGATTACGGAAACAACTAATTCAGACTTCAGATAATAAAAAATGTCATTTAGCAAGATCTCGGTTGTAATCCCGGTCTACAATGCGGAAAAATATATGGAGAAAGCATGCCGATCGCTTTTCTCCCAGACATTCGACGATGTGGAATATATCTTCATCGATGATGCCTCGCCCGACAGAAGCATCGAGCTCATGCGCCAGGTGCTCGGCGAGTTTCCGCATAGGAAAAATCAGGTGAGGGTGATCTCTCATGCCTCCAATGCGGGTGTGGGCAGGTCAAGGCAGGATGGTGTAGACCGCGCGGAAGGAAAATTCATCATTCATTTCGATCCTGACGACTGGGCTGAACCTCATTGGCTTGAGACTCTTTATGATGCAGCCGTGAACAAAAACGCCGATATTGCCTATTGTGATTTCTACGAAGAGACGGCCTCCGGGTCGATGAGGATGGAACAACCTTACGAGCGCGACAAAAGGGCTTTGTTTCATGAGATTGCTTTCGAGAATCTTCATGGCGCTCTCTGGAATAAACTGATAGCCTCTTCACTTGCCAAGTCGGTGCGTATTCAGCCCGGAGTTAATCTTTGGGAAGACCTTTCTATTGTGCCCTGTATGATGATGGCGGCCAGAAAGATTGTGAAAGTGAATAAGGCTCTTTATCACTATAATCTCACCAACCAGAGTTCCCTGTCGCAGTGGAACGGGTCAGCCAATGCCATGTCGTGTATGCTTGCTCTTGATTCGCTGCTCGACGTCATGAAGCGCGACGGGCTCCTGCGTATTGTTGNTGCGAGAGATCTCTTCAGGCTTCAGTGGNGTGCCAAGAAANGACTTATCCTTNATCCGTCNGAAGAGAATNTTNATATCTGGAACGAGAAATATCACGAATCTAACAATCATCTTTCAGGCATAGGGCTGCCGCTGAGGTTCAAGATCCTTTCCTATTTAGCCAAACACAAGAATCTGACCTTACTAAAATTCTACAAGTCTCTTAAAAGCAAGTAGCCTCTCTTTGAAATTGACAATTTCAAAGCAAGGCTGCACATTATCAGAAATTCGATCATAACTTCTTACTGAAAGATGGCGTTGAGCCAGCTTGTCAGTGAATACTTCCGGTATATTTCCTCTGATATGGGTTCGTATGGAGAATCCAGAAATTCTTTGGGAATCACCGGTTTTTTTCTGTCTATGACCAGAATATTGCGGGGTGAGTAAAAATCGTAGTTCACTATGTCGGCGTTAGTGGTAACCAGTTTCCTTTTCGCCCCGAGAGCCTCCATACACCGCAGCGAGAGTCCTGACTGCCTGGCGCGGTTAATGTCGATCACAGCCTCCGACTTATGGTAGAGTTTCAGCAACTCAACAGAAGAGATGGAAGTATAATGCACGTCTTTCCTGTCGATATCGCGCGCTTCCTTGTCTTGCAAAAGATATTTCCAGAACATGATTCGGCCGGGAAAATAGAAGTAGGCAAAGACTTTCTTATTCATTCTCGCCAATTGCTTCCTTATGTTCTTGATGATTCCGTAGCGTCCGGTGTGCGCGGTGCCCACGAATAGAAGACTGTAGTCGAAATGCTCCGGAGCATCTGATATGCCCGAATACTCGTCATAATAAAACAATGGGAGAAACGTCATGTCGAATTTTTGGCAATCTTCCCTGTCGAATGAGAATCTGTAGTCGAAACAACTCAGCAGATTAAGCGCGTTATGGTTGCGCGCTATTGAATCCCAATGATACACTATCGATTTGCTTTCAGGATGCAAGTCAAGCAATTCCATCAGCTGAGCGGCGGAGATAGCCTCTCCCTTGATTAAGAAAATATAGTCGTAGTGCGTGCCGGCTGTCTCTTCGATTATCGAATTGTAATACCGCTTGATTCGCCCTGAGATGATATTGCGGTTGATGCGGATAAGGGCTTTGGTGAAGAAGGTGTTGTCAGGACGCTCATCATAATAGTCCACTATGGCCCCCTTTTCAATAAGTTTCTGCCTGATTTTTTCTGCTATCCCGAAAAAGCGGGCTGCAATCAGCAGTATCCTCTTGCCCTTCAATTCCATATCACTTATATAGTCCTTTCGCTCTCATTTCTTCTATCGAAGCATCGTAGCTGTCGGGCTGCACGGGCTGGGTCTCAACCCACTTGCAGAAGTTGGCGATTCCCTGTTCAAAAGTCCATTTCGGCTCATATCCGAGCATTTTTCGAGCCTTTGAAATGTCGGCGAAATTATGGCGTATGTCGCCTATGCGATAATTACCCGAGACGAAAATCGGCACATTTGCTTTGTATAGCCTTGCCAAAGTCTGCGCCACAGTCATGACATCGGTAGTCTCTCCGGTGCCGATATTGAATGCTTCCCCTGAAACTCCATCGGTTGTGAGTGCAAGTATCGTAGCATCCACCACATCATCTATATATACGAAGTCGCGGGTTTCTCGTCCGTCTTCAAAGATGTTTATGCCGTTGCCGTTTTTAATTCTCGTAGAGAAGATCGATAGAATGCCTGTATAGGGATTGCTCAGCGACTGGCCCGGACCGTAGACATTCTGATATCTCAATGACACCGAGTCAATGCCAAGCGACCGGCACACCAGATGCACCATCTGGCCCTGCACCTGCTTAGTGATTCCATACACTGACTCCGGATGAATTTCTGAATTCTCAGTGGTGCCTACAAGTTTGAGAGGCTTTTCGCATCCCTCGTATTTCACCTCGAAATCTCCCTTACTCATGGCCTCATCTCCACGGGGCCCGGGATAGACGTATCTATTGAGTTCATCGCTCCAGTAGCGTCCCTCTCCATAAATGGCCCGCGATTCGGCCACCACTACGCGCTTCACCTCTGTCTTTTCATTGGCAAGTATGTCAAGAAGACTCGCGGTGCCCCCGATATTGACACCCACATAGTTTTCTATTTCATACATCGATTGGCCGGTTCCGGTGACAGCCGCGAGATGAAGCACGGTGTCTGCTCCTTCAAGTGCCTTGCGCAAGTCGTCGCGCACAGTAACCGATCCCTTGATGAATCTGACTTTATCCTTGATGGACAAATACAACGGAGAATCGCTTTCAGGATTCTCTCCATGAATCTGAAGCGAAAGATTATCGAGCACCGTAACCTCATATCTACGGGCTACAAGTGCAAGCGCTACATGCGACCCGATGAATCCGGCTCCTCCCGTTATCAATACTCTCTTCATCATGACTGCTGATTTATCGTTAGATTCTTCCGTCAGGAAAAATTAGAAACTTTCCGTGTCTGCGGTTTGAATTGTAAAATTACAAAAAAAACGCGATATTCGATAGAATTATTAAGGAAAAATATCAGCTTTATTATTACTTATGCTTATTGAGGAGCATTGAAG
>WFLX010030151.1_pt1 | contig 11737 bp, 11 predicted proteins | sample 4967041 | NCBI WGS metagenome assembly WFLX01 (sample SAMN12857096, study PRJNA449069) | gut metagenome | isolation source: stool from male and female vole | host: Microtus ochrogaster | place: USA:Florida | collected 2017 | reverse complement strand
AATGAGTCGCTGTCGTACAGAATCCGTACAAAATGGTGCATAAAAACGCCTAACACTGACAGTTATCAGCATTAGGCGTTCTTGAATGTATTAAGTTTTATCGCTCAGTAACAGTCAATTACTGCCAATATAAATCATTGATTATCAACAAATTACTTTCCGATGCAGAAGCGAGAGAAGACGGTGGAGAGGATTTCGCTTGTGGTAATGGCGCCGGTAATGGCGCCGAGGTGGTGATTGACTTGACGCAAGTCCTGAGCTATGAAGTCGCCAGAGATGCCGTCATTCAGTCCAGCTATAACTGCGTCCAGAGATTCTCCTGCCGCAAGCAGCGACTCATAGTGACGTGCATTTGTCACAACCAATGCAGCTTCCTCTGGCAAACCGCGTCGTGCCTCAATTACCAGTGCATCTTTCAGCTCATCTATGCCTCGCTTCTCTTTTGCTGAAATAGATATCTCTATACCTAATTCACCAGATTTTTCTATACAATCCGCTACATCTGTCTTATTCAGCACCCCAATCAATCGTGCATCAGGCTGCATTGCCGCCACAATCTCATCCTTCTGTGATTTCAGTTCTTGTATATATGCGCTATCAGCATTGCTCAATTCTTCTGCGTCAATAAGCCACAACACAGTACTTGCCTTGCCTATTTTTTCTTTAGCGCGTTCGATTCCGAGCTGCTCTATCATGTCCTCAGTATCCCTTAGCCCCGCAGTATCTATAAGGCGGAATCTTATTCCGTCAATATCAAGCGTCTCTTCTATTGTATCGCGTGTCGTGCCGCTAACAGGACTAACCAGCGCTCTCTCTTCTGCGAGCAAAGCATTCAGAAGGGTAGATTTGCCTGCATTAGGGTTGCCGACAATAGCCACCGGGACACCATTTTTTATCGCACTCCCCTTCTTGAATGAGCCGGTGAGTGATTCCACAGCGTCACGCACCTCCTCTGCAGTTGACATAAGCTGTTGCCTGGAGGCAAATTCAACATCCTCTTCCGAAAAATCCAATTCGAGTTCAAGCAGCGAAGCAAGGTCAAGCAATTTAGCCCTGAGTGCTTCAAGGCGTTTTGAATAATCCCCTTTCATTTGCCTCACAGCTATTGCATGCGCAGCTTTTGACTCTGAAGCAATCATGTCAGCGACAGCTTCTGCTGAAGCAAGATCAAGATGCCCGTTGGCAAACGCCCTCCTCGTAAATTCACCCGGCTCAGCGACCCGACAACCTACGCTTACGAGCAGATTAATAAGCTGTTGCTGGATATACCTTGAACCATGAACACTTACCTCAACAGTGTTTTCGCCGGTATATGACTTGGGCGCACGAAAAACAGTTGCCACGCCGCTGTCAAGCACGCCGCCATCCAAATCAATAATGTCACCATAATGTGCAGTATGTGAAGGCACAGATACAAGCGGAACACCACTCCACACCTTGTCAACAACCTCTATGGCGTTTGCACCGCTAATACGTGCAACGGCAATGCCTCCTACACCAGGAGGAGTAGATATTGCGCATATCGGCTTATCTAGATTAATTGAATTCTGTATCATACCGCTGTTATTTCAATGTACTCCAATAGTGGAAATCTTTCTGGGACTCAACTGCCGATTCTATACTGTCGGGCAATGCACTGAAAAAATCGTGCCCGGTAATCGCCTCAACCTCATCAATGCTCATAGCGGCATTTTGAAGTCCTCCGGGCACACTGCCGTTTGGCATAACAAACCCTATACCACGCATAGGCTTCGAGCCTGGAGAAAGTATCACCTTAAAAAAACGCTCCGGCACAGCGACCTTGTTGTCGCCAATAAATTCTGTAATATCATCGGTCAGGACTGGTCCACATATAATAATAAGGCTTCCTGTGCTCCTCGCCCACTCGCGGCACTTCTCCTCAAGCTTTTTCCATGTTCCGGTGTTAAGCGACTTTGCCTGCGGGCATATATTCGTCATATAGAAAGTGTTTCTCATCACCTCCTCGTCCCATTTCATATCTCCAGCCGGAGCCATGTGTCCGCGGTCGTATCCGGAATAATTGTAGTCCCATTTTTCAGCGCTCCCTTTAACATCAGGGTCACCGGAAAAAAAGTTATAGCGTGGAGCTGTGCCATATGTCTCCTCCTTCGTAAGCTCCCATGCGACCCAGTTCGGTATATGCATTTCAGGATTAAAGCCAACCGTAAAACCCTTATAATCAACCTCAACACATTTCTGAGCGGGATTACTGCGCACATCCGTCAGCTCATCACCCTGTTTTTTATGTGAATTGTTATCATCTGCCGCATCCTGCCCTTTCATTGAGCATTGAATAAATGCGACTACCGCAATAAGCAGTAATACAACTGATAAGTTGCGTTTCGCTTTCCTATATCTTCTTCTCCTTGCCATATCCTGTCTTTTTCTCAACCGCAAAGATACGCAAAAAACTCCACCTGTCCCCAACCGTCCCAACCGTGCCCTAAACATTTTCAAACCCTTTGCCGTTATAATTCCAAACTACTGCTGTTTATGAAAGGGATCAGAAATTTATTACTGCTTATTATTGCCGCGTCAGTCCCTCCGGGTTCACATGCCCGGGGGGTAGCGTCTGTTATAGAATCCCTCAAAGGGATGACAAAAATTGAAGTGCCTGCAAAATTCACTGTGGCTATGCCCCAGTTACCGGAAGATATAGTGTACTCAATCACTCTGACCTCGCTTCCCACGCAGGATCCAATTCTATTTCCATGCTCATACCTGATTGACTGGAAGATGGACGGCAGGGACACTCCCCTATCCGGATTCTCGGCATATTTCAACGGCAACCATTTCCGCTTCTCAGGTGAAAAAATCCAGGAATATCACGCCTCGGCAGACTCTGTGCCTTTCATTCCTGCACGCTTCGGAGCTACAAATGCCATTGGGGTGCAGCAGTCAGCGCAATTCGTCAACCTTCTCCCTGTATCTATTGCCGACAATCTAAGCAAAATGTTGGCAGACTCCACATGCCGGATGGAATTCCGTCCTGACACAATTGTTGGAGGAATGCACGCTGCCGCAATAAAAACAATATCGACGGTAAACGGCGTCATCGCCGCAGAGAGTGAATATATCCTTGACCCACAGACATTTTTCCCTAAAAAAATACATTTTGAGAATAGCCCCGGTGCTATTAGCGAGCAGACTGTTGACGTTGAATTCGGGGAACCCTCAACCTTGCCTGCGCTCAACCAGATAGACGAGCACACACTCATCTCCCTGTATCCTGACCCTTTCACACGCATGCGCAGAAGCAGCTTTGCCCTTGAAAACTTAAAAAACCAGCCGTTGCCAGGATTCTCAGTTCCAACACCAACAGGAGAGAGATACTCACGCCGTACAGGAGACCCGTTTGCATCCACGACCATACTTGCCGTCATTGATCCGGACGCATCCTTCGCTCCGAAAATTGTAAGCGAACTCCGCCAGGCTGCAAACAACTCCCCTGCACCTGTCAACCTTATACTTGCCTTCACCTCAAATAATGCAGACTTCATCGAGGAAGTGGCAGGCACCCCTGCGCCGGGAGAAGCTATCCTGCAAAGCGCCCGCACCCTTGCCCGCGATCTTGGAGCGGCACAGCTCCCGGCAGTGCTCATTATGGACAAATCGGCAACGGTGCGTGATATTATTGTGGGATACAACAATGGCATGGCATCAAATGTTATACAGAAAATAGCCCTGATAGCCGACTGAATGCTGTCAGGCAGATAATCGACAACAACTAAAAAACTATTATATGGAAACTGTCTATTTCAAAAACGAACCCTACCACACTTATGGATTCCTCCCTTCCGTTGGCGAACACGCACCTGCGTTTGACCTCACCGCTGCGGACCTTTCGCATGTAACCCTTGATTCATTTCCCGGCAAGAAAATCGTGCTCAATATCTTTCCGAGCCTTGACACAGAGGTATGCGCAATGAGCGTGCGCCGCTTCAACCAGGAAGCATCCGCATTGCCCGACTGCGCTGTTGTATGCGTGTCTATGGACCTACCCTTTGCAATGTCACGCTTCTGCACTACCGAAGGTATTGAAGGTCTCACAATGGCTTCAGCATTCCGCTCACCCAACTTTTCACAGAAATACGGTGTACAGCTTGTTGATGGTCCCCTCGCCGGGCTTCTTGCAAGAGCCGTAATCATCATTGACAAGGACCACAAAATCGCATACCGCGACCTTGTTCATGAAATCACCAACGAGCCTGACTACGAAGCTGCTCTTAGAGTGCTCAAAGGCAAATATTAATTCCCAATAAAAAATATCAGCTTTAACAAACTGATTTATAGCATATTCCCGCCAGAGGTCAAAAAAAATATCAAAAACCTTTGGCGGGAATAAAAATAATACCTACCTTTGCAACGCAAACGACAAAAACACGGTTGCACAACTGCGAAAATAGCTCAGTTGGTAGAGCACGACCTTGCCAAGGTCGGGGTCGCGGGTTCGAGTCCCGTTTTTCGCTCAGAGTACATTTAAAATACTTTTGTCATCAGCACATCAGCTGACCCAGCTCGCGAAAATAGCTCAGTTGGTAGAGCACGACCTTGCCAAGGTCGGGGTCGCGGGTTCGAGTCCCGTTTTTCGCTCAACTTCATGACACTTTGGGCACTGACGGATGATGATGACAATACTTGTCCGGGTGGTGGAATTGGTAGACACGCTACTTTGAGGGGGTAGTGGCCATTGGGCTGTGTGAGTTCGAATCTCATCTCGGACACAAAAAAACGCAATTGACTTTAAAGAGTCGGTTGCGTTTTTTGTTTTAGCCCTCACAATCCCTCTTACACCAAATGCCGGCACATAGTCATGACTTATGAAGTTCAAGCCAAAGACTCGCCTAACACATAACAAAATGCAAGAGAACCAACGATGCTGGTGGTGCGGCAATGACCCTCTATACACAAAGTACCACGATGAAGAGTGGGGAAAACCTGTAACTGACAACCTCACACTATTTGAATTTCTCATCCTCGAGAGTGCCCAGGCTGGGCTTTCATGGATTACCATACTCCGCAAGAGGGAAGGTTACCGTAAAGCGTTCCACGGTTTTGACTTCAATGCAGTCGCCGCAATGACCGAAGAAGATGAACGTGAGCTCTTACACAGCGACGGCATAGTAAAAAACCGTCGTAAAATCCATAGCGCGATAACAAACGCCCGCTTGTTCATTGAAATAATCCAGGAATTCGGCTCATTTCACTCCTACATACTCACATTCCTGCCGAAGGGGAAAAGAATAATCAGCGACATTCCCGACAAAGAATCCCTGCCGGCTTCATCACCTGTTTCCGATGCCATGAGCCGCGACATGAAGCGCCGTGGATTCAAATTCTTCGGCACAACCATATGCTACTCATTCCTCCAGGCTACCGGATTCATAGATGACCACCTCAACTCCTGCCCTTGCAAGACACAGAGGCAATGCCCTTGAAAATGCGCCATCGCTTGACAACATGCCCTATTGCAAACAACGTAAAGGCAATGCCAAGCACATAATGCAGAATAGACAGCCCCTCGCTCCGGCTACCGCACATAAGCACTATGCCGGAGGCTGCAAGAATCACGCCCACACAGAGCAGAATAGTTGTTACTCTTTTCCGTTTAACCGGTATTTTACGATAATTCCTGAACCATTGCGGATGTTGCGCACCATGCACCGCGAGCAATGCAACAAGCACAAGACCAACCGACTCATGCGCTCCCCATAATCCGACATTGCCATATATATGAATGTGATGCACCTCCTCATGGAGGACAAAACCGGTCACAATTGCCACAATAACACACGCCATCGCAACCACATCAACCACACACTTCCACTTATTCGATTTCATAACCTTACATGATATAAAACAGGCAAATATAAGCATTATACTCTACACACGGCTAATACGAAGCAAATTCTTTTTACCTCCCACCAGCCTTCTACAATAAATATAGGCAGGCACATAACACACTATCCATGGAACCGCATACAACCATGACCGTTGGGGACAATGTGGTAAAAAATTCCATAAAACATTTGCGTAATCACAAAATACATTTTACCTTTGCGCCAACATTAACAACTCAAAAACACACCAGCTATGAAGAATTTTACATTTGCTATGAAATGGCACGAAATCCTCAAATCCTACTCCAACGACATCCGCAGGGAAGTTTATGACGCAATAATAGAGTATGCCGCTACAGGCAATATTATTGATATGCAGCCGCTTGCAAGCATGGCTTTCGACTTCATCCGCTACGAAATCGATGAGAAAGCGCGCAGAAGAGAGGCACGCCTTGCAAAAAAATCACAATCCAATGATAAACCTGAAGTAAAAGCTCAGGCTTTAGAAGCTGCTGCACCACAAATCACAGAACAAAAGCCAGTAACGCCTCAACTGGAGAATGATAAGCAAAAAGTCCAACATGTGGCAGAAAATCCACTGCCATTATCGGACGTAATGCGCCTGCAAAGCCAATTGCCGGCAGCGATGTGCAAAAAAAACATTAAAGTCAAGTTGGCAAACCCACGCCATATAGACCGGAAGCTCCGACGCGCAGCGTAGAAAAGACGCGCTATTCCACCATCGGCAAAAGCTCATTGAAAATGCCAGGAGCGGCTGTAAGCACACTCACTCCGCGGTCTTCCCTGAACCGCGTGCTCATTGCGCCTCCCTCTCTGGCAATGACAAGCGCTGCAGCAACATCCCACTCGTGCAATGCAATCTCCCAATGGGCATCGAGAAAACCTGCACCAACGTATGCTATTTCAAGAGCAGCAGAACCGAGGCGACGCAATCCCCTCACCTTCGGAAGCACACGAAGCACAGCAGCAGTATTGTCATCGTTGTTAGTCGACCTGTCAACCGGAAAACCTGTCGCAACCACGCTGCGCTCAAGGCATACTGCAGCAGTGCATTGCACCGGATTACCGTTAAGAAACGTTCCCTCACCGGCAATTGCGTGAAAAAACTCGTCAAGGTATGGAGCGAACACAAAACCGGCAACTCCTTCACCGCGGTATTGAATGCCGACAGACACACAGAACGCGGGCAACCCTGCACGGAAATTAGTTGTGCCGTCANNCNNGTNTANAACCCAACGCCNGTCGCNNTNCCNACNNCCNGANGCACCGCNCTCTTCACTCAGANTNTCATGTGTNGGNTANTTCGAGCGTATATTACCCAGCAGGAGCGCTTCCGAAGCCTTATCCGCGGCAGTCACTATGTCAGCCTGGTTAAGTTTGGCATCCGTTTGTAGCCCCGGCTTACGGAAATAAGACATAAGCACCGCTCCAGCTTGGCGCGTCCAAGTCATTGCGTCCAGCACAATATCCTCAAGCATCTCCATATCACTGCTCATCAGCAATATCAATAGGCAGAGGTCGGCGGAATTCCTCTTTGAACGATATCAATGTTTCGGTTCGTCCGGCACCCAATGCCTGCAGTGGACCATGGATAATCTGCAGCAGATGGTCATTGTTCTGGGCATAAAGCTTTATCAACAGGTCATATTTGCCTGTCGTGAAATGGCACTCAACGACCTCCGGTATCTTTCTCAGGGCAGATACAACCGAATCATAATTACTCGGGTCTTTGAGGAAAAAACCTATGTAGGCGCATGTTTCATATCCTGCCGATGCAGGATTGACCAAGGTTTCAAAGCCCTGGATTATATCTGAAGACATCAGCTTCTGTATACGCTGATGGATTGCCGCGCCGCTAACACCGCACTCACGCGCTATCTCAAGGAAAGGTGTACGCGCATTATCGCTCAGCATGCTAAGAATCTTCTTATCAAGATTATCGAATTGAATACGTGGCATATCGAATAATTTTCTGCAAAAATACATAAAATTCCATTGAACATATTGCAAAAAATAAACGTTTAAAATTCGTCAACTATATATTTTTCGAGAGATGAGAAGATTTCTTACCGGTGCGCTCATAGGCATTTCTATGTTTGCATCCGCCACAGAAACAAGCGACACCATTACCGGCGCAAGACCTCAGGCAGTAGGTCTTGTGCTGAGTGGAGGTGGAGCCAAGGGCATAGCCCACATTGGTGTTATTCAGGCACTTGAAGAAAACAATATTCCTATTGACTACATAACAGGCACCTCGATGGGAGCAATCATCGGGGGGCTGTATGCGTGTGGCTACACCCCGGCAGAAATGCTTGAGCTTATAAAGTCAAAAGGTTTCGACTACTGGAGCAGCGGCAAGATAGACCCTTCGCTCACATATTATTACGCAACATCTGAGCGGACACCAGCCCTCGTGCACTTCAACCTGGGCAACAACGGCACTAAAAACTCACCGAGCCTCTTGCCGACAAGCCTCATCAACCCACTCCCGATGAACTTTGCTTTCATGGAGCTCTTCTCCGCGTACTCCGCACAGTGCCGCGACAACTTCGATAACCTTTTCGTGCCACTGCGCACAGTCACGTCCAATATATATGCCAAGCACAAAATCGTACTTAAATCCGGTTCGCTCGGCGATGCCATCCGCGCATCAATGAGTTTCCCGCTCGTATTCCGCCCGATTGAAATTGACAGTGTGCTTGTGTATGACGGAGGCATTTACGACAACTATCCTTTCAATGTGATGCACACCGATTTCGCACCGGACATCATGATTGGATCAAATGTGTCCGGACCAGACGCCGAGCCGAAAAGCAATGACATCATGCAGCAGCTCGAGGACATGATTATCCAAAACAATGACTACAGCCTGCCGCCAGAGTGGGGCATCAGCCTAACCGTGCCGGTCAGGATGTTCGGGTTGCTCGACTGGGAAAAAGCTGACACGATATGCCGTATCGGCTATAACACGGCAATGCAGATGATGGACTCCATTAAGACCCGCGTTACAGCAAGGGTTAATCCGGATGTGCGCAGGCTCAAGAGGGAAGTATTCAAATCACAGACACCATACGTTCGCTTTGACACCGTTACAGTAACCGGTGCTACAAAATCACAAAACGAATACATCAAATACCTGTTTACCCACAACAGCCCGGACACATTCGGTCTTGGAAGGGCAAAAGATTCCTACTACCGCGCAATCACTCCCGGAAAGCTTGAGAACCTTGTGCCGGAGGCTGTTTACAACGACTCCACCAGACTCTTTGACCTGCGCCTGAAAGCGACAGTAAAGGATAACTTCCGCATTGGTTTCGGNGGCTATATATCCTCATCAACCTCAAGCATGCTATTCTTCTCCGGAGGTTACAACACCATGAGCTTCAACTCGCTTGACGCAAATTTCAACGCGTGGATTGGACAAAGCTACCTTGCTGCACTTGTCAACGCCCGCATAAACCTGCTCACAGGAGTGCCATCCGCGCTGAAACTGCAGATTGGCGCGTCTAGGCAGAAATTCTATGAAAACGAGCGNCTTTTCTTTAAGGACAACGGACCTATATCCATTCTACACACCGAATATTTCTCACGCCTGCTATATACTTTAGCTGCAGGACGCAGAGGCAAATTCGACATCGGTACCGGATACGGCTTCCTTATTGACCGCTTCTTCCCCAACAACCACTCTGATTTCAGGAAAATAGACCGCGACAAAACCACGCGCAGCCTCGGGGAAATCATTGGGCAATACAGTTACTCTACCCTTGACAATCCTTCATATCCGACAAGCGGAGCAGCATATAACGTCACAGCCATCGGAGCCCACGGGCGTTTCCACTACACCCCCTCACCGGTGCAGGAAAACCCCACGGTTAAAGAGAACATGACATTTGGGCAGATTGAAGCATCAGCACAAAATTTCTTTTCACTCGGACGCCACATAGCATTCGGCACAGAATTTAACGCGCTGTTCTCAACCCGCAAATTGCTGAACACTTACAACACGTCAATTGTGCTTGCACCGGCTTTCAATCCCACACCGGCAAGCTACAATTCCTTCAACCCCGCACTCAGGGCTAACTCATATGTCACCGCAGGAATAATCCCTATATGGAAAATCAACTCTAATGTACAGTTCAGAGGCACATTCCATACCTTCCTGCCATTCAAGAAAATAATTGAGAACCCTGACAACACCGCACGTTACGGAAAAATATTTGCCAACCCCGAATTCTTCGGAGAAACAGCACTTGCCGTCACATTGCCATTTGCTACCCTGTCCGCATACGCAAATTATGTCAGCTACCCTGCACGCAATTGGAACTTCGGCATTTCACTCGGCATATTTGTGCTCGCGCCAAAATTCCTCCGCTAACCTATGCAGTTACAACCGCAATTCGTATATTTGCGGTATGAAACTGATTGTTGACAGCGGAAGTACCAAAGCAACTTGGGTTCTCCTCCCCACAGGAAACCCAACAGAGCGTTTCCAGTCGCAGGGCATGAATCCGGCGCTGCTGTCCGATAGCGATATTGTACGCACTGTCAAAGAACGCATACCTGAAGAGCTTAAAGGCAGGCCTGTCAAAGAGGTTTGCTTTTATGCTGCGGGATGCAGGGGCGAACGCGAAGCATCCGCTATCTGCACCGCGCTCCATGAAGCGTGGACCGACGCTGAAACATTTGCCGCTTCAGATATACTTGGCGCTGCAAGAGCTGTATGCGGAACAGAGCCTGGTGTAGCTGCTATTCTCGGCACTGGATCCAACTGCGCCTTGTATCACCCGGAAAAAGGAATCGTTGCCGCAACTCCGCCGCTCGGATATATTCTCGGTGATGAAGGTAGCGGTGCTGATATCGGCAAAACAATGGTGAATGCTGCGCTTAAAGGATTATGGGGCAAAGAGCTGAAAAACCGGTTCCTAAACGACCATAACCTTGACCAAAACACTATTATNGAAAAAGTTTATCGCGAGCCGGAGCCAAACAGGTTCCTCGCCTCACTTGCCTTGTGGGCTAAAGAAAACATCTGTGACCGCCAGGTTGAAGAGCTTGTCATCAGCCGCTTCACCGCGTTCCTGCGCCATAACCTTTCNACGCTTCCTGACGCAAAAAATCTNCNGGCAGGATTTGTCGGGTCTGTTGCGGCGGGATTCGAGACTCAGCTCCGCAAAGCTTGCGCCATGCATGGGGTTGCTGTTGGCAAAATATATAAATCTCCCGCAGACGGTCTCGAACATTTTCACAGGAACAATAAATAAAACCATAATAATATCATAGCCATGGAAGAACAGAAAAAAGACAATTTCGAACTCATATTATTAAACATCACAGGCAATGACCGTCCTGGTGTTACTGCGTCATTGTCTGAGATTCTCGCAAAATACAATGCGACCATCCTTGACATCGGTCAGGCAGACATCCACCATACCCTCGCACTCGGCATTCTCATAAAAACCGATAGCACGCAGAGCGGAGACCTCATGAAAGACCTCCTTTTCAAGTCCTACGAGCTTGGAGTGACAATCCGTTTCAGCCCCGTAAAGGAGGATGAATATGGCAAATGGGTNGACATGCAGGGAAAAGACAGATGGATTATCACCATACTCGGACGCCGTCTCACCGCTAAGGCAATTGCCGAAGTGAGCCGCGAAGTGGCACAGCAAGGAATGAACATTGACGGAATCAAACGACTCACCGGTCGAATGCCGCTACACGAGGAAGATCCTTTGACAAAATCGTGCGTTCAGGTCAGCGTGCGTGGCTTCCTGAAAGACCAGACCGCAATGCAGAAACGCTTCATGCAGATTGCAACAGAGCAGCAGGTGGACATTTCACTGCAGGAGGACTCCATG
>WFLX010260517.1_pt1 | contig 11740 bp, 8 predicted proteins | sample 4967041 | NCBI WGS metagenome assembly WFLX01 (sample SAMN12857096, study PRJNA449069) | gut metagenome | isolation source: stool from male and female vole | host: Microtus ochrogaster | place: USA:Florida | collected 2017 | reverse complement strand
GCCTTGAGCTGGGCCACCATATTGGAGTACATTCCACCGGGAACCTCCGCATGCTTGACAATCTCATTGGGTTTGGGGAAGCCGAAGTATTCTTCAATCTTGTGACATGCCTCCAGCATGGCTTCTTCATCAGCAGCCTTGGCAGCTTCAATGGCACGGTCAAATTCTGCATCGATTTCCGCGGGAAGTTTGTCCTTGAGGGGATCAAACTCACGGGGCATCTTGCCCAGGTCAAAGGCCTTGAGGCTCTCACGGGCAGCGCGCAGGTGTGTGCGGATTTCACCCACAGCCTTCATGTCAGCTTCCATCTCCACTCCAAGTTTCTGACAGAAGATGTAAATCAGCTCAATGGCGGGAGCAGCTGAACCGCCTCCAAACCACCATATGTTGGTATCCAGGATGTCAACACCGTTCATGATGGCCATCACGCTGGAAGCCAGACCGTAACCGGGCGTGCAGTGAGTGTGGAAGTCAACNGGNACCTTGACTGCAGCTTTGAGTTTGGAAATGATTGAAGCGGCGCGCAGGGGGCTGACAAGGCCGGCCATATCCTTCAGGGTGATAATCTTGGCACCGATTTTCTCCATTTCCACAGCTTTCTTTACAAAATACTCGTCTGTGAAAATCTTTTCAGGCTCAGCGGGTTTCTTGCCGAACAGACGGGCAAAGAAGCCGGGCTTCTCTGTTACCTCATTCTTGGGGTCTACTGTATAACATACGGCACCGTCAGGAATTCCACCCAGTTCATTGATCATGATGATGGAGTTCCTTACGTTGTTTATATCATTGAGGGCATCAAAGATACGCATCACATTGAGGCCGTCCTTGATTGCTTCCTTGTAAAAACCTTCAAGCACACTGTCAGGATATGGAACATACCCGAAGAGGTTACGGCCGCGGGAAAGGGCGCTCAGAAGAGACTTTCCTTTCATGGCCTTGGAGACTGTGCGCAGACGTGTCCAGGGGGACTCATCCAGATAACGCATTACTGAGTCAGGCACTGCTCCGCCCCAAACTTCCATAATATAGAAGCCGGCGTTTTCATAGTACGGCAGGAGCTTGTCTATCTCCTTCTGGCTCAGACGGGTAGCAAACAGTGACTGTTGTCCGTCACGCAGTGTTAGATCTCGGATTTTTAATTTACGTGTTGCCATATCTTTTCCTTGTTTATGGTAATTATCAGAATTAAGAGTAGGTTTATACTTGGATTGGCAAATTTAAATCTTTTTCTATAATTACGGAAATTTTTCTGTAATAATTTCACACAAAAAGTTGATGTTAAATAACATATTTTCAAAACATCACAAAAAAAACATCAAAAGGTCACCCGGAGAACGGATGACCTTATGATGTTTCAAGTATTGTCTTGAGTAAGTACAACTCACCTGAGCGGTGAGCGTACGTTAGTTAAGCGCTATAGCTTGAATTATTCAGCAGCAGCTTCTTCAGCGGCGGGAGCAGCTTCTTCAGCGGGAGCTTCTTCACCTTCAGCAACTACTTCTTCACCTTCAGCTACAACTTCTTCAGCAGCGGGAGCTTCTTCAACTACCTCTACTTCTTCAGCTGCGGGAGCTTCAGTTTCAGTTTCAGCCTTGGGAGCGCAAGAGAACATGGACATGCCGAGTACTACGGCAAACATGAGAACTAACTTTTTCATTTCTGTTTGATTTAGTAATAAAACATTTTTGCTTCAAAAACGCTGCAAATTTACGCACATTTTTTTTACAGCAAAACTTTTTTAGCAACTTTTTTTCTCAAAAAAGTAAATTTAACAATTATTTTCACTATCTTCGCAGTAAGAAACGTGAAAGCGAATCAAAACACCATGATCCAAATGAGCAAAATTCTTCTCCGGAGTATGGCCTGCGCCTGCCTCCTCTTTACATTATATATCAATGCCGAGGCATCCTCCCTCAGCAAACTTCACGGCTCCATGCGCCTTGAAAACAAAAGCGGCATGCAGCTCAAATCCGGCTCACAATCCCTCATTGTCCGCTGTGATGATCCTGACGTTATTGATCAGGCCGGTGCTTCCATCATTTCATATGAAAACGGGATTGCCATCATTTCCGCTGACAATGCAGCTCTCAGTGAGCTGATGGACAATGATGCCGTTAAAAGCATAAGACGGCCGCGCAGGCTGAAGGCTTATAACAATCTGTCACGCCAGTCCTCTGCGCTGGAACCTGTTCACAGCGGAACGGGTTTACCTAAGGCTTTCAGAGGCGAGGGTGTCATTGCCGGTATTTTTGATATAGGCTTTGATCCCAACCATATCAATTTCCGCGCAGCTGACGGAAGCACTCGCTTTGACAGGTTCTTCCATTTCATTTCAGATGACGGCACATATAATACTCTTTGCAGCTCGGACATCCCCGCATTTACCACAGACTCCCCTTCAATGACCCATGCCACCCACACCCTCGGCACCCTGGCCGGAAGTTATGATGGTGAGGTTATCATGCCCGGAGCTAACGGCACCACGGTGACAGCACCCTGCCCTTACATNGGATATATGCCTGAGGCCACCATAGCAGCCGCCGGAGGTGAGCTTTATGACGCCAACATAATGGCCGGCTGTGCCGCCATTGCTGATTACGCTGCATCTGAGGGCAAGCCCTGTGTAATCAATCTCTCATTGGGTACCCTGTTAGGCCCGCGCGATGGTACGGATGAAGAAACTGCATTCCTCAATTCTCTTTCTGACCGCGCCATTATTGTGACGGCCGCAGGTAATGACGGTGCTTATCAGCTTTCATTCTCCCATACTTTCACAGAGGCCGCCCCGGTGTACCGCACCTTCCTGCGCCCCTGGGATCCTGTTGAGCGTCATTATGGTGTGGTGGATGTGTGGGGAGGACCTGCGGCAGACCTGCGTCTCACCATTGCCGTGGTTGATTATTTCACCGGGGAGATTTATTCCACCATCCCCGTCACTCCAGATGAGGATGGAATTTTCATAATCAGCACCAATCCCGCTGAGGGATATGCTGATCCGGCTTTCGCATCCCAGTTCACAGACAGCCATGTGGCAATAGCTTTTTCAACCAATGAAAGCACCAATAACCGCCCCAATTACTGGATTGATTTCAGCCTGATGCCCTCAGCGGCCAATCCGGAGACAAACCGCTCTGTTGCCCTGTGGATAGAAGGTCCGGAGGGTACACGCGCTGACGGCGGCTCGGAATGTGAGAATTTCCGTTTTCACGCCGGCCGTAATCCTGGTTATCATTCACCCATAGCCGAATTCACCATCTCATCAATGGCCTGCGGTCCTGACATGGTGTGTGCCGGTTCTTATGACACACGCAATTCCTGGGAAAACCTCAGCGGTGGTTCACACAGTTACAGTAACTCCGTTACGGGAGATGTATCATATTTCAGCAGTAACGGCGTGTTGTATGACGGACGTGAGCTTCCGCATGTTGTTGCGCCCGGTGAATGGGTTTTCTCTTCTTATTCTGATTTTTGTGATGAGGAAAGGGATGAAGATGTGGCTCGTTTTCAGGAGCCCGGGCGCATGAACCGCTGGAATTATGAATGTGGAACATCAATGGCAACCCCCGCTGTGGCCGGAGCAATTGGTTTATGGCTGCAGGCCTGCCCCTCTCTGACTGCCGAACAGGTGCATCAGATTATTGAGGCATCAAGTGTCAAGGATGATTTTTATCAGGCAGACCGCAATAAGGTACGCTGGGGAGCCGGCAAGTTAAATGTTCTTGAAGGACTGAAAATGGCTCTCAACATCGGGGCCGGCATCAGCGGAAATACAGTCCCTGACGCAAACGGAATCACAGTTTACCGTAACGGCAGTACTTTAAACGTACTCAGCACAGGAGCCGTTCTGGAATATGTGGAAATATATGATTTGAGCGGCCGCATCATCATGCGCACTGAATGTCCGGCACCAACAGCTGAATTGGACGCCTCCTCCCTCAATGCAGGAATGTACCTGCTCCGCTCAGGCGCAGGCACTGCAAAAGTTGTTATCTGATTTTAGAGAGTTACGGTGCGGGCTGTCAGTTCCTCCNCCATAAACAGACGTGCCAGTGCCGAGAATTTTTCNGCCTGCTCCGTTGTNAGATATTCAACAGTGCCCCCGCGTGTTATGCGCTCATCCATTTCAGGATGACGGCGCAGGTAATCCACAAGGGACTCCGCCACAATGGCACCCTGNCTGAGGACTTTGACCCATGAGGGAAGGTATTGTCTTATCTTATCCAGCAGCAGAGGGTAATGGGTGCAGCCCAGAATGAGTGTGTCAATTTCAACACTCCGGTTAAAGAGCGCCTTAATATCCTTTCTGACAAAATAATCCGCTCCGGGACCTGAGTATTCTGAGTTTTCCACCAGCGGCACCCACATTGGGCAGGCATGGGAATATACCTTCATGCCGGGGTACATCTTGGAAATCTCAATATCATATGAGCGGGAAGTGACTGTTCCGGGCGTGCCGAATAATCCTATTGAGCCCGTTTCAGTGGTATTGCCGATGGCCTCAACGGTGGGACGTATCACACCCAAAACCCGTCGGCTTGGATCAATTTCATCAAGGTCCTTCTGCTGAATGGTGCGCAGGGCCTTGGCACTGGCCGTATTACATGCCAATATAACAAGCGGGCAGCCGAGTCCGAAGAGATAACGGACGGCCTGGAGTGTGAACTGGTACACCAGCTCAAAAGAACGTGTACCGTAAGGGGCACGGGCATTGTCGCCCAAGTAAATAAAATCACGGTCAGGGAGCGCACGACGCAGCTCACGGAGGACTGTCAGTCCTCCGTAGCCACTGTCAAACACCCCTATGGGGCCGTGTGATTTTATTTCAGATTCAATCAAAGTCTTTTCTTGATGGCCTCAGTCTCAGCCTCATATCCCGGTTTTTCCAGGAGCGCGAACATGTTGCGTTTGTAAGCTTCCACACCGGGCTGATTGAACGGATTCACTCCCAGCATATAACCGCTTATACCGCAGGCTGCCTCAAAGAAGTAAATGAGACGTCCAAGCCACTGCTCTTCCAGCGCGGGGAGGGTGATGCGGATATTGGGTACTCCACCGTCCATGTGAGCAAGGCGTGTACCCAGCTCTGCCATCTTGTTGACTTCATCAACGCGCTTNCCNGCAATGTAATTGAGTCCGTCAAGGTTTTCTGCGTCACCGGGGATGCGCAGTTCATGAGCTGTCTCATCAACGGAAATCACTGTCTCAAAGATGCTGCGTTCGCCTTCCTGAATCCACTGTCCCATTGAGTGCAGGTCTGTGGTATTGTCAACGGCTGCAGGGAAGATACCCTTTCCGTCCTTACCCTCGGATTCACCGTAAAGCTGTTTCCACCATTCTGCCAGGAAATGGAGTTTGGGATTATAGTTGACAAGAATTTCAATTTTCTTGCCGGCACGGTACAGGGCATTACGTGTCTGCGCATATACCAGTGCGTCAGTATTTGAGCCGTCAAGAGTGGCNNTCTCCATCTTACGGGCGCCTTCCACCAGAGCGTGGATGTCAAATCCGGCCACTGCAATGGGCAGCAGACCCACAGGTGTGAGAACTGAGAAACGACCGCCAACATTGTCGGCAATTACATATGTCTTATAACCCTCTGTGTCAGCGAGNCTGCGGAGNGCACCGCGTTTGGCGTCCGTCACGGCCACAATACGCTTGCAGGCTTCCTCACGGCCCACCTGTTCAACAAGCTGGTCCTTGAGGAGACGGAATGCAATGGCGGGTTCTGTTGTNGTTCCGGATTTGGAGATNACTATGATACCGAATTTCTTGTCTTTCAAGAAATTCTGAAGTTCAAACATGTAGTCTTCACCAATATTCTGACCGGCAAAAAGCACCTTTGTGCCGTTTCCGGGAATATAGGCTGAGAAACTATTGCTCAGTGCCTCAATTACAGCCTTGGCTCCGAGGTAACTGCCGCCAATACCGATGGCAACAACATAATCACACTTTTCACGGAGAGAGGCTGCGGTGGCCTGTATATCATCCAGGAGTTCCTGTGTGGTTTCTGAAGGAAGTTTTACCCAGCCTAAGAAATCATTACCGGCTCCTGTGCCGTCAACAAGTTTTGTAAGTCCTTCCTTGGCCTCTGTGCCAAGGGCTTCAATGTCTGACAGGCTCACTGTGCCTGTAACACCGTTGTTGATAACTTGAATCTGCTTCATTTGGTCAATTTTAAATTTAGCGCAAAATTAGAAATTTATTTATAAAGGAAACAACTCGCCGGGGGTGCTTTGCGCTTCATTAACATTATTTGTCAAAATCGTTCAAATCTATATCCCAATGCTGTCAGGGAATCAATTATTTCCGGAAGATNACGGTAAAACTTATCTGTCCGGTCAGGATGGGTTCCCAAGTGCACAATAAAGATGGCACCGCGCAGGGAACGTGTACGTTCAAATTCATACAGCNGTNTCAACAGGCTGTCAGAGCTNTGATAATCAGCCATNTCCGGAGTNGTATAATCCCTGTACACCTGCAGGCCGGGAGTGGGATTTATCACCGTAATCCTGAGGCTGTCAGAAATCAGACGNGACTGTGAGGCCGCTATCCATTCGTACGGAGGCATATAGTATTTCACCCGGGCTGTATCAACTCCTGTTTCCGAAAGGAGCGCAAGGTTGGCACGGAGGTCCCGCAGCAGGCTGTCCGGTGCGACAAGCGGCGTTGGAGCCTCATCCCAGTCCGCATACAGAAGATGACCGTAACTGTGAGGACCCACATAATGCCCGCCCCGNATTATTCTCTCTATAATNTCCNTGTTCTCAGGNCGTTCCAGAAAATTACCTGTAAAGAAGAANGACGCAAGCAGTCCNCGGGCTTCAAGAGCGTCCANTGCAACGGNCGCTCCCTCAAATGCTGAGTCAGCTGAGAAGACAAATCTTATAACCGGCTCATCACCACAGCGTACCATGGCTCCGTGGCGGTCANAAACATCAGCGGCCGCGGCCAGTACCATGACCGCGCNGAAAAAGATGATATAAAGTAAGCGGCGCATCAGTCCCGGGCGTGATATTCCACAAGTCCGGGCATGGAGTAACGCGTTATCTTGGCTATATTGACTCCGAAATCAGCCGCAGCCTTCTCAAGTATATCCTGGAACAGAGTACAGGTATTNCCCACAAAGCTCACCGGCTGTGTCTGATAATCATAAAATGCCACATTGCGTTCAAAGAACTTGATGAACGACTGGTACACAAGGTTATACGCATACGGGTCATTCTTATAATCAGCCAGGAAGGTGGAGTATCTGCTCAGCGTGCGGGATGGCAAGGGATTGCGGTACACTTCCTCCATCAGAACTGTGGGAGTGATCATAAATCGCTCATAGAAAGCTTTGATCAGATGTTCAGGCGCTATACCCTTGAGCATATCGGATATGAGCAGTTTGCCTATATATGCTCCCGAGCCCTCGTCACCCAATATATAACCCAAAGGCGGTACGTTCTTGACAATTTCCTGTCCGTTATACAGACATGAGTTTGAGCCTGAGCTCAATATGCAGGCAAGTCCTGACTCCCTGACCAGCAGACCGCGTGCAGCTCCGAGCAAGTCTGATTCAACTGTGGTATAAGTCTTGAACTGAGCCACAAGGGAACTCTCCACAATCTTGCGTTTCTCCTGACTGGAACAGCCGGCGCAGTAAAAATACACATGTTCCCANCGGCGTCTGAAGAAAACCTCATCCAGTTCCAGACGTATGCAGTGNGAAATCTCACGGCGTGTCTGGAAGAAGGGATTGATACCGGTGGTGAAAGCATGTTCCACAATGCGGTTACCCTCCACGAGCGCCCATTCAGTGCGCGTGGTTGAACTCTCGGCTATAATCTTCATTGAGCGTCTATCTGNTTNAGGAGTTCACGAACCGCTGTCTCAAGTTGCGCATCACGTCCGTTCACAAGGTCGGACGGAAGATTCTCCACGCGTATATCCGGTTCAAGCTGACTGTTTTCCAGAACTGATCCGTCAGGAAGTCTGTAACCGACCACCGGGATTCCGTAAATCAANGTGGGATCCTGCATTGTCACCCAGTTNACNGATGTCATGGTGCCGGGAACNGGCATACCAACCAGCTTACCGATTCCGCGGTGAGAATAAACCCAGGGAGTTCCNTGGGCATTGGAGTAACAGGCCTCACTCATAATCATGATTGAGGGCTTGTTCCAGCGGCGTGAAGGCATATCACATGTGCGGTCACCACGCACTTCCTGCTCAAAATATTTCTCACCTGAAAGAAGTACCTCAATATCCTCATGGAGGCGGCCTCCGCCGTTCCAGCGTATATCAACCACCACACCCTCACGGTNNTTATATTTACCCAGCANGTCAGAGTAAACNCGGCGGAATGACTCATCATCCATGCNCTCGATATGANCATAACCGAGGCGTCCTCCGCTGAGGCTGTCAACTGTGGCGGCGCGGGCGCGTGTCCAGCGGTCATACAGCATTTCATTNTCAGCGCCGCGGCTTACGGGACGNACCACAACCTGACGTTCTGCTCCGGCNGAATTACGTACTGTCACCAGCGTACGGCGGCCGGAAAGCTCGTTCATCAGATTGGTCAGCGGCATCTGGGCTGTTACAGGTGTTCCGTTTATGGCCACAATAATATCACCGGCAGCTATTTCCGGATCTGCGGCACGCATGGGGCTGCGGCGCAGTACCTCGGATATACGTGCGCCCGGACCTGTATAAGTCATATCATACAGCAGGCCCAATGAAGCGGTGCGGTCATCCACCTTGGTATCGGATGAGGAGCGGAAGCGTCCGCCGGTATGGCTGACATTCAGTTCCCCGAGTATCTCACTGAGAAGTTCTGCAAAATCATAATTGTTATTGATATGCTGCAGGAAGCGGCGGTAATCCTGTGTCATGCGGTCCCAGTCCACACCGTGCATATCCGCTGTATAAAATCTTTCACGTTCCTCACGAGCCATATTGTCAAACATGAACTCACGCTCGGCGGCCGGGTCAAGTCGTTTTACGGCTCGGTAAGAAATGGGTTTCAGGCTGCTTCCAAATTTCTGGAAACTGTCACCGAACAGGAACAGATTCTTGCCGTCAGCACTTGCATCAAATACAGCTGAGTCATCTGAGATGCGGCGCTTCATTGTCAGGTCTTCTTCCTTTATATCAAGTTCCCAGATAAATGAACCGTCATCAGCCTCAGTGATATAGTAAAGTGTCTCACCGTCAGCGCTGAGGATGGCATCACGCAGATCCGTGCTGAAAGGTGTGAGGCGAACCTGACGGTCTGAAATTCCGTCAATTTCAACATTTATGTCACCGTCACGATCCAGAACTGTTTCAAGGCCCTCAACTTCAAGCTGTTCCTTGGATTTGAGGAAATGATCCATGGCCTCCTGGTTCATGAAAACAATCATCTCATCCATCTGTGAGCCCCATGAAGCATGGTTACGCATACCGTAACGCTCTGTGGCAAAGAGAAGTGCATTACCGTCAAGCACCCATTTGGGTTCTGCGTCAAAGTATCCGCTCTCTGTTATGTTGGTCAGAGTTCCGTCTGTTACATTGATGATGGCCACATCCGTGTACGGGTCATGATGATGGTCAACAATCTCAAGTGCAATCCACTTTGAGTCAGGGCTCCATCTGTAATAGAAGCGGCCACCGCGCTGGCGGAAGGTGCTTCCGTCTGTCAGCAGTTTAACACGTCCGCTCTCCAGGTCCTTGACTGCGAGTTTGTTACGGTCCAGTATAAAGGCCAGTTTCTTGCCGTCTGGACTCAGGCGGGGAGCTGTGCGTTCATGGCCGTCTGCAGTAAAGAGAGGTTCTTCATCAATGACAGTGGCATGTGTGAGATCATGCTCCGCACTGCCCCGGCGCGCTGTTGCACGGTAAATATTATATTTTCCGCCGCGCTCTGAGGTATAGTAAAGTGTGCTGTCATTACCCCAGGTAAGGTCGGTTTCTGCCTCAGGAGTATCTGAGATCTGCTTGGTGGTGCTGTAATCCGTGCTTGTCACAAAGACATCACCACGATACAGGAATGCCACATTTTTACCGTTTGGAGAAACGGTGGCGCGTCTTCCGCCGCGTGTGCTCACCAGGGTCTCAGGCTCATTGAGGTAATCTGCATTGATGCTTATATTGACCTTTGAAGGTGTGGAAGCACCCGCTCCGAGGGTATAAATCTCGCCGTCATATGTAAACGCAAGCGTACCGTCTTCAGCACGTGAAAGAAAACGCACGGGATGAGTGCTGAAGTTTGTCACCGGCTGAGCTTCAGAGTAGTTACCTGCAGGAGCACGGTAAACGTTCTGGGATGTCTGCGGTGCGCGTTCACTCAGAAAGTACAGGGCGTCACCGGAATCAAGCGGGCTGAGGTCTTAGCCGGGACGGTCAAACAGGCGCGTATGCTGTCCTGTGGAAGGAGTGTAGCGCCAGATATCACGTGTCACGGAAGAGGTATGATGTTTGCGCCATACGTCCTCAAAGCCCTTGACATCCTCATATACAAAACTACGGCCGTCAGGGGCCCAGCTGATGTTTTTGGCCGGAGTGGCAAGTACCTGCACCGGTGCAGTACCCTGCAAATCAACAGAGTAAAGTTCTGTCAGACGGGAAGTGGGGAACTGTGCGCTGGAGGCGGGGTCCTGGATGGAGGCAGAGAAGTAAACGCTGCGGCCGTCAGGGCTGAACGCCTCCGGTATTTCAGAAGCGGAATTGAAAGTGAGACGGTTCCAATCACCTGAGGTGCCGTCGGCAGCCACTGTGAACACGTCAAAGTTGCCGTTGCGGTCAGAAGCAAAAGCAATTGTCTTTCCGTCCGGGCTCCAAACGGGATTGGCCTCATATGTGCTCTGGGAGGTCAGACGCAGTGCCTGCCCTCCGGAAACCGGAACGGTATAGATGTCTCCTTTATAAGTGAAAGCAATTCTGTCACCGGATGGTGAAATCTTGACATCTCTCAGCCACAGAGGCGATTGTGAGGCACCCGCAGCGAGGGCACTCAGCAGCAGGCCGGAAAGGATTACTTTTTTCATGATAATGATGATTCTGACGGTTTCGGCACAAAGATAACATTTTTTAATATTCCTGCCAACTTTTTATCTGAATTTTATCCAGAGGCAGTGCGGTGAACGCACGGATAAAGGCTGAGGCCAGACGGGAATTTGTCAGCAGAGGAATGTTGAGGTCAATGGCTGCGCGGCGGATACGGCGTCCGTTGCTGAGCTCTGTTCCCGTAAAATTCTTGGGAATATTAACCACCATATCCACCTCATGATTATGCAGCAGATCCAGCGCCTGAGGCTTGAGTTCAGGTGTGGAAGGCCAGTAAACGCGTGTGGCCGGAATTCCGTTTTCCTGCAGGAACTGGCATGTGCCTCCGGTGGCGTAAATGGGGAGTCCTGCCTTGTGCTGTATGTGGGCTGCGTCAAGCATATCGGCTTTCTGACGCGGTGAGCCGGTGCTGAGAAGCACTCCCTTTTCAGGTACACGGATTCCCACAGCCAACAGGCTCTTCAGGATTGCCTCATCCGTGTCATCTCCTATGCAGGCCACCTCACCGGTGGAAGCCATATCAACACCTAAAACGGGGTCTGCCCCTCCCAGGCGTGAGAAACTGAACTGTGAGGCCTTGACTCCCACGTAATCCAGGTCAAAGGCACTCTTTTCAGGTTTGGCCACATCAAGTCCGAGCATGATGCGGGTGGCAAGGTCTATGAAATTGATTTTAAGAATCTTGGAGACAAAGGGGAAGCTGCGTGATGCACGC
>WFLX010196710.1_pt1 | contig 11740 bp, 17 predicted proteins | sample 4967041 | NCBI WGS metagenome assembly WFLX01 (sample SAMN12857096, study PRJNA449069) | gut metagenome | isolation source: stool from male and female vole | host: Microtus ochrogaster | place: USA:Florida | collected 2017 | reverse complement strand
TATATGTCAAGCATGACGTGATGACATTATTGACAAAATAGAACCGGAATCGGCTAAAATATGTGACTATATAGCCGATCCATTTTGCGTAAGGAGCAGATGAATGAACAATTATGAAAAATTGCTTATAATCTTTTTCTGGTGTATGATCCTCACAGGTTGTACCTATAAAAATAATGATGAAATCGTTACGGATGAATTCCTTGAAAATAATGTTTTTTCTCAAATTCCGGCCGATACAACTCAGGAAACATCAGAACACGGGAAAATGGATGACGCAATCATTTCTGAGCCGTATGGAAATGGTATCGAATTGCTTTGTCCCCCTTTTCGTAATCGAACACTTGAAAACTGCAATAAGGAATGGAGCGAGGACAATGTCATTACTGCTTGGAATATGACGGACGCATCCAACGTTTACATGGAATATACCGATAGATTATTTTGCGATATTGATCATGACGGTTCAATCGAGCTTCTGTTGACATCTTATTCAACCAAAAAAATGTATTTTTTTAAAAAGGTAAATAACAGTGTTGAGATGATTTTTGAACTAATTGATATAGACATTACAAATGGGAATATTTTCATGCCGCCAACCGACGAGGGAATTATAAAAGCAAAAGAAGTTTTTGATTTCCAGGAATGCAATTCGTTCAAATTATATAATAAAGATGAAAATATATATGTGTTGGGCATTTCATGGCGTCCGGCTGTCGGCAAAACGTGTTGGGTAAAGAAACTGATATTATCGAATGATGATATTGGTTTTGTCGATGTTTTTAGGTGGGGCATGTTCACTGAAAATGATATTATTGCATCTGTATTTGAGTATAGACAATATGATTGTAATGGGAATTACACATGTACAACTCAGCAGGAAATTGATAATTTTTTGCTGCTTTTGCATGGCGGTATCCCCTATGAGAATGACGAAACCTCACTTGAATTGGAATCTGTGACAGATGAATCGTATTCGTCAATTCCCCAAGAGATCCCCGAGGCTTTCAATGATAATAGAACAATTGCCCTTAGAAAAGAAAAATGTACAGAAACTCTTGTTGATTCCTTTCAAAGAGGGATTGTTCATGAACGGAAGTGCAGTTCGGAACAGGCAATTATTTATGACCTTATGGACAGAGATGTTATTTGTTATTATACCTTTCTCTATGCGTCGTCTGCCATTGAAGAGGAGACACAATATCGCGATGATATTTTTGAAATAAAAAAACACGCATTATTTAAGAACTATTCGGAGCTGAAAAACCTTGTATATGACACGTATACGAAAGAAAATGCGGAAAAACTCCTGAAAGAAAGTGATCCCGATCAGGCGCTGTATTTGTCAAAAGACCAATTGTTCCTTTATAATGCAAAAAATTTAGGAATTGTAAATTTTGATATATTTTCCGAAGGATATGAAGTCGAAATTACAAATGCCAGCAGTGATGACATTGAATTTATTTGTTATTATAGTGTTTGGCAGGATGAAGAAATAAAACCGATTGAAAAAGCATTTCCTTGTCATGCCAAAAAAACGGAAGGGGATTTGTGGAAGTTAGACCGGAATGTATGGCTGTACTGATAACCCCCTGCGTCCGAAATTTAATGGATCGTCAGAATATATTTGTCCGAGGCGGAGCACCGTCTCGGATATTTTTTGCAAAAAGAAAACCCCCGAATAAGAACAAGGCGGCAACGCCGCGGATTCTTACGGGGCGGGGGAACCAAGTGCAAAAACAAAAAGAGAAAAAGGCTTCGGTAACAGCCTTCGGCGCGGCGGCATAATATGGAATAAGCGGAATCACCGCCTATTATGAAATTGCGGGAGCTTTTCCCGCGTCGGAAAGGAACGGTTTATATGAATAAATTTGAGAATGAGATGGACCGTGCCTGCGAGCAGAAGGTCGGATACGCATACGTTCCCGTTCAGCGGATCGGGAAGGTTTATCCGCCGTCCGTGGCGCTTCAGCAGGGTACGGTTTTCCCCGAACTGAATATCGGGATCGAGGAGTACGAGAGGGGGATCTGGAATGGAAAATAACATGAAGCCCAGCTGTGCGCAGCTTTTAAAAGGCGTAAGCGAGGCGGGATTTTACGCGACCGACTTACAGCTTTACCTGGACACGCACCCGGACGATACGCGGGCGCTCGAGCTGTTCCGTGAGGCGTGCCGCCAGTACGAGACCTGCCGCGAGGCATTTGAAGACTGCTGCTATCCGCTGCGGGCGTGCAGCGCGGGCCGTGACGGTGAGTGGGATTGGCTTTGCGGCACATGGCCGGGCGAGCAGATGATGTAAGGGGGGAGCGCTATGTTTATATTTGAAAAACGAACGGAATTTCCGGTGAAGATCAATAACAGGAATCCGAGGCTGGCAGGGTTTATTTTAAGTCAGTACGGCGGAGCATACTCCAAATAATGATAAAACAGGGCATACCTTTCCGCTAATATAAATAAATCACTGATACGGCGCGTGTGGTTTTGTCGAAAGTCGCCGATAATACGAATTCCTTCAAAAGCCGATTTTTTTCGCCCTCGGAAACGTCGGGAAGGGAAAGCGTGTCGAGGGTTTTCAAATGCTTTTTGGCGAAAGCCCGCTTTTCCGCTTCGGTGATTTCGGGCGGTTCGGCTTCCGTCCGAAGCTGTTTCAGCTTCTCCAGTTCCTTCAACACGTTCTCTTTGTTTGCCTTGTATTCGTCAAGAGTGTCGATCCCGTTCTGATACGCTTCCCTGATTCGCTGAAGCTTGATATTTGCCCGCGCGATCATCTGATCCACCGCGGCGGTGTCGGATTTGGCGCTTGCGGGAGGCTCGGCACGTTTCAGCACAAAATCTCCGCTTGTAAGGTCGGTTCGGATCGAGGAGGTCAGGAGAAGCATGATCTCGTCCATTTTGACATGGTGAGAAATTGCACAGGTTCCTTTCGTGTAGTTGATACACTGCATATAAAGATTTTGCGAACGGGCTAGGCTCGCACCGCAGTTTGAGCATTTTATGATCCCCGAAAGCGCGTAGTCGGTCGGCGGATTGACGCGGCGGTTTTTGATATATTTTCGCTTCTGCTCTTTCAGCCGCTCTTGTGCGGCTTCCCAAAGTTCTTCGTGAATGATCGGCTCGTGATCGCCTTTTTTTATAATGCTGTCGGGATTGGAAAAATCCCTGCGGATTTTCCCCGTTGGCGTCCAGCGCACATAACCGTGATACACGGGATTATTGAGCCAGTATTCAACCGTTCGGTTTTCGATTTTTCCTCCGCGTTTGGTAACGACGCCCAGTTCGTTAAGCCATGTTGCGAGGTGTTTTTGCCCCCAACCGCCTACGTACCTTGTAAAAACTTCGCGAATAATTTCCGCCTGTTCCGGATCAATGACGAGCTTTTTATTTTCGAGCCGGTACCCGAACGGCGGTGCCGCGCAGTATTCACCGCGCCGCGCCTTTTCCGTCATGCCGCGCTTTACTTCCTCCGCGAGGTTGATCGAGTAGTATTCGTCCATTGCTTCAATAATTGCCTCGGTAATGACGGACATTTTATCGTCGCCGACGTTTTCACTGACGGAAACGACCTCGATCCCGAGCTGCTTCCGCAGCATGGATTTATAGACGATACTGTCCTCCCGATTTCGGGCGAATCGTGAAAATTTCCAGACGAGGATCACGTCGAACGGTTTCGGTTTGGATTTTGCGACGGCGATCATACGCTGAAATTCGGGGCGCTTTGCGGCTTTTCTTCCGCTGATACCTTCTTCCTCGATGAAAGTGTACTCGTCTGCCAGCAGCAGGTCGTTTCGCTTGGCAAATTCGCGGATTTTTTCAAGCTGGCTGTCGGGGGAGTATTCAAGCTGATCGTCGGTTGATACACGGATATAGCAAGCGGCAATTCTCATAGGCGGCTCCTTTCTATAAGTTTCCCCGAACCGAGGTGGTTCGGGGGTTATTTTTTATACTTCCCTGTATTTCCGCTTCTGCGGCTCTTTCAGTGCGAACAGGCGCAATGTGATTTCCAGCGTTTTGTTTTCGGTCAGCTTTTGCAGGATCGCTTCCTCGAATGCATTCATCAGGCGCTCCGCCTCGTCATGATTCGGTTTGTCAAAAGGATATTTTGCCGCCAATGCGGAAAGTTGATTTAAAATATCTGTTGTATTATGTCTCAATTGTTATATTCCTTCTTTTTATTTTTGTGCTTGGTTAAAGTTCAATCCGTGTGATTTTTGTATTCTGTTCCCGAAACTCCTTAACGAGCTTGTTGACAGTACCCCAATCGGCTGTTGCGTCAAAACCGATATACTTTATTTCTTCCTCGCTGATATAGGTGATGATCAGATAAGTGTGAAGTGTCCGATCCGTCTTCTTTTTTACTCGTCCGCCGATCATTGCACCGAGCGCGCCGAACAGCATTGCGCCGCCCACCGCTCCTCCGACGCTGGAAACGTACTGTTCGCGAATCTCGGTTTCGGTTTTCATACAGACATCTTTGACCTTATCCTTTGACAGCGAAAACTGCATAGTGCCGGAAATAAATTCATAGCGATCCGGGTAGGAATGAATCTCACAAAAAACATCTTCGGCGAGTGGAAGCCCGTTTACATGACGAAAGAGGGCGAATATAGAAACCCCTTTGTCTTTCAGATTGGCGAGCTTCTTTTTTCTTGCTTTTGAAGCTTTGGTCGTATTACGGATCATAACGATACAAAGTATGATAATCAGGATAAGAAAAATAACGAGAAAAATGACTGCTGCGTCTGCTGCCGGTTCCATCGTGAATTTCTCCTTTTGGATTTCTGAAATACTTGGTTTAAAATATCTGTTGTATTATGTTTCAATTTATTTATAAGTTTCAAATGAGGTTGTGATCTTTTCTCCGCCGCCCTCAATTTCGATCTTATGCGTTCCCCTTTCGTATTTAACCGTAACAGCTTTTTTTCTTACAAGGCGTATAACCCGTTGCTTCCGCTTCTTCTTTTGTCATTTCGATCACATTACCATTCATTCTGCTGCACTTACTCGATTTGTGATATTTTGAGCCATTACCCGAAGCGGCAATGTACACAATGCTTGGTTTGCGTTGCGGCGTGGACGTTGTTGTGCTTGACGATCGCGGTGGAGTGGTTGAGCTTGATTCGGTTTTTTGGGACTTCTTCTTGGAATAGCCGCTCTTGACGGTTTCGCCGTTGATTTCGGCGATCGCTCGTACCTTAAAATAATAAGTTGTATTCGCTTTCAGATTCTCAACGGTCACGGTCGTTTTGGCGGTCGTGCCGTATTTTTTATAGGTACCGTTCTTTGTGGTGCTGTAATAAATCTGATACTTCTCCGCACCGTCGATCGCGTTCCAGCTTAATTTTACGCTGCTTTCGTCGGCGGATTTTACGCTGACTTTCGGGGCAGTGAGCTTTTTCGCCGCCTGCGCGGTCGCGACCGAGATTATGGTTGTTCCTTCGGCGTATGCGGGAACGGCGACCGCTGAAAAGGTCATGACAGCGCATAGCGCAATACTTAAAATCTTTGCTTTTTTCATTTGCTTTCCTCGTTTAATTTATTTTCTTCCCGCAGTACGGGCAGTAGCACTTTTCTTCGTCGTGGAGATCGTCATGATCAATCGTTTCCATAAATCCCGCCGAAATAATACCCGTCGGGACGGCAACAAGTCCGATCCCGAGCAATGCGATCACTGCACTTAAAATTTTTCCTAGAACGGTAACGGGATAAATGTCCCCATATCCGACCGTCGTCAGCGTCGCGATCGCCCACCAGAGCGCGGAAAAAGCATTCTCGAAAACGTCGGGCTGTGCTTCGCTTTCAATGCTGTACATCAGAACCGCCGCAATAATCATCAAGAGAAGGACTACGAAAATGGACGAAATCAATTGACTTTTTTTCTTTTTGAACACTGTCGCAATCGTGCTGAGCGCCGAGGTGTAGCGGTTAAGTTTGAACACGCGAAACAGCCGCACGATCCGAAGCATTCGCAAAACGCGCAGGTCGATCGGAATGAGAAAAGGAATATAAAAGGGCAGGATCGCGAGCAGGTCGATAATTGCCATAAACGAAAATATGTAACGCACCCGCGCGCGGATCGGAGACAAATTCGGGAACAGCAGATCCGATGTCCAGACGCGGCAAAGGTACTCCGCCGAAAAGATCACCACCGAAACAGTCTCGACGATCCCGAAAGCGGTCGTCGCTGTCTCCGGCAGTTTGAACGTATCCGCGATTACCAAAACCACGTTGATCAAAATCAGCGCGATGATCCCGATGTCGAAAATTCGGCTCGCGAGGTCGTCCTTATTCGCGGTCTGAATGATCTCGAAGAGCCGTTTTTTTATTTTTTTCACTTTGTCCATGCTCCTTAAAAGAAAAGCCCCGCTGTCATGACCATGCAGAAAATTCCGAACAGGATCGGAAGCAGACAGCCGCCGCCCGTCATCGCTTTTCCGACTTTTCGCTGAAGCCCCGCCTTTGAGGTGGGGATCCCCGTTTTTCGGGCGAATTGCTGCTTTGCTTTTGTTACCCCGAGCGCCCGCTTCATACTGAAGCTTACGCCGGGGATTTTTGTTTTTCTCCGTTTTGCCATGCAATCACCCCATGCTATGAAAAAGAGTAACCCATATTTTGATAAATAGCCCGTGCCCGCCGAACGAAATCTTCGGTCACGCCGAAATACTCTGCGATCNCCCNNATCTCATTTATACNTTTTTGGCAAATNCTGATTAGCTCATCATATGGAATCAGNCGTTNAACTGCCCATTTATCTGCGNGGTACTCATGCTTTTCGATCAAATCAAATTCGCNGCGNNTTGTATAAAAAGAACCCGTTTCACAANGCCCCAGCTCGTGCGCGATCCGCACGAGTTTTTCATTTTCCGAATGAACCGCTCGTTCGTCGATCCCGACATAGCAATCCCCGTCGTCGGTCATCAGTGACATCGACAAGCATTCGGGGCAGTCCGCGTCGAGGATTTCCACGCGATCACGTTCCGCGAGGGCGTAGAGGGCTTTAAGATTCATTTTTCTTCCCTTTCTGCTGCTCGCGTTGCTTTACAAATGCCGCAAAAGCCTTGACTTCCTCGAACATTTCGTCCGTGATCCCTTCCGAGCCGTTAAAAAGGGCGAATTTTAAATCTTCATCTGTATTTCGGCTGCGTTCCGGCTCTTGCGGAGAATTTGACGTACTTCCGCTTCCGCACAAGATATATTCCGGTGATACCTCAAATATCCTTGCAAGGACAACAATTTCGCTTTGTCCAATATCACGCTCTCCGCTCTCGATCCTGCTGATATATGAACGGGAAGAATGTCCGAGTTTTGTTGAAAGCTCTTCTTGTGTCATGCCGGCGGATTGGCGTAGGCTTTTTATCCTTTTGCCTATTTCATAGGCGATTTCTTTTTTACTCATATAGTTGTGTTCACCGCCCTTTCCGTGGCTGTAAGCAAATTATAACATAAAGTTTACAAAATGTCAACAATATTTTATTATTGTGTTGACAAAAGGTAAACAAAAAGCAACGTACATTTTTGTTAATTTTCACGGTGCAAATAGTGTTGACAAAACGGCAACGCTTTGCTATAATGAAAATCACAGGAAGGAGGGATCATGATGAAAAACCAAAGCAGGGTAACCGTGAAAACGCAAAAAGATGAGATTTTAAAAGTTTTAGAAAATCAGGATCTTTCAATAGCATGGTGCGCCCGTCGGCTTGGAATGAGCCGTCAGTTACTAACAGCGAAAATCAATGGTGACCGAGAATTCAAAGGGAGCGAACTGTATCTTTTAAAACAAATTTTGGGATTTGATTCAATGGACGAATTGTTCAGGACTTTTTTTATCCAAAATGTTGCCTAAACGGGAACACGCGTGCAGGCATAGGACAAAACGTGCGAACCGTAAAATCAAAACGGAGGTGATCTTATGGCGATGTCCAAGAAGGAGCGTGAAAAATATTTCAACCCCGACGGAAGTATCAAACGCTTTCTGGAGGTGGTGGAAGTTCGCCCGGACGGGACGCGGGTATTTGAAAACGGGTGGCTTGCGCGTCCGTCTATGATCGACTTCGGCGGGGAGCGCGGACTTGTGCGGCTGGACAGCCTGACCCCCGAGGAAAAAGCCGAGTGGGAAAAGAACCTGATGAAGCGCGTCGGGAAAGGTATGTCGGAGTATTATCAGGCTCTCGCGACAGGCGCAGGAAATTACAGGTAGTACATAAACAGGACGTCCAAAATGGACAAGCCTAGAGGGGCAGAAAGGAGGAAACGTATGGGAGATTTAGGAGAGTTCGCGCTTGCTTGCGATTTGAAAAATGCGGCAGAAAATCACTTCCGATCGCTTTTGGGAGAGTGTGATACTGTTATGTTCAAATCGAGAGAGTGTGAGGACGGTGACAATGAAGATTTTGTATACATCAAAATCCGTTCGGATGGTAGAAAGTACATAATATCCGTAAGAAAGGATACCTAAAAAAATACCGCCCCGCAAGAGCGCGGAAGCGGCAAACAAAAAATGTTACAAGTTCAATATACCACAGAAAAGGAGGATTGTCAAGCTATGACATCAAAGGACACAATCGAGAAGTGTGCAGTCAAGATCGCCGCGAAGATAATGCAAGCCGCCGGCATCTGTCGATATGAGAGAACTGAGAGGTGTCGGCGCCTCTACGTCGACGAGAAAACCTGCGACAGGTGTATCGAATTGTGGCTTTTATCCAAAGCACGGAGAGAATTGAAGAAGGAGGACAAAAATCCATGACCCGCTTCACCAAATACGTGCTGCGTGTCACTATTTTGATCCTCACAGCGGCAGCGACGGCTTCTGCCGTTACATACTCGTACTACTTGCGCGGCAGATTTGCGATTGGCGGCGAGTGGCTGATCCCCGGAGTCGTGATCGCGGTGTGGGCAACGGTCAGAGAATTGAAAAGAATCGTAAGAAAGGAAAAGGAAAAAATGAGGGAACAGTTTATAAAAGNANTCAANGAATTTTCGNACGAAGTACNCGANAACGCAGTCGCACACGGCTGGTGGGAGAANGAGCCNTCTTTTGGTGATCTGATCGCGCTGTGCCATTCCGAGCTTTCGGAAGCATTGGAAGAATATCGGAAGGGTGGTACACAAGGACAGAAGTCCGATCGGTATCATCGTGATGTGTTACGCTATTCCGACGAAGGAAAACCCGAAGGGATTTTGCCGGAGCTTGCGGACGTAATCCTCCGTATTTTGGATATGTGCGGAAAGAACGGCTGGGACATCGGAGGGGCGATCATAGAAAAGCACGATTTTAACGTAACACGCCCGTATAAGCACGGAGGGAAAATTATTTAAAATGAGAAAGCATATGAAAGAACTGATCGTTGACAATTTCGCGGGCGGAGGGGGCGCTTCCACGGGCATTGAGCTTGCGACGGGGAGACCCGTTGACATTGCGATAAATCACGATCCCGACGCGATCGCAATGCACCAGGTCAACCACCCGTATACCCGCCATTACTGCGAAAGCGTGTGGGACGTGAATCCTCATGAGGTATGCGGCGGAAATCCCGTCGGGTTGATGTGGCTTTCCCCCGATTGCAAGCACTTTTCCCGCGCAAAAGGCGGAAAACCCGTCGATAAAAATGTACGCGGACTGGCATGGATCGCGCTTCGCTGGGCGGCGACGGTTCGTCCTCGCGTAATTATGCTCGAAAACGTCCCCGAATTTGTGACGTGGGGACGGCTTGGAAAGGACGGGAAACCCGATCCGAGGTACATAGGAGAAACATTCCGTAGCTTTGTTCATCAGCTTCGCGGTTTAGGGTACGCGGTCGAATGGAAGGAGCTGAAAGCCTGTGACTACGGCGCGCCGACGATACGAAAGCGGTTCTTCCTTGTCGCCCGCTGCGACGGCAAGCCGATCATTTTTCCGAAGCCGACGCACGGCGAGGGGATGATTCCTTATTGCACTGCCGCTGAGTGTGTTGACTGGACGATCCCGTGCAAGTCAATCTTCGGAAGAAAAAAGCCGCTTGCGGAAAATACTTTGCGACGTATCGCGCGGGGGTTAAAGAAATTTACGATCAAGGCGGATGAACCTTTTATTGTCACTTGCTCCCACGGGGGATAATGATTTCGGGGATCTAGCATATACAAGCCTTTGAATGTTGTTACGGCGAAATGTTCGGACGGAATCGTAATGCCGCACATCTCAAAATATTTTGGCGGAATTATCGGATCGGAGATCACCGATCCGCTCGGAACGGTTACGGTGGTAGACCATAACGCGCTTGTCGCTCCGTCACTGATCCAGTATCACACCGAGCAAAGTCGGTCGGAGGTGCGCGGGCAGGCGCTCGACACTCCGATCATGACGGTGGACGCTTCTCCGCGTTATGCGCTGACGGCGGCGAACATCGTCAAGTACTATTCGGGCGAGGATCAGGCATCGGCGGCAGATGTACCGCTGCACACGATCACAACAAAGGATCGGAACGCACTGGTCGAAAGTCATTTGTGCATTCTTCGGCGGAATCAGGACTGCAAGCCGCTTGAAGAACCAATGCCGACGCTTTGCACCAGTCCCGGACATGTCGCGGAAATCCGAACGCGGATCGAGAAGTATAAGGACGATGGCAATTTCGTGAACTGGCCGAAGGTGCGGAAACTGCTGAACGCTTACTGTGGGTACGCGTTTGTGGACGACGAAATTTTACTTCTGGAGATCAGCGGGGAGCAGTATTTTATCTCCGACATCGGAATGCGAATGCTCACGCCGCGCGAACTGTACCGCGCGCAGGGATTCCCCGAAGATTATATCATTGATTTTGATGTAAACGGGAAAAAATACTCCCGCAGCGCACAGGTGGCAAGGTGCGGAAACGCCGTCCCGCCTCCGTTTGCGGAAGCGCTCGTCCGGGCTAATCTGCCTGAGATGTGTGGACGGAAAATTTCGACGATGGAAGGACTGCAAGGAATATTTCAATGATATGTACGGAAATGGTCTGGAAATCGTGAATTATCATTTGAAGGACGAACTTGAAACCTTCGATAATTTTTACGAGAGTGTTTGCTCCGAGATGGGAAAAACGAAGGAGTAAGACACAAGCTGAATTTGAGTGGCATATTGACGCTTGAAAATGTTATTGTTTTTTACTTTTACTTTCCAGCTTTATTTTTAGATGCTTTTTTTGGTGCGTATTAGCAAATGAAATCTTGATTTTAAACGTGCTACAAATGATGACTGGTACTGCAATAAAAACAAGGCATGGCATTAAATCGGGTAACGAAAACATAATATTTTCTCCTTTGCTTTATTTTCCTATACTTTTTGTGCAATTTCATGTGTAATCTATATATATGAGAAAGAGCGCGATTATTTCCCATAATTTCCCGGAAAACACCAAGATCGTGATTTTGCCTAAATTTCAGGTTGTCGTTCTTTGAAGACTTGTAAAAAATAACAGAATCTCAAAAGCAATTAAATCGAAACGGAATTAAAGAAAGGATTAGGCATAACACGAGAAAAACTGCGGAGAGCAATGTGAGATGAGGAAAGGACGGAGACAAAATGAACTATAACAATTTTTTGCACTCGAAAATCATCACCGCGCCCGAAAGCGGGTTTGAAATCGAAGATCGTGATTTGAACCTCGCGCTCTTGCCGCACCAACGCGAGGCGGTCAAGTGGGCGGTTCACGGCGGACGCAGAGCGCTGTTTGAATCCTTCGGATTGGGAAAGACGGTGCAGGAGCTTGAATTCTGTGCGCAGGTGCTGCG
>WFLX010218933.1_pt1 | contig 11741 bp, 12 predicted proteins | sample 4967041 | NCBI WGS metagenome assembly WFLX01 (sample SAMN12857096, study PRJNA449069) | gut metagenome | isolation source: stool from male and female vole | host: Microtus ochrogaster | place: USA:Florida | collected 2017 | reverse complement strand
TTTAAAATCTTTGTGAAATAGTGGTATGGCAAAAGTGCTTTTTTTTCGTTATACTAATTAAAGATTCATATGGCGAAAGCTGAAAACAATATCAAAAGCATATTGATAAATGTGAAAGGAGTTATTATTATGGCAAGTTTATCTTTGAAGAATATCTGTAAGGTGTATCCTAATGGTTTTGAAGCAGTTAAAGATTTCAATTTGGAGATTGCAGATCAGGAGTTCATTATTTTCGTAGGACCTTCAGGTTGTGGTAAGTCTACCACACTTCGTATGATTGCCGGTTTGGAGGATATTTCTTCTGGTGAATTAAAGATTGGTGACAGAGTAGTTAATGATGTTGAACCCAAGGATAGAGATATTGCGATGGTATTCCAGAACTATGCTTTGTATCCTCATATGTCCGTATATGACAATATGGCATTTGGTTTGAAATTAAGAAAGGTTCCCAAGGATCAGATTGATAAGATGGTTAAGGAAGCTGCAAAGATTCTTGACTTAACTCCTCTTCTTGACCGTAAGCCCAAGGCTTTGTCCGGTGGTCAGAGACAGCGTGTTGCTATGGGACGTGCAATTGTTCGTAATCCTAAGGTATTCCTTATGGATGAGCCTCTTTCCAACTTGGATGCAAAGCTGCGTGTACAGATGCGTATTGAGATTGCTAAATTGCATCAAAGATTAGGTACAACCATTATCTACGTTACACATGACCAGACAGAGGCTATGACCCTTGGTACCAGAATCGTAGTTATGAAGGATGGTGTTATCCAGCAGGTGGATACTCCCCAGAATTTGTATGAGAAACCTCAGAACCTGTTCGTAGCAGGATTTATGGGATCACCTCAGATGAACTTCTTAAATGCTGTTGTTAAGGTAACAGGTGATGTTGCGAATTTAGAGATTGCAGGACATAGCATTCCTCTTCCTCCTGCAAAATCTAAGAAGGTTATAGATGGCGGTTATGATGGCAAAGAAGTTACCTTCGGTATCCGTCCTGAGGATGTATATGATTCAGAAATGTACATTGAAACATCTCCTCAGAGCGTATTCGAGTCTTCTATTAAGGTATATGAGTTGCTCGGTGCAGAAGTTTACTTATATTTCGATTTGGATGAGTTCCCNATTGACTGNANGAGTAGNTNCTNGNACAACNGCANGACCNGGANNTNCNGTTAANTTTGCCNTTGATNTTGGAGAAGATTNANGTATTCGACAAAAGAGNCAGNGNAGATNATTACCAACTAATAAGAATATTTTGAGGGGTACTGGAGACAGTACCCCTTATTTATATTATAGCCGATTATGTGTAACCATTTTTCAAAATTTCTTGCGCAAGAATTTAAAATCATTTATGATAAATATATAGGTAACTATGCAGGGTCCATTCGCGAAATCGCCTCTGCGAGGCTTTCCCTTTGCTCACGAATGGCTTCTCGCCATATAGATTTATAAAAACAGTCTTTATCAAGCTAGCTTGAACTCCCTGTTTTGTATAAACCTGCTTAGCTCTGAATAGTTATATATATAGAATAATATCGGCTGATAAAAGATAGTGGATAGGAGGAAGTATGATTTCGAGCCAGATAATACAGAACAGCATTGATGAATTGAGGGCAATTACAAAGGTAGATTTATGCGTATATGATTTGTCTGGAACTGTGATTGCATCTACGGTGGACAAGACTGAAATTACCGGTGCTTTGATTACTGGTTTTGCTGTTTCGCCTGCAGACAGTCAGGTAATAGGTACTCATCATTTGCTGAAAATTTTGGACGAGGGAGAGCTTCTTTATATATTGTTAGCAAGAGGCATGAGTGATGACGTTTATATGGTAGGGAAGATTGCGGTTTGTCAGATTCAGAATCTGGTGGTTGCATATAAGGAACGTTTCGACAGAAATAATTTTTTCCAAAATCTACTATTAGATAATTTGTTATTGGTTGATATATATAACAGAGCTAAAAAGCTGCATATTGAAGCGACAGCTTCCCGAGCGGTTTTCTTGGTGGAAACTCACTTAGAGAAGGACGGCATTGCCATGGAGCTATTGAAGGGCATGTTTACTAATCAGGGAGGCGACTATATTACAGCAGTAGACGAAAGCAGTATTATTTTGATTAAGTTGCTGGAAAATGATTCCTCCAATGAGATGTTGGAAGCGGTGGCGCAGACCATTGTAGGCATGATGAATACGGAGGCAATGACTAATGTGAAGGTTGCCTATGGTACGGTGGTACACGAGTTAAAGGATGTATCTAAATCCTACAAGGAAGCAAAGATGGCATTGGATGTGGGGAAAATTNTCTATGCTGAAAAAAATGTAGTTGCATATACTACATTGGGAATCGGGCGTTTAATTTATCAGCTGCCGGTAAATCTTTGTAAAATNTTTATAGATGAAATTTTTGGAGATAATGTACCCAGTGATTTGGANGATGNANNGCTGACAACATTGAATAAATTTTTTGAGAATAATCTGAATGTGTCTGAGACATCGAGACAGCTTTTTGTCCATCGCAACACATTGGTATATCGTATTGAGAAAATCCAAAAGACCACAGGTCTTGATTTGCGCAATTTTGATGATGCTCTGACATTTAAGATTGCTTTGATGGTTGTGAATTATATGAAATATTTAGATAATCAGGAATATTAAAGACAACCCCCCGAATATACTTAGTTGGAAGGAAGAAAATAACGACGGAGACGAAACAGTTTTCTTCTATGAAATTTTTTCTATGAAATTTTTTCTATGTTACCTGTTAAGTTTGAGTACATTCGGGGGGTATTATTATGTTTTATGATAGACAGATTAAGTATTTAGATTATTTGGAAAATAAGGAACGCATTCGAGGTGTTGGATTTGCTAAAATAGAAGTGAGAGATAATGTATGTGAATTGCATATACAAGTAAACGGCATGCACGTTACAGATAATTTTGTGCGAAAACTAATGCTGGTAGGAGAAGAAGAGGAAGCTGTACTCTGTGAAATAACATTTGAAAAGGGCAGAGGAAGCGTAGATTTTCAAAAGCTTGACAGCAGAAATCTGGTGGGCAGCGGAATTGCTTATACGCAGCTGTACGGTATTCGTATTCCGATTGCAGCCGGAAAGGAAATATATTGTGTTATCAGGGAGAGAGGGGAAGGGAAACTGTCTGTAGACACGGTGCAGCACGCACAGATACAAACCAAACAGATAGAATCCGAACAGAGACAGGCGGCAGAGGTAAGACAGCCCGTAGAGCGGACGGTACAGGCGGCTAAGGAAGAGCAAATACAAGAGAGGGAAGTGCGAGAAAGGGAAGCACAAGAGGAAAAGAGACAAGCAAGAGAAGCACAAGAGAAGGAATTGATATCAAGAAAAAAACAAGAGAGGGAGGCGCAAGAAAAAGAAGCACGAGAAAGGGAAGAACAGGAAAGGGAAGAGCAAGAGAGGGAAGTACGGGAAATACAAGAAAGGGAAGCTCAGGAGAGGGAAATACAGGAAAATAGACAACAATTACAAAGTCAATTGCAACAAAATGATGATCAGAGGGGAGGAGGTATGCAGACCCGGGGAAATAAGCTTCAATCAGAAGCTGATCTGCAACCGGAAGACCGTCAGCAACAGGCAAGCTCACAGGCTGTAAATGTGTTAATAACATCCAAAGGCATTGATTCGGAGGATATATCCGTATCTACACAGGATGACGTTATTGCCCAAAATATAGAGGAATTTGTCAAGAAAGCTTTGCAGGCAAATACACAGGAAACAGACGGTCAGAAATTGAATAGTGAGAAGTTTGAAAGGGAGGTTGAAAGTCAGGAATCACAAACAGTAAGTCGAAGGATAAAGGTTGAAAATCAACCTTCCGCAAGTAAAGGCTTGCAGGAAAATAAATGGAAACAATTAGCCGCTATTTATCCTCATATCAGACCATTTCGCGATGATAGGGATTATCTGTCCATAAGCCCCAGAGATTTTGTAATTTTGACGGAAAAATATTACAATATGGCAAATAACAGTTTCCTTCTGCACGGCTATTATAATTATAAGCATTTAATTTTGAGCAGATTGGAGAAACGAGGAAATATCACCTATTATGTTGGTGTGCCGGGAAATTTTTATGAGAAAGAAAAGCAAGTGGCGCTCCTATTCGGGTTTGAAAGCTTTGAATGTGCGGAAGAACCGGCAAGGGCAGGAGACTATGGTTATTATATGATGAAGGTAGAGCTATAATCCCTCATAGTCAAATGCGGGAATAAAGCTTTCGCCGGCAGTTTCCCCTTCCTGCAGGAAGCCGTTCTCAATACCGATAGCTTCTGCAAAACTTACTATACGGGTATATTCGTCAGAAGTAATTTTACGGTTTAGCGGCGGCTGATGCGTCATCTGCTCCATAGGAGTATATTGATTCATAATACTGATATAAATGTTGTTTCCATAAGTTTCATGAAGATAGCGCAGTATTTTTTTGGAATCCTTGGTTTGCTCAGGCAGCAATAGGTGACGGACAATGATTCCCTTTTTCATGAGTCCGCTTGCAGTGTCAAACACAGGACGGCAAACCTGCCTATACATTTCCTCAAGAGCGGATGCGGCTATACTAAAATAATCCGGAGAGTGAGAGAGATTTTGGCTTAGCTCTCCGGAATAATATTTAAAATCGGGTAAATAAATATCTACCAGCCCCTGTAAGTATTTTAGGGAGTCAATGTTTTCATAACTGCCGGTATTGTATACAATCGGAACAGATAAGCCGGAAGATTTAGCTTTTTGCAAAGCTACACNTATTTGAGGAATAAAATGGCTGGGAGNAACCNGANTNATATTGTGCGCGCCNTTATCCTGAAGCTCCAGAAAAATTTCAGACAGACGCTGTAGGGAAATTTCAAGACCGCTTTCCCCGTGTGCGATGATATAATTTTGGCAAAAAGCACAGCGCAGATTACAGCCGGAAAAAAAGACAGTACCGGAGCCGTGGGTGCCGGAAATACAAGGTTCCTCCCAAAAGTGAAGTGCAGCCCGGGCGGCAGTAAGCTTAGCGGTTTGGCCACAAAAGCCTGTTTGTCCTGCAAGACGATCCACATGACATTTGCGGGGGCAAAGAGTACAATCCTCCATAAGAGAAGAGACCCATTCTTCGTTATAGCTGGAATTTGAAGTGGGAACGAGCGCTGTTTTATTTATTCTATGAGATGTCTCTATTCTATCGTTTGCATGTATCATTGTGTACCTATCCTCAATGTGTTCATTTCCCAAGTTATTTCTTGGAGAGGTGAAAAACGCCCTGCTGATACAGTCTTCTTATTTCACCAAGTTCATTGACTGAATTTCCATTTGAGAAACAAAAACCGTACATGTCAGGCTATCACTACAACTCTATCCGGCGCCCTTACGGCACATGAAAGGTTCTACTTAGTGCTGCTTTGTTCCCAACCTGACACGGTTCGTAGATTCTCATTGCGTAAGACCGAATTTCAACATTATAGTCATAGTAATCCCAGACAATGTACGGCTTTATTAGTGTATCGGTTTTAAAGGACTTTGTCAAGAGTTTTATGCATGTGTAAGCGGCGGAAACATTAATTGCTCCTTGTCAAAATGGATATATCCCTTTCCTTTTACAAACAGCGTTGTATCAGCCTCTCTCAATTGATTGATGGTATATCCGGTCCTGCGTTCAGGGGTAAAGCCTAACCGAACCTTTTTGATTTCTTTCATGATTTTGCGAATTAATCCTTGATTTCTGTAGTTTTTTTCTGTCATGACGGTACCCAACTGAATAAAGCGCTTTGTGTCGCCTTTCTACCGCATATTTGTCAGGTTGACGGATGCGTTTGCAATAATGTTTTCACCCTGTACTATGGAATAGGGGATGTAGCTGTCTTGCCAAAATCCATTCTGATAGCAGCTTTCAAAGTTCAGACCGAAGGTTTTTTCGGCTAAATTATTAAAGCTTTGTCTGAAAGTGTCGTTTTTTGGTAATTTTTCAATAACTCATACAATTAGTCAGTCCTTCCAATACAATGTTTTGCGTGCCACAATAATAGTTGCTTCCTCGGGAGCATCCAATATCTTCTCAATAACAAAGCCGGCATTTTGTAATAATTTCGATTCATGATCTATAGACAACGGGATATCAAAATGAACGAATTTATCTGCAGGTACTGCGAATTTCCTCCTCTTTTCCAAATATACGCTACGCAGAAGTTCTTCCTCTTCTTCGCAGCAAGCGATATAATCTGCCAGAAGAAAAATTCCGTTTTGTATCAAACTATGGTAAATTTTTTGATATAGTTCCTTTTTGCGCTCCGGTAAGAAATGATGTAAACTTTCAAAGGAAATAACAGCATCCCATTTATTTTTGCCAAGGTCATATTGAAAATAATCCTGACATACTGTGGTAAGACATTTGTCATAATGCTTTTCCAGCAATTTATCCAGCATGCTTTGGCATAAATCTATGCCTGTAACCGCTATGTCAGGTTTTTTTGCCAGATTTTATCCAATTCTAAACCGGTACCACACCCTAAGTCTAAAATATTATTGCATTGAGGGGGTAATAAATCAGCAAGATTACAGTACGATTTTTCCCAAATTGACATATGCTGTTCATAATCATCAAGCCTCTTTAAAAAGAAATCAGCCATTTCCTCCAAGGGCAAATCCGATGTGTCCGATAGCCATTGCTTTAAATCCTGCATGTATTTTTCTGTTGCTGTCATAATAATCTCTCCATTTCGGAGCGTTTGCACGACGGGCAATGTAAGTCTAGAGCACTGACCACATTATATTCAGTTTACATTGCCACTCATAGCCTATCTGTGACGCTCCAGCACAAATAAGGATGTGAAAATCAGTACAAAAGAGTGAGTTTTCAAATAGTTTTACATGTTTAAAAGTAGTCGTATGTAGGATATCCTTTTCTTTGCAATTACTATAGCTGANNGCNNTGAACNNTGCTTGCCACCTTATATATTTTTATAAAAAATCATGAGCCGATACTGATATCAGCTCATGATTTTACTTGCTCATTTTCCTTAGGATACGGTATATGCTTTTCTCCGACAGATAGTATTTACAGGCTAATTCTGTAGCTTTGACTCCGGCAAGGTAATCTTCGTAAATCTGCTTATCGCGCATAAAAAGCTCCTGCTTAATCTGCGTATTTGTTCCCCAAGATTGCCTATGTGCTGCTTTTCGCGGGATATAAATATTTTCTCCGTCAACATACTGCTGTATCAATTCTATTATTTCTATTGGCAGAATCTCTTCTGCTCTTATATAGCCCATGTTTGCCTCCTAAAATAATATTTTCAGGGATAGCACCGGCTATAACAATTCTCTATATCCGTATTGCAATAGCTGATGCTACGCAAACATAACATATTTTTTCATAAAATCCTCCATTCTTGGTTGGTTTGGCTGCTTTGACTCTCACGCACCGTAAATTAATATTAGCAAGTAAAAAACAAAAGGTCAACAAAAAAAACATTCCTATCTATATAAAAATGTGATAAACTGTGTTTAAAAGCANCTGACGATTTNNTTATTTTATATTATGGNATGGAGTTTGCTATGCTGAGGAATTATTTTCAACGGGTNGGAACCAAAAGAGTTCTNATGACAATAGTNGGGAATATTTTTATANGNTTGGGAATTGGGATTTTTAAGCTTTCCGGCTTGGGAAACGATCCTTTNANCGGTATGAATATGTCACTAGCGGNATGTGTGGGTTTGGAATATGCGCATTTTCAGGTGATTTTTAATCTTTGTCTGTTTGTGGTACAGTGGTTTTTGGGCAAGGAATTTATCGGGGTGGGTACTGTTGTCAATGCCTGTTTTTTAGGGTATATTGTAACATTTTTTTATAATGTGCTGTATGGGCTGTGGGGAGCGCCCGATACGCTTTGGATACAAGTGTTTGTGGTGTGTATTGGTGTGGTAATATGCAGCTTTGGCTTATCACTGTACCAGACTTCAGATGTGGGTGTGGCACCCTATGACAGTTTGTCTTTGATTACGCAGAAGCACCTGCCGAAGATACCATATTTTTGGCATAGAATTTTAGATGACGGCATTGCGGCATTGGTGTGCTATCTTGCCGGCGGTATTGTGGGCTTGGGAACCTTAGTGTCGGCATTTGGTTTAGGGCCGTTCATTCATTTCTTTAATGAGCATTTCAGCAAAAAACTGTTGGTTGATAAAAATAATAAGTAAAAGAGGTCAAGAGTGAAAAACAATAAAGAAAGGAAAATATGCAAATTATGAATAAGAATGCATTTCGTCAGTTATCGTATGGAGTTTATGTAGTGAGTACATGGGATAAGGGGAGAGCAACAGGCTGTACGGCAAACAGTGCCATGCAGATTACATCGGAGCCTGCAACGATTGCCGTGAGCATTAATCATGACAATTATACCAATCAGTGTATTCAGGACACGGGCAAGTTTGCCATTTCAATTTTGGGTGAAAATTCAAATCCCGGAATTATCGGAACCTTTGGCTTTAAGAGCGGCAAAGACAATAATAAATTTGATGAGGTAAAGCAGGAGCTGAGAGAATGTATGCCGGTGGTGGCTGAGGCTTGTGCATATATTGTTTGTGAGGTTGTGGATAAAATGGAGACTTCCACCCATACGGTTTTCTTGGGAAAGGTCTTGGATGCAGACATGCTGAAAGCGGACGATCCTATGACATATGCGTATTATCACAATGTTGTCAAGGGCAAAAGTCCTAAGAATGCTCCCACATATATTGCGGAATAACGAGTAAAAGGTCGGTTTACATTTAATGAGTCAAGCGCCGTGCCTAAAGGGAGACACGGCGTTTGTTTATGATGTTGTCAGGTAGCCTCAGAAGACGAGGCTGCCCTTTCTTCTTTTTCCTTTTTATTGCGTTTTCTAAGCTCTACAAAAAAAGTCTTTAGCATTTCGCTGCATTCATCCTCCAAAATGCCGCGAGTCACGTTTACCTGATGGTTGAATTCCGGCAATTCCAAAATATTTAATATCGAACCGGCACAGCCGGCCTTGGGATTCATGCAGCCCAACACTACCTCGGGGATGCGTGCCTGAACAATGGCGCCGGCACACATTTGGCAAGGCTCCAAGGTTACATATAGCGTACATTCCTCTAAACGCCAGTCACCTATGACCTTGCTTGCTTTTCTGATGGCGGTAATTTCTGCGTGTGAGAGAGTATTCTTGTCCGTATTGCGGCGGTTGTAGCCGCGACCGATGATTCTACCCTCATGTACGATAATGCAGCCGATGGGAACCTCGCCCAGAGCGTATGCCTTCTTTGCCTGTTTCAGGGCTTCCTTCATGTATTTTTCCTGGATGTTTTTAATAACTGCCATAGTGCCGGTCCTTTTGATGTGGTGGATATTGTGGGTTATTGGGGAGGTATGTTATAGTATTTTCTGAAAAGCTTCTATGCTTTCTGTCCGTCCTCTTTCCAATAGTATGAGCTCATCTTCCATCAGTCTCATATGTGCTATTGTCACCTCCGTGTCCGACTTTACTGTCTCCACTATGCGGTGAAGCTCTGCCAAGCCCGAAGGGGTCATATGGTACTACCGTAAAATTGCCACAATCCCGGTTCAGTATAATCTGCAGCAGCTTACGGCTGAATTTTTCACTAATACCGGGGTAGGTCATAACGGAGCCAAATAGAAAATTGTCAATGAGATTCAGCGCCTCCAGTTTCTTGTAGTACTTCATTTCTTCCATAGGTATCTCCTTTTCGATGTTGACGGAAAAGAGAAATACTTAGAAAAAATTGCTGCCGTTCTAACTCTATCCGCCATATTTTATTATTTCATACGGGGGATTGTTTGCCGAAGCGGCTTAGATTGCTCCCGGATATGTAAGCACATTATAGCTAGAATTAGGTTAACTGTCAAGTGATAAATTTAAAATGGATAAACAATAGTAATGGATGCCAGATTCGGGCTAAGTTTCATTCAGTATAGCATTTTGTCTAGCATTAAGGCATTTCAATGGTTTTCATAAGGACAGCTGCCGGCAAGGAAATTCCGAATGGCACTGTCGATTCCTGCGTAATCCACTTTGCTTAAGTCGGTTACATCAATAGAAATTCTGTTGTCACCTAAGTCAAACATGGACTGTTTTCCGCTACCTGTCTGTAGGTTTCAAAGTCAAGATAAATGCCTTTGCTTAGTCCGATATGGCGTTCCTCGGTGTTTTCTCTGTTTAAAAATCTTTGATGAAGTATTACGAGGGGAGCTTTTCCGTCGTTGGTAAAATTGCTTTCCATCACAAAATCCATGCCTGTCTTCATCAGGCATTCGGCAAAGTAAAATAATAATTTGTAAGCGCAGGCTCCGTAAAACTGGGTCTTTTCCACTGTGGAGGCATCGTATTGAAGTCCGTCATGCAATACTTCCTTAACGGTATCCTTGCACAGAACTGGCAGTCTTATAATGTTTTCCAAATGCTTGGCGTATCGCGACTTTCCCGAAGCCGATGCACCTGCAATTAAAATTATTTTTTGCGACATGTCAGTATCCTTTCTGGTATATTAGCAGATTCATTATATAATGAAAAAAACGTTCTGTCCACGTTTTGCAATAAAAAATCGCATTACAGTAATAACCTAAAATTGCCGCAGGACAGGGTATAAATTCCACTAAAAAGGTTAGAATAAGCGATAGTATATCGGTAAAAGGAGGGCATGTAATGAATCTGGAGCAGCAGTTAAACGAACTGACGGGAAAGACGTATGGAAAAAGTATTTCTGCGTGTACTGATGCGCAGTTATACGACTGTGTGCTGCAGCTTTGCAAAAATAAAATAGCGGAGACCCCTGCTATTACAGGTGATAAAAAGGTTTATTATATTTCCATGGAATTTTTGATTGGAAAGCTTTTAAGTAATAACCTGATTAATCTGGGTATTTATAAGGAGCTAAAGCATATTCTGGAAAAAAATAAAAAGAACCTGTCGGCAATCGAAGAGCTGGAGCCGGAGCCTTCTTTAGGAAACGGAGGGCTTGGACGTCTGGCGGCGTGTTTTCTGGATTCTATTGCTACCTTGGGTCTTCCGGGAGACGGTATCGGTTTGAATTATCATTTTGGGCTTTTCCGTCAGGTATTTAAAAATCATTTGCAGATGCAGGAAAAAAACGAGTGGCTGGAGAGAAACGGATGGTTAAATGCCACGGATGTTTCTTTTCAGGTATCTTTTGGTGATAAAAAAGTAACTGCGGTGCTTTATGACATTGATGTCATAGGATATGAAAACGGCGTCAATAAACTGCACCTGTTTGATATAGCCGGTGTGGACGAGGGCTTGGTAAAGAGGGGAATTGATTTTGACAAAACGGCTGTGGAAAAAAATCTGACCCTGTTTCTCTACCCCGATGACTCCGATGAGGCGGGAAATCTGCTGCGTATTTATCAAGAGTATTTTTTGGTAAGCTGCGGCGCCCGGTTGATTATTTATGAAATGAAGGAAAAAGGCCATGACCTGCACCTTCTCTATGAGCATGCGGTAATTCAGATTAATGATACGCATCCTACCATGATAATTCCGGAGCTGATCCGTATTTTGAGTGAGGAAGAGGGCTTTCGTATGGAGGAAGCCATTTCGGTGGTGAGTAAAACCTGTGCTTACACCAACCATACCATATTGGCGGAGGCATTGGAAAAATGGCCGCTTGCCTATCTGGAAAAGGTAGTGCCAAAGCTGGTTCCCATTATCAAAGCGCTTGATAAGTATGTATCGGAAAA
>WFLX010140782.1_pt1 | contig 11741 bp, 7 predicted proteins | sample 4967041 | NCBI WGS metagenome assembly WFLX01 (sample SAMN12857096, study PRJNA449069) | gut metagenome | isolation source: stool from male and female vole | host: Microtus ochrogaster | place: USA:Florida | collected 2017 | reverse complement strand
GGATCCCATGGCATTGCATTCTTTGAAGCGACGTTGAATCGGAGATTCGACAAAGAGAATGACTCTGTTGTCCTTTTCGTGACCGCATAATTCTTGATGGAGTCTTTCTCTGCTTTGGTAGTGGCAGCTGCAAGCGCATCCTTAAGAAGGATGTCCTGATCAAGAGGATTATACTTAGGAGTTGAGGTTTCGCTGCTTCGTGAGTAATATATTGGGGCTGCAAGTTTCACTTTCTCCGGTACAAGTTTTCCAAGATTGCCTTGTATGGAGAAACTGTATTGGTCGTAGTTGTCAAGTCTGCGCGCAGCCAATCCTTGGTCTACGCTCCCGAATCCTGCGGTCTCCTTGTGCATGGCAAAGTTGACAGTTGCCACGTCGGAAATAGCAAGATTTGCATTCACCTTGGCAGCCCATCCACCTTCTTGATTAAAGTCGGTCACNTTGAGTTCGTTGACCCATATAGTGCCGTCCTTTACCGTGTTAGACTTATTGCGCACACCGATTAGCATCGTGCGGACATCACTGAGCGAAGGATTGCCAAGCACAGATACCGTGTTGCGCTGATTATTCGGGTCCCTCACTGAATAGAGATGGATATAGCTGGCCCCCTCTTGACCCTCTGACATTGCGTGGTTTCTCTCTGTCTTTGTGGAGGTGAAGAGTTCAAAGGGAAGGTCGAGGAAATTATTTTTGGGCCATACAGTCCATCTGTCAGCTGTAGAATATGGATTATATGAACNGNTNGGNGGTGTTATGTCNANNGGTATCTCATACTCATAATAGTTATTCTTNANGTCAGAGCCGACACGGATGAAGATGGCAAGGTCGCCATCCTTAAGGTTTGTACGGTCGTCTACCTCCGTCTCCGCGTGCACCCACATCTGAAGCCGCTTGTAGATGCGTAGGTCGAGCTGAGTATTCTTATAGATACCTCGTGCATCACCTGGCTGTATACCTGTAAGTTTCAACTGGAGTGATTGCTCATTTAGTTGGGTGGCTGCGGCGCTGCTCGAGTCTTGGATACGTGTCACACCTGGAGGCAAAATATAATTTACTGGTTCTCGCTTTGAGTTTTCCTCTATATTCACCACGCTCATGTCGAGTTCTCCCTCCGCTGGCGAGTCGTTGCGTGAATTGAGGTTGAATTTATAGTCGCGCCATTCCCCTCTCACGAGCTCCAACGATCCGAAGCGTAAATGGGTAGTCTCGGTAAAGCCTGTCATAAAGATACGAGCAAAGCGGATTGTAGAGAAGTCAGTGATGCCTCCCACTACTCTTTCCGGATTTGACAAAGGGATCTTAAACTGATACCAAATAGCCTCTTGCTGGCCTTCGAGAGTCGGGACCATCGTCACCTGACGGTCGGTCACAAAGTTTTTGCCCACTACAAGGTCTTCAGGACGAATGGATACTTTATATTGGAAGTATCGTTCATATTCATTAAGGGTGTTGTCCTGGTTGATATCTTCCACGTCAGGCACCGCACGGCTCGACTGATATTGGGGGTTGGGACTCTGATCGGGCGATAAAGAGTTCCCTTCTACACCATTATAACGTTTGTATCGGTCGAGAATGGATGCATGTGTTGCATCGTAATAATTCGAACGGAAGAAGTGGTAATTGTCGCCGGCTGGATCATTGAATACAGAAAGAGGATCATCCTGCATCTTGGCGATTGTCTCCCCCGAGAGACGATTGCGTAGTTTCTCCACAAAGTCAGCGTACGTGGAGAATGTAAATTCTTCCTCTGTAGGGATACCATCAAGACCCACGTCCTGAAGCAGGCGTGCATCAGGAGCATTCTCAAATGCGTAAGTCAGGGAGTTTTGTTTCGACACCTTGCCCCAGACAGTTTCTTCAATAAAGTCATTGTTGCCATCTACTGGCAGACCATTCTCATAGCTCTTCATGCCATCCTTTAGGATATCTTCTGATATTTCTCCAAAATTGAAATAAAGATCCCCGCCCGGATTAGCAGGTGCGTCCTTGTCGAGAAATGGANCGAGNAGCNAGAATTGAATANATTCTACGTTCGNNGNCNCGAAATTGGAGTTATCCATCTTNCGCATGATGCCACCCCATCNCTTTTCAGGATTAAGAAGGGTGCCGTCGCTGTCAATATTTTCGGCATCGGTGTTATAAGGTCCACGCTCTTTTGGATAGAAAGAGAGGTTGAGCGTCTGAATATAGTTGGCATCTCCGTATGTAGTCTCTCGTCCTGGATATATCTCACGCACCTTGATTTCCCTGACGTAGGGATTGGAAAGCTGATGAGGGTCATTCTTGAGATAGCCAGGGAGCATCGAACTATTTTTCTGTGTAAAGATTCGGTCGATATAGTTCCATGCCAATAGTGCTCGGTTTTTGCCATAGTCCGGATTGTTGCTCAGGGAAGCCTCGGGGAAGAGGGCATCTGAAGCGTCATCTTGTGGCACTGAGGCAAGAACCCAACTGTAAGGGTTTCTCAAATCCACTCCTGTCTGGGAAGTCTCGAAGTCATCTATGTATGAACTTCCTTGGTTTGTGCCTGTCTTCTGTTTGGATGGAACGAGCTGAGCATATTCTGCTGTAAGGTTAAAGCTGGAGGGTGCGGTTGCATTGATAGTAGGCACCTTATTAATAAGGTTGGTCAGCCACATAAACTGCTTATTGTAGCTTATATTGGCGCCAAACATCGTGTTGTTGATAATCTCCTCCCCTATGCCAACTTTTTCAGTCAATGATTTCTCCCCAAAATGTAGAAACGTTCCTCCGACAGTCAGGTCCTTATTGAATCGATATTGTGCATCAAGACCCATGAGCGTCTTTCGCTGCATTGAGAACATGGATTGATTTTCAAGCGAGACGCTGACATTCGTGCCTGAGTCGATGATGCTCTGGTTGGTGATAGTGACAATACCCATCGAGTAGTCTACAGTATAATCACTGTTTTCGGTAAGCACTGCCCCTCCGGCTGTGACCACAACCGAGCCGCGAGGCACATTCATGGCTCCGAGATTGATAGAGCTGCCTCTGCTCGATGTGTATTGCCCATACATGGTAAACTTGTTCTTGTCTGCAAATTGTTTTGCAACCACAAGAGTAGAATCNTAGAGCTCTTGATACACGTATCTTTCAGCAAGCGCTTCATTGCCAATCTCTTTACGGAGGTGTGTGCCGAACGGTTCTGNAACNGGGAAGATTACTTTGCCATTGGNNGTCTGGATTGTGTATCCTTCTATAAAGTCGAATATACCATCGCTCACCGACTCGCCGTTGGAATCGATGCGGTCGAGTCCCATCACCTGGATCAGTGGCTTGTTTGAGATTGTGCCTACCGGGAGATAAGGAATCTCAATGCCGGTGGAGTCACTTAGAAATTTGATGTTGAATTTGAAGTTGTTTTTCTGAATCTGATATGCTCCCAAGCTATAGACATTCTTCATCATCAACTGCCACATTGGTAGTTTTGGAGATACGGTAGTGCCTCGGAGCATCTTAAGATATAGTGCATTATCGGTGGTAGTGACATCACCGGAAAATTCACCTACTTGATACACCTTTCCATTGTATGTATACTCAAATGCCACAGCCAACACCTCATCGGTGTTGAGAGCCTGCTTAAGTGAGATATATCCAAGTGCTGAATTGAGAGAATATTCGCTTGAGTTGAGCAAACGTGCACTTTCCACCTTCTCGAAGTCTTTTCCTCCTTCTATCCCGTAAGCATTTAGTGGTTTCAGCACCTCTGTCACCTGATTTATATTCCTTGCATTAGGATATTCAGTTTTTATAATCTGCAGAAGGTTGTTGCTTGAATTTGAAGGTACCGGTATAGAATAATCTGGAGTCCAATAGTCAGTCGCAAGCCTGGTATTCTCACCAAGGTCCATAAATGCGACGAAGTTGCGGCTCTCATCAAATTTCTGGGTCTTGTTGGTGATCCATACCTCTATCCTGGTAATGTTGATACCAGACGATACGTATGGAAGCTTTGAGCAAAATTCGTCGTAGTGCGAATAGAAATATTGGCTCAGGAAGAAGTGGCGGTTGGCATCATAATCTGCAGCACTGATAGCAAAATCGGTGCTCTGCACGCCTCCTTGAGTAGATATGGTCTTCGACTCTGAATTTTGCTGAGACAGAAGTCCGGTCAGAGTAAGTTTTCCAAATTGCAATTTGGCTTTAGCTCCGAATAGTGCTGTGCCTCCTCGAATAAGACTGCTGCCAGTAGTCATGCTGACATTGCCAGCCTCTAAATTCTTTATAAATTCATCCTCTTTCCCTTCGTATTGGAGTTTAAGTTTCTGTGGANTCNAANTNGAANGTNGCATCNGTGTTGTAGNTCATATTAAACTTCAACTTGTCGCCGACGGAAGCATTTATGGTGGCTTGTATCTTCTGGTTGAAGTCAAAATAGGTCTTTCTTCTCGATTTCAAGGAAAGAGCAGGATTATCAGTCTTATTGCTCTTGATTCCAGCTGAAATCTGGATAGAACCCTGAGTGGTGAGACGCACTCCTCCTGGACCAAAAACTTTTTCAAGCGGCCCAAGCGCAAAATTCATATCAAGGATATTGAACGCTTCTTTCCCTTTCTGCTCAAAGTTTGCGGAGTTTTGAGAACGGAAATAGTCTTGCATTTCCTGGCGGTTGACCATATCATGATATGTTCCTGCATCCATTAAAAATGGAGTGATGATATCCCTATCACCTAACTTTGTGTGAAGAACATACATTCCCAACTCCGGGTCGTAGACCGGCTGGGTAGTGATGTTCTGGGGATCGCGCAAGTCGGCCGGATATTCTGCTCTTTTAAAGTCGTCAGCATTAATCTGCACAGTAGGCTTTACTGGGAATATTGTCTTGACAGTATCTCCTCCCGTGATGGGTGTGGGCGTCACAGGCGGAGGGGGAGGCGGGGAAAGGGTCGACTTGGTGTATTGTGAAAAAGATGCGACGGAAAGAGCCAGCACTATGATTAGCACTGACATGAGGCGTAATCTGGATATGTAGAAACTGCGCTTGCTCAAGTTATCGTCGTTCGAAGTCAATCGGCGCCCTCCCTTTGTCACTGCGCAGAATTGTCAAAGCATTGTAAGTGCAAGCTTTATGGCCTTTTCTGTAGTGAGATTGGGATCTTCGGTGAAAAGCTTCTTGAGAGCTACACGGCTTGCCTGCGGACTGAAGCCAAGCATAGTGAGTGCCGCTACTGCATCATCAAACGCTTCTCCGACAACGGGCGTACTTGAAATTAACGCAATATCAGCAGCTTTTATTTTATCTTTCAGGTCTACAATTATCCTCTGTGCAGTCTTTCCTCCTATTCCCTTTACACTTTTCAAGGCTGCCGGTTTATCGTTGGCAATTGCGTCGATCAGCTGATCTTCTGTCATAGAAGAAAGTATGAGTCTTGCAGTGTTCGGCCCAACCCCACTCACTCCGATGAGTTGACGGAATAGTTCCCTGCTCTGTTTGGTCATGAATCCATAAAGTTCATGGGCATCCTCACGTATAGACTCATGTACGTAGAGTTTTACTTGTTTGAGTTGCTGAAGTTTTGCATAGTCCATAAGAGTGATGTTGATGCCATAGCCGACACCTGCACACTCCAGCACAGCCATAGTAGGATCCAATTCTCCTATCGTCCCATTTATATATTCAATCATATTCTTATATTTACCTTTTGTACTAAATCTCAGGTCGGAGACCTGATAATCGTGTTGAAACCCCAGGCTTCAGCCTGGGGAAAACATAATAGCTCAGTAGCCTCGGAGAGGCGCTTTGTGATTAATTATTTGCAAAATTANCAAATCATTTGTAATTTTGCAATATGAACNAGAGTNATAATTCACAACTTCTCGACAATGCAGTAGCTGAATTGGGAAAACTCCCGGGCATCGGGCGCAAGACAGCCCTTCGCCTCGCACTCCACCTCCTCCGTCAGGATGAAGCTGAAGCAGTGGCTCTCGGGGAGTCTATCATCAATATGCGTAAGAATATCAGATATTGTAAGGTATGTCACAATATCTCTGAAAGCGAAACCTGCGAGATTTGCGCCGATCGCTCCCGCGATCCTTCTATAATATGCGTGGTGGAAAATATTAAGGATCTTCTCACTGTAGAATCTACACGTGAGCATAATGGCCTCTACCATGTGTTGGGAGGCGTCATTTCTCCTCTCGATGGAGTTTCTCCTTCCGACCTTGAGATTCAATCCCTTGTAGATCGTGTGGCAGCAGGAGGAATTAAAGAAGTGATCCTCGCTCTGAGTCCCACGATGGAGGGAGATACTACCAATTTCTATATCTCCCGCAAGCTCGCACCGTATGACGTAGAAATCAGTATGCTGGCACGCGGCGTGAGCATAGGCAACGACCTTGAATACACCGACGAACTCACGCTTGGCCGCTCAATAGTAAACCGCGTCCCCTACAAGTAACATAGAGCGTATCGCGTAACGAGTATGGACAACGCGTTGAGAAGACTTTATAATTATGCATTATGCATTATGAATTATGCATTAATACAAGCATTATGAATTATGAATTAAAATTAAGGGCTTTAGAGCCGGAGGATGCCGATATGATGTATGAGGCTGAGAATGACGAGGATGCCTGGAAATATTCCGACTATCTTGCTCCTCTCAGCCGCGAGTTGCTGCATCATTATGCTTTGACGTATGATGCCGAACCTTTTCGCAGCGGACAATTACGCCTTATCATAGCTATAGATGAAACTCCAATTGGAATTCTTGACCTAATGGATATCTCTGCTCGCCATCTTCGCGCTGAAATTGGAATTTATCTGCTTCCGGAATTTCGAGGTAAAGGTTTAGGAACAGAGGCTCTCCTCATTGCCAAAGATTATTGCAGAAATAGACTCTGCCTTCACCAACTGGGAGCCACTATAGCTGATTCCAATCCAACTGCTAAGCTCAGCTTCTCTCATGCCGGTTTCACTGTCACCGGACGGCGTCCCGCCTGGCTTCGAACCCCCGACGGCTACGAAGACGTAGAACTCCTCTCCACCTTCTTATAATATAAAATTCTCGTTATGAAAAAAGCATTTCTTTCTTTAGCACTCCTCGCCCTCTCATGTCTGGGAATTTTAGCTCAGAGATATGTAGGTGGCGACATTTCTCTTCTTCCTGAATATGAAAAGGCTGGTGCACAATACAAAACCCACGATGGCACTCCCATCTCCGATCTTCTTCCTTGGCTTCATAAAGAGGGTATGAATGCTATGCGTGTGCGTCTTTTCGTCAATCCCTCCGACCATAAAAGCCACTACTCCTCAGAATATGATCCCAACGCCTGCCAGGATCTTGAATATATCACTCCACTTTGCCAACGCATAGTAGGAGATGGATTCGCTCTGATGCTTGATTTCCATTATTCCGACACTTGGGCTGACCCAGCAAAGCAGTGGACTCCGGAAGCTTGGAAAGATCTGACGGATGAGCAACTTTATGAAAAAATATTTGACTACACCAAGGAAACTCTCCTTGCATTGAAAAAAGCCGGTGTGACTCCAGCATTCATCCAACCTGGCAACGAGATCAGCTACGGTATGCTTTGGGGTCCGGAAGATGCTTCGGATGCTTCGCTTAAGAAAGCGTATATGGGAAGCGATGCCAATTGGGCACGATTTGGCAAACTACTCAATCAAGCCATCAAGGCCTGCCATGAAGTGTGTCCGGACGCAAAAATTGTGCTTCACACTGAGAGAGTGGCACAGGTGGATGTCCTGACCAACTTCTACGAACAGATGAAGAAACTCGACGTAGACTATGACATAATAGGACTCAGCTACTATCCGTATTTCCACGGAGACATGAATGTGCTCGACAAGGCGTTGGCCTCACTCCAATCGCGTTTTCCTGAGAAAAACATAATGATTGTAGAGACTGGATATTCTTATCAATGGGAAGTGCCCGGCACCGACCATGACCTATCGGGCAAATGGGCATATAGCGATGAGGGACAAGATCAATTTGCCAAAGACCTGGTTGCGACTCTCGATAAGTATAAGAATGTGGATGGTCTGTTCTGGTGGTGGATGNAATACAATGCATACTCTACGCAATCTCGAAGGGTGGTATAATGCTCCTCTTTTTAATAGCACTGACGGCTGTGCCACCTCCGCACTCAAGACCATCTGCTCATTCGGCAAAGATGCACTCGTCGACGCCATCGGTGCAGATAGCAATGAAAAAGAAATATGGTATGACCTCCAGGGTCGCCAAATCGCCGACCCCACCTCCCCGGGCATCAAACTTTCACGCAACAAAAAAATCTTTACGAAATAAGTTCCACTTTTCGAAAGTTGGAGTCCTGCTATTATGTCAAAACCCCGGGCAACCGCCTGGGGTATGAAATATCATTCTGTAGCCTCAGAGAGGCGATTTATGGGGTATCCAAGAAAAAAAATTAACAAAAATACACAAAGTTCAAAATATTTTTACTAACTTAGCGTCGTGTTTCATGATAAGGGATTTTCGAGAGGGGAATCCCAAGTAGGTATTTTTATTATTTCATAACTCAATTCTTATGATTACGACGCTGTTAGTAATCTTCATCCTCGGCTATCTTTTGATAGCTTGCAAACATGTGTTGCACGTCAACAAAGCCACGTTCGCTCTAATCATGTGCGCCCTTCTATGGGCTGTGTATGCCACCTGTAGCCATGATGCCTCTATATCATCTGAGATGATTGAGGCCCTTGGAGACACATGCGAGATAGTCGTCTTCCTTATTGGAGCAATGACTATCGTCGAGCTTATCGACCGATACGGAGGTTTCCGAATCCTCGTCGATAAGATTCACGCTAAAGACAAGAGGAAACTTATGTGGGTACTGTCAGTATTTGCTTTCTTCCTCTCAAGTGTGCTCGACAACATGACCACCACTATTATTATGGTGATGATGCTTCGCCGTATGCTGGCTAACTATAAGGAACGTTGGCTATTCTCTTGCGTCATCGTGCTCGCAGCAAATGCTGGCGGTGCCTGGTCGCCTATCGGTGATATCACCACAATCATGCTTTGGATGAAAAACTATGTGTCGTCGGTCGATCTGATTGTCAACCTTCTGCTCCCTTCATTGATATCAGTGGTAGTTCCGGTTGCAATTGCCACCTTAATGATCCCGAAGACTGCACTCGAACCTTTAAATAGTCAAGATTCACGCGTTGGATATGAGATGTATGAAGAACACCCAAATCTATCAATCCTTATCCTCATCTGCGGCGTGGCTGGATTGCTTTTTGTGCCTGTATTCAAGGCCACCACTCACCTTGCCCCTTATATGGGCATACTTTTCTCTCTTGGTGTTCTTTGGCTCCTCACCGAACTTCTCGTGCGCCACTACAAACTCGATGGAAAGATTGAAGGACGCGTTTCACAAGTGATCCGAAGCATCGATATGTCGACCATTCTTTTCTTCCTCGGTATCCTCATGGCAGTGGCTGCGCTTAGCCAGGCTGGAATCTTGGGTGAGCTCGCTGCATGGCTTAATGATCAGTTCCATGACGTCTATGTGATCAATGGCATCATCGGAGTGCTTTCTTCTATTGTAGACAATGTTCCTTTGGTTGCAGCTTGTATGGAAATGTATCCGGTTGCAAATGATGCAATCATAGCAGCTTCTTCTGATCCTTCCTATACTGCAATGTTTGTGCAAGATGGTCTGTTCTGGCATCTGCTTACATTCTGTGCGGGCGTCGGCGGAAGCCTGCTCATCATCGGTTCGGCTGCTGGTGTAGTAGCCATGGGTATTGAGAAAATCCCCTTCTTGTGGTATGCAAAACGCATCACTTGGCTTGCATTCCTCGGTTACGTCGCAGGCATCGCCACAATCTGGCTCGAATCTCTCTTCCTCTCCTTCTAAAACGTATGGACTTGGGGCAACCCAACCTCCCAAATAAAATACCACCCCCAGACTGATTACACAGCCTGGGGTTTCTCATTTTCGTCCTCAGAATAGAGTGTAAGACATAACTCGAAGAAAAAATAATTTTTTTTTAAAAAAAAAACTAACAATTTAGTTGTATATTTAAAATTTTAATTGTATCTTTGCATCCGAAAAGGAAATTCATTCCGATTCATCTCCTCTTAACCCCATCACCTCACAACTCCAAAACCTCACAAATATGAAAGCTGGAAGAAAAAAACAACTCCTCACTGAAAAGGAAGCTGAACTCATGAACATTCTCTGGGATAATGGGCCCTTGTTCGTCCGCGAGATATTAGAACGATACCCTGAACCCAAACCACATTTCAACACGATTGCGACTACCGTTAGAATCCTCGAAGGTAAGGGATACGTGAGTCATGAAGTGCTCGGGAACTCTCATAGATTCTTTGCAACCGCTCCTAAAAGTGAGTTCCGTTCTAAATCTCTGACAGAAGTTATCCGAAACTACTTCGGGAACTCCTATAAAGTTGCTGTCTCCTCCCTCTTGGAAGAGGAAAAAATTTCTGTAGACGAAGTGAAGGAAATTCTTGAGCTTATCGAGAAGAAAAATTCATCTAAATCTGAGTAATCATGATACTCTCTTATTCTATAATATCTTCAGTGATCCTGATGTTCGGCTTTCTTGCTTATAGATTGCTCCTATCAGGCACTCGGCAGCATGCCATGAATCGCGTATTGCTCCTTTCTATATATGGAGCAGCTTTGATTCTGCCATTAGCTATTCTCGCAGTGTTGCTCCACTCTCCAGAAGCAGTATCTGGAATTGGGAAGATTGAGATTGGAGAAATCACTTCTGAAATCGCATCCAATGTCGTGGATGAAGGCAGTCCCATCGCTCCCAATTTTACGATTCTACTCCTGAAGATATTTGCAACAGGAGTGATCGCGACAAGCCTCTATTTTCTGTTTGGCTTGTATATGCTTTGGAATATCACAAGAAAGGGAGAAAGCTCGCGGTTTGGCTCTTACAATCTTATTTTAGTCGATGACAGGTATAAAATTTCTCCTTGCAGTTGGAGAGACTTCATCGTAATGCGCCGATCAGACTATGAGGAGGATGGCGACATGATTATTATCCACGAATATGCACATCTGAACCTGCATCATTGGGCCGACCTTCTGCTGGCTTATTTCACCATTTGCATACAATGGTATAATCCGGCTGCATGGGCGATGAGAGAAGAACTAAAGGCAATCCATGAATATCAAGCAGATGAGACAGTGATCGAATATGGTGTCGATACCAAGCAATATCAATTATTATTAGTTAAAAGGGCTGTCAGCTCCGGGTACCAATCGTTTGCCAACAGCCTTAATCACAGTAAACTTAAAAAACGAGTAACTATGATGTACAAAGAAAAAACATCTTTGCGACGCAAATTGTTCGCGCTCGCCCTGATTCCAGCCATCGGAGCAGGAATCGCAGTGACGTCAATCCCAACAGTTGCAGGAGCCCTCGAGTCGATGGCTTCAACTCCTTCAGCCGTCCAGGTTATGTCGGATAAGACTCCGGCTTCCGAATCACGAACGGATGTTTACACAGCGGTAGACAAAACAGCTGAATATCCCGGAGGTATGGGAGCTCTCATGCAATTTCTGGGCAAGAATATTAGATACCCAGAGGAAGCTCAGAAAGCTAATGAACAGGGACGTGTGATTGTCAAATTCATAGTCAATCAGGATGGTTCTGTCAGCGACCCGGAGATTGTAAAAGGAGTATCCGAATCTATTGACAAGGAAGCCCTCCGTGTTGTCTCCTCCTTCCCTAAATGGAAGCCAGGCACAGT
>WFLX010304425.1_pt1 | contig 11742 bp, 5 predicted proteins | sample 4967041 | NCBI WGS metagenome assembly WFLX01 (sample SAMN12857096, study PRJNA449069) | gut metagenome | isolation source: stool from male and female vole | host: Microtus ochrogaster | place: USA:Florida | collected 2017 | reverse complement strand
GGTACGTTTTAAAACGTAGAATAAAAGCATTTCTGCGTTATCACTTATCTTTAAACGATTCCATTCACTATGCTTTTCTATGTCCTTGTAGTTTCGTTTATAAGTAGAATAACTATATTAATGAAACAAATGCTTGACACGGTAAAAAACAAAACGGTTTTTATCCAGTTCTTAATGTTTCCTGTAATGGCAGTTATAATTGAAAATGCAGTAAAAATTGAAGATATGCCAGAACATTTTTTTGTGAAATTATTTGCTGTAATGTTTGTTGGCATGGCACCGCTGACGTGTATGTCCGCAATTATTGCTGAAGAAAAGGAAAAGAACACTCTTAGGACACTTATGATGAGCAATGTAAAGCCATGGCAGTATATTATAAGCGTCGGAACTTATATTTTCATTATGTGTATGGTTGGCACGGCGGTGTTTGCGGTACTCGGAGAATACAACAGCGCAGAGTTCGTAAGGTTTATTCTGTCAATGCTATCGGGTATTATTTTGTCTGAAATCATCGGTGCAGTGATTGGAATTTTCAGCAGAAATCAAATGACGGCGACCTCATTGACAATTCCGGTAATGATGGTATTTTCTTTTGTTCCAATGCTGTCAATGTTCAACTAGAGTATTAAAAAGTTTGCGTCAATAATTTATTCCCAACAGATAAGCGACCTCATAAACGGAATAGGCAGCTCCGAAGTATCGACAAATAATATTATCGTTATTGCTGTTAATTTTATAATTGGAATTGTATTGTTTGCCATGGCTTATAAGAAAAAAGGGCTTGAATAAAATTCCGATTCATATTTATGCATCGGTTCAAGCAGCTAACCGGTGTTACACCCAATATTTACAGAATCAACATATAAAAATGCTCTGAAGTTACAAAAGACTCTGGAGCATTTTTGAATTGAAAGCGTTATTATTTTACCACGCCGATACCCCAAATTGTAAATTCAGTTGATGGATTTTCCACGTTTATGGAGACTTCCAACGTACCGGAATTATTTTGCATATAGGCAACATCGGCTTCCGGACCACCCCAGGCATATAACTTGTTTCCGCTGATTTTAGAGGTCTGACCGTTCACTGTAATGTTGAGAGTACCAAAGGAAGTGTCGTCCTTTGCACTGTATACAATGAATATACCCTTGCCCTCAGTGGTAAATGTAATAGGTGTATTGCCGCCGTTTGCGTTATGCTTCAGCGTGTATGGCAGAGTTGCATATCCGCTGTTTTCGGTTATGAATGAACCGGCGTTAAAATTGGTGAGATTGTTAAGTGCAACATTAGAACCTGTTGCATATTCTGAGCCATAAACTGTTGTTGAAGGAATTGTATAGCTGTCTGACTCGTTGACTGTTTTCAGTGCCTGTCTGTAGAAATATGCAATAGAATCGGAAATCAAAGCATTCCCCTTTTCGTGAGGATGATATTCGTCAGTATAATAATCATCAGTAGTCAAAAGTCCGCTGTTAAAGGCATTTGTAAGGGCATTGTCCATGCTGATAATCGGTAACTGATAGTTTTTACCTATGGCAACCATCTGTTCCTGCATCGAATATCCACCTTTTGCACGGTTGATAATAAGAATGACTGCCGGATTATTCGGCTGTGAAAGACATTTTTTAACAAGACTTTCATAGCCTTTTTTGTAGATTTCTTCAGGGTGGTCGTTGACAGAAAATTCAATGNANATCACATCTGGATTTGCATCAAGGATATCATTCTGTGCTCTCATAAGTCCTACGACAGACGATGTTCCGGATAAACCTGCGTTTATCAGTGAAACGTTGTTTCCCGTACCGAAAGTATCTGCAAAATACTTGTACGAACGGCTTACATAACAAGTATCGGTTCTTCCACCCTCGGTAATAGAACCTCCGATATAAGCTAAAGTCACGTTATCACCGTTTTGTGCCTTTTCAATTTTTTCACGAAGTNTTGCAGTGTTTCCTATCTGNNAAATTGAATCGGAATAAAATTTCTGCATTTCGGGTGAAGCGGTTTCCTGATATGTATCCCAATAATTTTCTTCCGGAATAACCGGAGTTTCAGCGGTTGGAAATTCAGAAATCTTTGCAAGAACAAAGTCCTGAATCAATGCAAGGTCAGTTTCATCGACAATACCGCTCTGGTTCACATCAGCTGCTATCTGAGCCACTGTACTGTCAAAACCGTCTATACAGCCTTTTCTTGCAAGTACAATGTCGAAAGAGTTGATAACTCCGTCGGAATTGATATCTCCGAGAATGATTTTCTGTGAGCCTGCACCAAGAATGCCTGTTCCTCCTACAGCACCGATTGTCTCGTCAAGATAAAAGCTGTTCGTGCTGTCAGCTGTTTCGACATAGAGGTACATATTTGTTGCATCAGCCGGAATTTTGAAGTTTGAATTTGCAAGCTGTACCCATTCGCCCATGATAGCTGTGGATTCTGCAATTGTTGAATATTGTGTCTCTCCGTTTGCATCAGTATACTGTAATTTCATGAAGAATGTATCGGTAGCTTTGCCAGATGTGTACTTGACATTTGCACTGAAGCTGTACTCATTGCCGGGCTTGAAAACGGAAGTACTGAGGGATTTCTGAGCTCCGTTCCACGCAGCTGTTCTGTCCGAAACGTAAAGAGAACCGTCGCCGACATATGCTGTCTGTCTGCTTGAATCGACTTTAGCTTCACCTCGTCCTGTCCAGCCCTCCGTATCGTTCTCAAAACCGTTGTTGAAGTACCAGCCTAAACCGTTAGGCTGAACCTCGGTCGGCTGATTCCAGTCAGCACGCTCGTAGTCAAAGAAGTCGATATCGGCATAACCACCGGTAGTTTTTGTAGCATAGCTGTAAATGGCACTTCTGTAACCAGTGAACAGCTTCAAATCGTAACTCATACTGAGTTCGTTTCCGATTTTCGTCCAGTTGCTACCGTCATAGGAATAGTAAAAATTGGCTTTATCAAGGTTATATGAAATATTCAAATCGCTGTCAACATCATTAAACTTGAAATCCACCTTGAGATAAATTTCATTGCCGCTGAGATTGGTTTCCTCAATAATTTTATTATAGCTGTCCGCAATATCGCCGCCGCTTGCAGCAATTCCGTTTTCAGCCATATAAATCTTTTTTGAGCCGTCGTCCGCAACATAAACTCCCACATTTCCGTATTTATACTGGAAAGCTGAAAGACCTGCATAGTCGCCGACTTTCATGTTTGTTGTGTCGAGCTTGATAACGCTGCTACAAGCCGGTCCTTCTGTTCGCTGAGTAAGAGAATTTCTTGCATCAAGAATATTTGTTGCAAGAGTTTTGTTTTTCAACCTGAGATAACCCTTGCGTTCAGTTACCGACCATGCTGTATTGTCGGGATTGTGATTCCACTGCCACTCAAGAGCGAGGTCGTTGGAACCGTAACTGAAATCGTCATCAGCGGCAAGGAAAGTTCCGCTATAGCTGCCGTCAACGGTCATAGTTTTGGGAACTTTTCCGTTTTCACCCATAATCGGCCAGTCGTTCTGCCATGTAACCGGAACAAGCACAGGAATACGTCCGACTGCACCGTGGTCTTCAAACACAAGTCCGTACCACTTGCCGTCAGGAGTATCTACAATACCGCCCTGAGCCGCACCGTCCGAGTTGAGAATAGTCTTGCCCTCGTAATTTCCGAGAATATCCTTGCTTCTGTAGCAAAGCTCAATTCTTCCGCTGTTGCTTGGCCAAGCAATGAGGAATATGTAATAATAGTCGCCGATTTTCTGGATATGCGAACCCTCGCCGCTGAGACCGTCAAGACCTGTCGAAAACAGTTCCTTATCAGCTCCGCCCCACTTGAAGTCGGTCATTTCGGAGTTAAGCTCCTTGATTTTGATAGTACCGCCTGCACCATAGACAAGGTAATTTCTGCCGTCGTCATCAAAGAAAAGCGAAGCGTCATGGTACATTCCGTTCAGTTCAGTTTTCGTCCATGTACCGTTTTCGATATCATTGGTTTTGTAAATGTAGGATTTTCCCGTGCCGTAGCTGCCGAAGAAAACGTAATATGTGCCGTCGTGATAACGCAGACTTGATGCCCACTGTCCGTGACCATAATCATTTTTGCCGTTTGCAAGATTTTGAATGTCGCCGTCTGCGAGAGTATCGTAAACGTAATTACAAATCTCCCATGAAACGAGGTCGGTGGACTTCATAATCGGTGCACCAGGATTGAAAAACATAGTTGTGCTGACCATGTAGTAGGTGTTACCCACACGGATAACATCGAGGTCGGGAACATCTGACCAGATAAAAGGATTTGCGACAGTTGAGGTTTCTGCCGCAGTAACCGTTTGAATCTTTTGAGACGGGAAAGATATGTATGCGGTAAGCATGGCAAAGGCTGTCGCACCAGATAAAGCCACTTTAACACATTTTTTTGCTGTGGATTTCATAAAACTCCTCCTTAGGAATATCTTAAAAACAGCCATACTCATATCGAATATGGCTGTTTTTCTTAATAATTACTTATGAAAAATACCAGTAATCAATTTCCATTTCATCACTGAAAATAAAGTATATATCCTGAGTACCGCTGAGACCCNAAACAGGAGCAGTTATTNCTGTGAAAGAAGTGNCTGCNGGAACTNCAACATATCCCACTGCTTTTCCGTTTTCATCTCCAGTACAGATTTTAATCGCTCCACCCTTATTTGAAGATACATTGACTGTGACAGAGCTTGCACCGTTGGAGAAGTTTGCTCCTGCAACGCTGAACCAGTCACCTTTCTGAATGTCAGTCACAATAGTATCGCCGAGATTACGGACATTGATGCCTCCCTGACGATAAATTGTTTCTGCCTGAATCTTTTCATAGGGATTAAGTGTCTTAGTCTGAGGAACGCCTGCCATAGTGGGTTTAACCTTAATAGAACCGTCAGCAGAAACATTAACTTCATTAACCATAGGACTTCTGTAGTTAAGGTGGATTCCCATCTTATCCTCTACAGAACGTGCATGGTAAAACATATAGAGCTTACCGTTGAGTGTACACATGAAGTGGTGATTATTACCGCCACCGCCAAGTGCACCCGGATTTTCCATAACAATACCGCTGTAAGTGAATGGTCCCATAGGGCTGTCGCTTACCATGTAGGCAATTTCTGCATTATTGAAACCATAGGGATTACCGCCTGTATTCCAGTTGGTGCAGTATGAGTAATAGTATTTTCCGTTGATTTTGTTGATGCCGGAATCTTCAAAGATATACGGAGCATCAATTGTTTGAGGAACACCGTCAATATGAATCATATCGTCGCTGAGCTTTACAACTCTTGATGTTTTCGGATTTGCAGGATTATTTTCAGGAACTCCACCGCCGAAGTAGAGATAAGCAGAACCATCGTCATCTACAAGTACAGCAGGGTCGAACATCCATATTACATCTGAACAGTTAGGTGAAGAACCTGAAACGATAGGACCGCCGATAGGGTCAGTCCATGGACCTGTAGGACTGTCAGAAGTAAGAACTCCGATACCACCTGCACTGTTTGCGAAATAAAGGAAGAATTTCTCTTTACCATTAATTTTCTTATGTGCCGGTGCGGGAGCCCATGATGCCCATGCCCATTTAGCTGCACCGTTTGAGCCTGCCGCAGGAATTGCACCGTGGTCTGTCCAGTTTACAAGGTCAGCCGATGAAATGCAGTTGATAGTCTGTACATCATATGAGTTTTCCTTTAAATTGCCGTTTGAATCGTACTCAAATGCGTCATTTGTTGTGTAAACGTAAACTCTGCCATTATACTCCATAACGCCAGGGTCTGCACCGAAACGCTGTGTATAAAGAGGATTGTTTTCGTCTAAAGATTTATAGGAAACAGACGGTTTAACACTTGCGAAAAGCTGTTCCATAGCGGCGTTATCAACCGGAGGAATCACAGGTTCAGCCACCGGGAATTTAGTGATTTTTGCAAGAATGAAATCCTGAAGCAATGTGAGGTCGGTTTCATCAAAAACTCCGCTCTGGTCAACGTCTGCTGCCATCTGAGCTGCCGTGCTGTCAAAACCGTTGAGACTGCCTTTTCTTGCGAGTACAAGGTCGAAACTATTTACTATTCCGTCAGAGTTAACATCTCCGAGAATAATCTTCTGTGAACCTGCACCGAGGATTCCTGTGCCGCCTACTGCCACGATTGTTTCATCAAGGTAGAAACTGTTCGTGCTGTCAGCAGTTTCAATGTAGAGATACATATTTGACGCATCAGACGGAATTTTATAATTCATATTGGCAAGCTGAACCCANNCGCCTTTGACTGCGGTNGACTCTGCAATCGTTGAATNCTGTGTATCTCCNTNTGCATCAGTATACTGTAATTTCATAAAGAATGTATCGGTAGCTTTGCCTGATGTGTACTTGACATTTGCACTGAAGCTGTATTCAGTGTCGGGTTTAAAAGTAGCAGTACTGAGAGATTTCTGAGCTCCGTTCCATGACGCTGTTCTGTCTGAAACGTAAAGAGAACTGTCGCCGACATATGCTGTCTGACTGCTTGAAGCAACTTCAGCTCCACCTCGTCCTGTCCAGCCGTCTGTACTTCCCTCAAATCCGTTGTTGAAGTACCAGCCGAAATCGTTGGGTTTAAGTTCTTCGCCGGGTTTTGTATTGGGAGCTCCGTTACCCCATTCTGATTCAGAAAGAAGATTTGCCACAGCATAATAAGCTGCTTTTGGCTGATTATTTGCGTCAAACAGCAACGGAGTGTTCTCCGAACCAATCCATGTGTTTGCATCATTCGGACCCCAGACGCAGACTGCTGTTACATTTCCGGGAATCGATGAATTTTTATTTACATTTACAGCAGCCTGGAAAATTGCCTTGTACTTTTCAGCCTGCTGGTCAGCCGTATAAGCACCATTATCAGTGCTTATGTCAAGTTCTGTAATCTGCACCTGACAGCCGATTGATGCGTATTTTTCCAGAGCAGCCGTATAATTGGCAACTCCGGAAAAGCCTTCTATTTCCGAACCGATATGCGACTGCATTCCGATTCCGTCAAGGACACCCTTTTCGTACAATGGTTTGCACATATTGTAAATTGCGTCACGCTTATGGTCCCAGTATTCGTTGTAATCATTATAGAACAATGAACAGCTTGACGGTGCATATCTTTTTGCGTAAGTGAACGCCTTTTCCACAAACTTGTTATCGCCGTAAATCTGAACCCACGGCGACTTTCCGTCTCCCCAACCGGGTTCTCTTGAACCGCCGAAATTGGCTGTTCTGTTGTAGTCGTCACTGATACACTCGTTGCAGACATCGTAGGCATACAGGTCAAGGGACGGATACTGCTGCTGAATTGTCTCAAACATATTTTTAATGTAGCTTTCCATTCTCTGGTCCATTACGGTTGAGGAAACCCAGTTTGCATTTTCGTCAAAATTTTCTTTGAAGAACCACTTCGGCATCTGACCGTGCCATACAAGTGTATGACCTCTTACACCTATATTATTTTCAGCACAGAAATTCAGCAGGCTCGCACACGCATTCAATGATACAGCAACATTTGTTCCGCTGCTGTTATTTTTGTCCATAATGTAGTCGGGCTTCATTTCGTTTTCAAAAGTTATGCTGTTGAACTCCTTGAGAATATTTGCAGTAATCGTAGACTGCTGAACTGTTCCACCGTTCAGTACAGAACCGACTCTGAAATATTTGGAGTAGCGGTCTTTCAGTCCGGCATCAGCTGCATATGCAGAATTGGCAGACTTTTTTATTTTTCCTGTAACAGTAAAATCGTCGAAATAGAAGTCAGAAGTACTGTCCGTTGTAAGTTTTACAGTAATGTTTTCCGCATTCTTCGGAGCTTTTACTTTTCCATCCAGCTGTTTCCATTCTCCGCTTACCACAGATTTCGAATCAATATTCATTGTTTCAGTTTGATTGTTACCTGCGAGATTATACGAAATCGACAACCGGAAATTCTCTGCTGTATCTCCGTCATGGTAAACATAAACGCTGTAGTCATACGTTTTTCCACCTTCAAGATACAGTCCTTTCTGTGAAACTGCTCCGTCATCGACATTCTGTCTGCCTGAAACAGACATACCTCGCTTACTGTTATGGCTTACCGAGTTGTCAGCAGTCAGAACGGTCTTATCTCCGCACGTAATCCAGCCATCATAATTAACTTCAAAGTCATCTGACACTATTGCCGCATTGGTCGTCAATGAAATGTCAAACGCTGGAAAATATGACAGCATTCCTGCTGAAAGTCCCAATGCACTAAGCATTGCACACGCTTTTTTTAATTTCACCTTAAATTCCTCCTCGTTTCTTGTACTATTCAGATAATTTGTTCCAAATTATCTCATGCATATTGTGTATTTTTTATTATACCATACTTTTGGTATTATGTCAACCCAAAATGTGTATATTTGGTGTGAAAAACGAATATATTTTTCGGAATTTGTTCATATATTTTTTACAACATTTGAAACTGATGAAAAAACAATTTTTTAATATCAGGAAATCACCCTTGACAAATCTTCCCATCTGAGCTATAATACTACTAAGGTGCAAACCACTAAAATACAGAGCAAAAAATTAAATTATCCCGAAAGTCTTTCGGACAGGCTTTCGGGACTGTTTTTGCAGAAAGGAGACTGAATGGAAGAAAAAATAATACATCTTATTCCGAAAAAGAAAAAAGGTTTTTTAAGACTTATATTCAGCCGTTTGTTTATAATCGGAGTTCTTGTTTTGTTTCAGTTATTCATGCTTTTGTCTATTTATGCTTGGTTTTATGAGTACTTTCCGTACTTCACAGCTTTACAGACATTATTTTCAGTGATTATGGTTATATACCTTTTCAACTGTGAAATGGATTCGACGGGGAAACTTACGTGGNTTTTCATAATAATGATATCACCTGTTTCAAGCTGTATTCTTCTGTGGTTTACAAAGCGTGATATAGGAAATTATGCACTGAAAGAACGTATAAACAGTCTTNTGACGATGNCTAAAAAGAAAATTCCGCAGAATGAGGAAGTTATAAATAATCCTGATATAGTCAGGTCGTGTACGGACGATTTGTGCAGATATCTCAATAGAAGCGGTTGCTTTCCTGTCTATGCGAATACTGATGTAACCTATTTTTCATCAGGTGAGGAAAAATTTGAATCGCTTATCGAGGAACTTCAGAAAGCAGAAAAATTTATATTTCTTGAATATTTTATTATTGACGAGGGATATATGTGGGGGAAAGTTCTCGGTATTCTGGAAGAAAAAGCAAAACAGGGTGTTGACGTTCGTGTTATGTATGACGGAATGTGCGAGATTTCAACTTTGTCGTTTGACTATCCTGAACGTGTGGAAAAACTTGGTATAAAGTGCAAGGATTTTTCTCCTATAAGACCTTTTCTTTCAACACACTATAACTACCGTGACCACCGTAAAATACTTGTCATTGACGGAAAAGTTGCTTTCAACGGCGGAATAAATCTGGCAGACGAGTATATAAACAGAATTGAGCGTTTCGGTCACTGGAAAGACACCGCCGTTATGCTGAAAGGCGAGGCTGTACAGAGTTTTACACTTATGTTCCTGCAAATGTGGAACATAACGGAAAAATCTCCCGAATGGGACAAGTTTCTTACAAACGATTGTGAGCAGGCTGATGCAGAGGGATTTGTCATGCCATATGCGGACTGTCCGCTTGACGATTACAAAGTGGGTGAAAATGTATACATGGACATTCTCAACCGTGCAACTGATTACGTTCATATAATGACTCCGTATCTGATTCTTGACGGCGAACTTGAAACGTCGCTTAAATTTGCGGCACAGAGAGGTGTTGACGTGAAAATTATTCTTCCGGGAATACCTGATAAAAAAATGGCATATGCCCTTGCAAAGTCACATTATCGGTCACTTATAAAGTCAGGGGTGAAAATATACGAATATACGCCCGGATTTGTTCATGCTAAAGTGTGGTCAAGCGACAATGAAAAAGCTGTTGTCGGTACAATAAATCTTGATTATCGCAGTCTGTATCATCATTTTGAGTGTGCAACGTATATGTACAAGACAAAGTGCATAACGGACATTGAAAATGATTTCTGTGAAACGCTTGAAAGGTGTCGTGAAGTTACTCCCGAAACTATTAAAAAAGAGAAATTCTTTTATAAGTTTTTCGGTGGAATTATTAAAATATTCGCCCCGCTTATGTGAAAACGTATTGACATAATTTCTATGATGTGATATAATGAAAAAAATTTTACAGGAGATGAAACAATGAAAAGAACCGATTATATAAGCTGGGACGAGTATTTTATGGGAATCGCCATGTTTTCGGCTGAACGCAGTAAGGACAATTCAACGCAGGTCGGTGCGTGTATAGTAAACAACGAAAACAAAATAGTTGCAGTTGGCTACAATGGTATGCCGACAGGTTGCAGTGACGACGAAATGCCATGGGAACGTGAAGCAGAAAGTTCTCTTGATACAAAATATCCTTTTGTATGTCATGCGGAACTCAATGCAATTCTGAACAGTAATTCTGCGTCACTTAATGGTTGCACACTATATGTTACGCTTTTTCCCTGCAACGAGTGTGCAAAAGCTATAATACAGTCGGGCATTAAAAGGGTAGTGTACTATAGCAATAAGTACAAGGGTACGGACGGTGTTACAGCGTCGCAGTTTTTATTTGACAAATGTGGTGTGAAAACCGAACAGTATCAGAAAAGCGGAAAAGACATTGTTCTTTCAATGTGAATAAAAACAAGGGACTGTTCCGGCAGTCCCTTTTTTACGTTTTAAGGTATTTTGAAAGCTTTTTCTTGCGTTTTTCGTCGTACATGACTTTATCTGCTTCTGTAACAAAACGGAATATATCCTCGTTCGGTCTGGGCTTGGCAATTACATAGCCTATACTTGCATTAAGTTCAAACGGATAAAGTTTTGTATCATTTATTTTCTGTATATTGCGTTCAATTGCCTTTGTGAGTTTTTTTGCATCATCTTCACTGTAGTCAGCGGCAAATACTATAAATTCGTCACCGCCGAAACGACAGTAAATCTCGTTGCCTGTACATGACGAACGCAGGACATCGGCAATATTGCATATCGCAACATCACCAACACTGTGACCGAAAGTGTCATTGATACCTTTCAGACCGTCGAGGTCAATGAACATAAGCATAATATCACGTTTCTGACTGATACATTCGCTGTAAACGTCCTTTGTGGACTGAATAAAGCCATTTCTGTTGTATATTCCTGAAAAAGTGTCTTGAGCGTAAAGTTTTCTGAGGTGCTTTACGGCACTGTTGAGACAAAGGAGTTTTCTTATATTTTCAAGAGAGTTGCTGATGCTGATACACAGGGTTTCAAACATTGAATTGTGAATATTTACTCTCGGATTCATTATGACCATATAGCCGAGACAGCGTGTACCGAAATGAAGCGGTACGAGATAGTAAAATCTTCCCGATTTGGCTGAACGTGCAGTATCGGGTAGTATATCGCTTTTTCGGATTGTCTGACTTTCGTAGAAAATTCCCTGTTTATATGCAATCTGAACAAGAATATTATCCGTATATTCTGACGGTATGGTAGTATCTTCGCTTTCCTGATAGGAATTTTCGTCCGTGAGAGATTCAGAAGCCCAGTTGTCGCACAGACAGAGGTAAAATTCCTCTACCTGCATTTCTGATACAAATTCTTTCAGTGAATTAATGTACTGTTCATAGGTATTGCAACCGAGCAGAATGCACG
>WFLX010079649.1_pt1 | contig 11742 bp, 5 predicted proteins | sample 4967041 | NCBI WGS metagenome assembly WFLX01 (sample SAMN12857096, study PRJNA449069) | gut metagenome | isolation source: stool from male and female vole | host: Microtus ochrogaster | place: USA:Florida | collected 2017 | reverse complement strand
TTGTCCGGCGACAGTCTTTTTTTCAGGAATTGGAAAAATTACAGTCATCTGTTCTATCCGCTCCCCGACGATTGTTTTATCGTGGTGAGCACCCCACGCGCCGACCCTTGGGAAATCCTGCACAATTTCTCGCTTTTCTTCCTGCTGTTCGGGCTTGCCGGCTCTTTGGTCCTGTTCTTGGTCGACAAGAATTTCTTAGGCGAGGCGGGCAGTTATGCCCAACGATTGCGAACCGGCACCTATCTTCTGCTGCTGGCCGCTTTTCTGGCTTTTTCGGTGATGAGCGTGTGGTTTATGCAACGCTCCTACCGCAACGAAAATCTCAAAATTCTGCGCAACGAAAGCCTTTCGGTGTTGGGGACGATGGAGAGCCGCTATTGGACGGTGTCTGCCGACGATTTTTATCAGGGTGGGGATGCCGATAGTCTGCAAGCGGTTTTCCGCGAGGATGTGGACGAATTGGCCGACCTCTTCCGGACCGGCGTTTATTTCTATTCCATGCAGGGGGTATTGCTTTTCGAGCAAGCCAATTTCTTTGTACCGGACCGGCTTGATTCTCTTCTGTTGCGCGATATGATTGAGGAACGGAAGCAACTCACGTTCCTCTCCTTGGATAAAGGACGCGGACTGAGGGCGAGGGTGGCGGTCTTTCCTTTGCGCAATGCGTTCAACGAGACCTTGGGCTATTTCTATATGCCCTATTTTTCGCGTCAGGATTCGTGGCGGAGCGAGATGAACCGTTTTCTCGGTTTCTATCTCTCGGTGATGGTGCTTTTGAGTGTGGTGATGATGACCGTGTCGTATTGGTTGGCGCGCCGCATCAGTCATCCGCTTTCGTTGGTGGCCGAAAAGGTGTCGCGCATCAGCCTCACGCAGAAGAACGAACATTTGGTGTGGAACCGCAAGGACGAAATCGGCAAGTTGGTGGAGCAATACAATGTGTTGGTGGACGAGTTGGAAACCAGTTCGCGGAAGTTGGCCGAAACCGAGCGCGAATCGGCGTGGAGCGAAATGGCGCGGCAGGTGGCGCACGAGATCAAGAATCCTCTCACCCCCCTCAAATTGCAGGCGCAGCAACTGCAACGGGCCTATCGCGACGGCAAACCCGATTTTGATGTGCGTTTGGATAAATTCACCGCGCTTCTGTGCGAGCAGATAGACCGTCTTGCCGCGATAGCGGGCGCTTTCTCGCAGTTTTCCAAATGGCAGAAACCCGATATGCAGGCTGTCTTTCCCGTAGAAATTCTGAGAAAGACCGAAGCGTTTTATGCCGCCGACGAACATACCGCCTTCTCGCTTCTGTTGCCGCCTCTGGCCGAGCAGGTCTGCATGGAGGCCGACCCTCGTTTTGTGGAACAGATACTGCACAACCTTATCAAGAACGCTTTGCAGGCTTTGCAGGAGGCGGGTACGGAAAATCCCCGCATCACCTTGGAACTGAACGTTTCGCAAGACCGCTGCGTCCTCTGCGTGAGCGACAACGGCCCCGGGATAGACCCTGAGAAACGGACGCGCATTTTTGAACCGCATTTCACCACGCGGAGCGCGGGCGCGGGCCTCGGCCTGTCTATATGCAGAAAGCTGGCCGAAAGCATGAACGCCCGTATCTCGCTCGACGAGGAAGCCGGTTCGCCCGCGCCCGCGCGACCAGGTGCCCGCTTTTGTGTGGAATTTGTTAAAATCACCCCGCCCGAAAACTGAGGCCGGAAAAAGCCGCACCCCCTCTCAGCCACTTCTGAGGCAGGCGGATGTTAAAAAAACTTAATTTTAACAAACGTTAACTTAATTTCTTTGCCCACCCCACGACCCCGCCTCTACTTTTGCCTGTGTTTAACGAAATCACAGGCTTATGAAAAGGTTTTTATTTCTATCTCTATGTTGTCTGCTCCTGGGTATAGGCGCGGCCTCCGCCTCCGCGCAGGATAGCGTCAAGGCGTGGTACGACCACTTTGAAGAATATCTCGGGCGCACCGATCTGGTCACGCCCGGCGAGTTGCAGAAACTCCCCGTGGGGCTGCGCAACACCATCGGCAACACCGATTACGACTTGCTCTTTACCGATGCCGTTTTCGGCGCCGACTACACCGAGCTGGCGGTTTATCTGCGCATCTCGGGCCCCGATTGGCAAGGCGGCAAGCGCGAATTGTTTTTCGGCGCCGACAAAGTGCTCATCAGCAACAAAGGCGGCTATATCGGCGATGTAAAACTCGCCCTTATGGGCGACGTGGTCTTTAAGGACAAAGGCGACCGGTTCTACCTGCGGTTCCTGGGACGGAAAGACAGCGACTACGGCAAGACGCAGGACGGACTGCCGCCCACCTACGCCATCGTCAACTGCAAGGGTTTTCAGGAATTGCAGATTAGCGCGGAATTCGGNATCAACGACGAAAACATCGTGTTCATCGACCACGGCGAGCGCACCGACGAACCCCTGCGCACCACCTTTTTCTGCAACGCCCGCTCTCTTGACGATATCGTGGTGAGCCTTTCCCTGCCCGAATTCGGGCTCAAGAATATTCCCGACTGGAGTTTCGCCGCCGAAAAGGTGACCCTCGATTTCAGTCAGACCCGCAACGCGCCGGACTTCGAACCCTATAAACTTTCGGGCGGAAATCAGGACGGCACCGATTTCTCGGAACTTTGGCAAGGTCTGTATATGGAGGGAATCCGTCTGCGTTTTCCCGACTATATCAAGAAGGTGGACGGCGCACGACCCACCGTCGAGGCCCGTAAATTCTGGCTTGACGAACAAGGTTGCACGGGCAGTTTCGCCGCCACCGACCTGCTCCGTCTCGACGAGGGCAGTTTGGGCGGCTGGGGTTTCAGCGTCAAGGAATTTTCGTTTTCCGTAGAACGCAACAAACTTACGGAAGGTGGTATGAAAGGCTCCGTGCAGCTGCCTGTCAGCACAGCCAATTCCTATGGCTACACTGCCAAATTCGCCTCCGACGGCACGTGGGACATGCAGATCAAGTTAGACAAAAAGGCCTCTTTCGATTTCATCAAGGCGCGCGAGGTGGAACTCTATGCCACCTCCTACCTCAAGATGAAGAAAGAAAAAGACAAGCCTTTCTTGATAGAGGCCAATCTTTCGGGCAAGATGAAACTCAATCCCACGGCGGACGAGAACGATAAGTTCGGTTTCGGAAACTTTGAGTTCCAGGGCTTGAAGATACGCAACCAAGCGCCTTATTTCGGCGTCAACAGCATCGAGTGGGACGACGAGCTCAAAGTGGGGAACTTTCCTGTTTCCATCCGCGACCTCGAGATTCACGCCCAGCAGAAAGACATCGGCATAGGTTTCAAGACACAGGTGCATATAGGCGACAAGTCGGATGCCTCTTTCGGCGGCGATTTGGCTATGGCGGTGAAATCGGCCGTGGAGGAGAACGCCGATGGCAAACAGAAATGGAATTTCAAGGGTGTCGACATCGACGAAGTGCGGATTGATTTCTCCAATTCGTTCCTCACCTTTGTCGGCGGGGTGAAGTTCATCAAGAACCACAAGATCTACGGCAACGGTTTTCAAGGTATGCTCGATTTCAAGATAGAACCGCTGGGCGGGCTGGGGCTTCGCGCCGACATGATGTTCGGCAGCACGGCCTCCTACCGCTATTGGTATGCCGATGTGCTGGCGCGTTTGGGCGCGGCGGGCATCCCCGTCTTTCCGGGATTCAAGATCGCCGCCATCGGCGGAGGTGCCTACAAACATATGTCTATGGAGCATTTCTCGGGGCCTGAGGCCACGCCCGGCGACTTCGGCGAAGCTACGGACGGCATCGGCTACACGAGCACGGGGTTGCGGTACGAGCCCGACAGCACCAAGTCGCTGGGTTTGAAGACCGCCGTGGTGCTGGCCTTGCAGGACGAAAAAGTCTTCAATGCCGAACTCACCCTCGAGATGCTGTTCAACAAGAACGGCGGCGCCTCGCGCCTCACGCTTACCGGTGTGGGCAAACTCATAGCCGAGAACAATCTCAGCATAAAGAATTTCAATCAGAAAATCACCGATTTGGCCGCCAAGATACAGCCCTCTGTCGAAGACCAGCGCAAGGCCGCCTCGGCCGAGGCTTCCGTCACCGCCAACGTCAAACTCGACATGGACTTCTCCAACCGCGCCTTTACGGGACTTTTCGATGTCTATATGGATATGGGCGTGATAAAGGGAGCGGGCACCAAGGGTCACATGGGCACGATGGGTATGCATTTCGGACGGGACGATTGGTATATCAAGGTGGGTGAGCCGGCCAAGCCTTTGGCGGTGCAGCTCAAGGTGGGACCGTTGCGGGCCGATGCGGGGGCGTATTTCATGACGGGCAGTCAGCTTCCCGACTTTCCCGGACCGTCCTCCAAATTGCAGACCCTGCTCAAGACCTCCTATCCCCAGCCCGATATGAACCAACTGCGCGAGGGGGCGGGGCTGGCGTTCGGCTCCAACTTCCACCTTTCCACAGGCACGATACCCATTCTTATCTTCTATGCGTCTTTCGATGCCGAGGTGGGTTTCGACATCATGATGAAGAAATATCCCGGTATGCTCTGTCAGGAAACGGGCAGCGCGCCCGGCATCAAGGGCTGGTATGCGCAGGGACAGGCCTATTCCTATATGATGACCGATGTGGGGCTTTATCTCAAACTTTTCGGACAGAAACGCAACTTCTCCATCCTGCGCGGCGAGGTGGGCGCGCTGCTTCGGGCAGGCCTGCCCAATCCCGCCTCGTTCGAGGGCTCGCTCGGCGTGAACGTTTCCATTCTCAACGGTCTGATACGCGGCAAGTTCAACCTCGATTTCAACCTCGGCCAAAACTGCACCATGCTGCAGCAAGGCTTTGCCGACGGAGCGGATGTGATCAGTTCCACCCTGCCCGAGAAAGACAGCAAGAACGTGGATGTGTTCTCCATTCCGCAGGCGGCGTTCAACTTCCCCGTCGAGACCGAAATCACCGAGCAATACGACCGGCAGGAACGCAAGATGAAGATCAACCTCGACCGCTACGAACTCTGGCACGGCGGCACCAAACTGAAAGGCACGTTCGAATACGACCAGGACAAGCGCGTGGTGAAATTCCTCTCGCACGACATGCTGCCCTCCAACGCCACCCTCGATTTCAAACTCGCCGTGGGCGCCCGTGAGAAGAAAGGCGCCTCGTGGACGGCGCTCAAGGACGAGAACGGCCAGGACTATACCGAAGACCGCCTCTATACGTTCCATACCGCCTCCGCGCCCGACAGCATCCCGTGGAGCAACGTGCAGTATTGCTATCCCGTGCGCAATCAGGAACACTATCTGCCCGAGGAGAGCGACAAAGGTTTCGTGACCCTCAAGCGCGGCATGGCCGACCTCTTCGAAGACCCCGACTACCGCAAACGGGTGGTGCTGCTCTCGGGTAGCGACTCCCTCTCGGTGGCCTTTACCTACAACCAGTCCGAAAAAAGGATAGGGTGGACGATGCCCAAGGGCCTCAAGCCCTCCACCGAATACGAACTGCGCCTGGTGATGGAATATCAGGGCACGCCCTCCACGCCCGTCGCCAATGACGAGCAGACCTCCTCGTTGCAAAGCTCCACGGTGTACAGCTCCGAGAGCGGCAATCTGGAACAGGAAACCGTGGCCCTCACTTCCTCCGCCTCCAAATCCGACAAAGACAAGACCGTGCTTGGCTANCGNTTCAAGACAGGCCGATTCAAAGACTTCAAGAGCAAGATGGAGGCGGTTTCGCTGAGCCGCACCTACCGCACGCCTATCATCTACATGAACGCCGCGGGCTATGCCTATGTCACCGATCCCGACGTGCATTACCTGCAAGCCAACATGAAAGCGACGGAATCGTTCTGCGAGAACGAGCGGCACGGCACCCTCTACAGCGGCTACGCGCCCTTGGTGCAGCCTGTCGCCGACCTGAGCGCCGAACCCTACTACAACGAAGACATCTACCCGCTGGTCTACGAGAAATATCCCTACAACGGCGCGGTGCAATTCGAGAGAGAAGAGGGTAGGGAAAGCGTGATACCCGATTGGGCGGTCTATCCGTCGGGCATCTACCGCGAAGGCTCCACCGAGTTTTTCCCGTGGATTTATGCCTTGCCCGTGCAGTACAAAAAAGACTTCAATGCGGTTCTGGGCATGGTGGCGCACAACTCGGTGCTGACGGCCTCGCCCTACTACGCATGGCTGGGCAAGAGTTTCAAGCCCATCCGCAACGGTCTCTATCCCGTGGTGTTGCGCTATGTGCTGCCCGACGGAACGGTTACCTCCGAAGTGAAAGTGAATTTCAATAACAAATAAACAAGAGAGATTATGAAAAAGATATTGTATCGTGTGATGATAGGCGCGCTCTGCCTGTGCGGCGCGCGCGGCATGGGGGCGGAGGCGGATTCTGTCTCGGATTTCGCCCAGGATTCGNCNNCNGCCACAAAGAGCCTGTATATGGTGGGCTCCTACCAGAACAAAAAGGTTTCCCTGCGTTGGGCGGCCACCACCTATCCGCATTGGCAAAGGATGATGGAGGAGGGGGTGGTTCTGGAACGCTACGAATTCGATGCGGCGCGCTATGTGCCGCCCGTGTGCAAGCGTATCCCGATTACGCCCTTCCTGCAACAAGACACCGCCCTGCTTGCGGAAATGGCGCGACACGACGAATATGCCGCCGTCTTGGGCGAAGCGGTCTATTCGCCCGACCTGCAGCTGGAGTTCGGCGGCTCCGCCTCCGCCCCCGATTGGCAGTCCCTCAAAACACGTATGGAACAGGAGGCCTTGCGTTTCGTTTTGGCCAATTTGGCCTGCGACCGTTCCTTTCCCGTGGCCTGCCTGAGCGGTATGGGTTATGTGGATGACGATTTGAAGGCGGGAAAATGCTATCTCTACCGCCTCTATTGGCCTGCCGACAACAACGCCGACAGTATGCGCCAAGCGCCCCGCGACACCGCGATTTTCTTTACCCGTCTGGAAGAAACCTCCACTCTCGGCGCGCGCCCCGTGGCCGAATTGCAGACCGAGTTCAAGGACGGGCGTGTCACCCTCTCCTGGCCCCATTCGCCCGCAGGAGAAGCCTGTGTAGGTTATTTCATCGAACGGACGGAAAGAATCTATGCCAAGAACCCGCGCTACACGCGCCTCAACCAAGAAATCTACGCCGATTTCGTGCAAGACCCCAGCCACCGCGTGGCCTATATCGACTCGCTGCCTGACAGCGAAACCGAATACCGCTACCGCGTGCTGGCGCGCGACCTGTTCGGCAACGAAAGGGTGGTGGCCATGAGCCATCCGGGCAAGGATGTGGCCTACCTGCACGCCCTCCCCCGTCTGGACTCCCTTCGGTCCGACAAAAAAGGCGAGCGCCTTTTTTGGTCATTTCCCGAAGAAGAGCAGGACCGCGTGGAGCACTTCTCGCTGCACGCCCTGCCCGCCCCCTCCGACATCCTTTCGGGCGAACCCCTCGTAGCCTCCATTCCACCCGACTACCGCTCCTGCCTGCTGGCCAAGGAGCAGCTGCCCGCCACCGCCTACCTCTATCTTACCGCCCACGGCAAGAACGGCGAAAGCAAAGTCTCGCTGCCTCTTTTCCGACAGACCGAAGACAGCGTGCCCCCCGCCGTCCCCACGCACCTGCGCGCGGAAGTCGACAGCACGGGCGTGCTGTGCCTGCGGTGGGACGCCGTGNCCGACCCCGACTGCCGCGGCTATTGCATCTATTTCAAGCTCTCGCCCCAAAGCGAGTATGTGCAGCTTACCAAACGCCCCGTGGCCGACACNTTCTACCTCGACACCCTTTCGCGCATCACCGGGCAAAAATTCTTCTATGCCGTGGGCGCGGTGGACGAGCGCGGCAACCTTTCCGAACCGAGCGAGTGGGTGCAGGTGAGCAACGGGCTTCCCCGCCCGCCCGTGCCGCCCATTTTCGAATTCGACGGCCCGTGCGACGACAAGGGCGTGGAGTTGAGGTGGCAGAACAGCCCCTCGTCCTATCTGCGCGGGCAGAGCCTGTACTATAAGGTGGACAGTTCCGACTGGGTGCTGTTTCAGGACTATCCCAAAACCGCGCCCGACCAGACCTTGCCGCAGTCCTGCTATTTCAAGTTCCCCGCCTCGCTCTACAACCGCCGCTATACGTTCCGTCTTTCGGCCTACGGCGAGGACAAGGAAAAAGACACCGTTTCCGCCCCCTTTCCGCGCATCGTGGACCATATCGTGCGTCTCACCGCGCCCAAGCCCATGCTGTTGGCCGACCGCGAGCGCCGTTTCGTGCATCTGCAATGGAAAAATCCCGAGCGGGGCGACGTGCGCAAGATCTGCATCTACCGCAGCGCCGACGGCAACAAGAAACTGCTTTTGGCCGTCCTTACGGGCGAAGAATCCCGGCAGGGCTATTATGTGGACGCGCAGGTAAAGATGAATACGGACTATGCCTACCGTCTGCAGGTTCAATATGCCGACGGTTCATGGAGCGAGTTTTCGCCCGAAGCGGAGATACAATATTGAGGAATACAATATTAATCGGCCAAGGGAAACCCTTCGGTATGCCAGGTGCACAGGCCCGTCGAATCGGTATAGATAAGAAAGCCCTCGTAGCGGTCGGCATGGCGCGACAGAAACGCTTGCGCCGAATCCTTGCCCATCACCATGCAGGCGGTGGCCAGGGCGTCGGCCTCCCAGCAATCCTCGCACAGCACGGTGGCGCTCAGCAGATTGTGCTGTACGGANCGACCCGTCTTGGGNTCGATGGTGTGCGAATGGCGCTTGCCGTTCTCCTCGAAGTATTTGCGATAGTTGCCGCTGGTCACCAAAGACAGGTCTTCCAAATACATGCGCGACATCACCACCCGGTCGGCCAAGGCGTTCTCGGCCGGTCTCTCGATGCCCACCACCCAACGGTCGCCGTTGGGTTTGCGNCCCTTGGCGCGGATTTCGCCCCCCACATCCACCAGATANCGCGTCAAGCCGAGGCTGTCGAACATNNGCGCCAGCANGTCCGAGGCGTAGCCCTGCGCGATAGCGTTGAAGTCGAGTTGAAGACGGGCATCGCTTTTCAGTACCCGCCCGTCTTGGAGCCGCACNTTCTCCCANCCCACAAACGAAAGGATTTCGGCCAACTCCTCCGCGCCCANCGTGCCCGCCTTGCCGTCCGCCTCGGCCTTGTCCTTCTTGCTGAAACCGTAGCGCTTCACCAACGGCGACACCGTGATGTCGAACGCCCCGCCCGTAAGNTCCGACATCNCCTGCGCCTTCTCGAACATATCGCAGAATATGCCGCTCGGCGCAAATTCCTCGTTCCGGTTCACGCGGCAGATTTCCGAATCCTCGTTCCACAACGAGGCGCAGAGGTCAAACGNCTGCAGAAGCGAATCCACGGCAGGTTGCAGCCTGGAGGCCGACAAAGCCTCCTCGGCGGTGTAATACGTCACCGCATAGTACGAACCTTGGGCAAAGCCCGTCATTTTCTGCACGCTTTCCTGCCGCGCGCACCCGCACACCAATACGGCGCCCACCACGGCACACCAAGACATTCCTTTCATCATGCATCATTTGAATAGAACGCAAAAGTACATAAATTTGCCGCCCCGAGGCGCAACGCCTCCCCAATACCAATCCTTATAACCATGATTACCAAGCAAGAACTGCGCAAGCAAATTCGCGTCCTCAAAAAACAACACACGCCCGAACAACTGCTCGAACTCTCGCGCCCCGTGGTGCGGCAGCTCGAACAACACCCCGATTTCGTGAACGCGCGCGTGGTGATGGCCTATTATTCGCTGCCCGATGAGGTGGACACCCACGAACTCCTGCGCCGTCATCCCGACAAGACCTTTATTTTGCCCGTGGTGCAGGGCGATGATATCCTGCTCAAAGTGTTCGACCCCGCGCAAGGTATGCGCATGGGCGCGCTCCACGTGGAGGAACCCGATACCGACCTGCTTTTTACCGATTTCGACAAGATAGATACCGTGGTGGTGCCCGGCATGGCTTTCGACGCGCACGGCACCCGCATGGGACGCGGGCGCGGCTATTACGACCGCTTCCTGCCCAAAGTTTCCCGCGCCCGCCGGCTCGGCCTCTGCTTCCCCTTTCAGTTTGTCGAGGAAGTTCCCTGCGAACCCTTCGACATCCCCATGCACAGCGTCATCGCCGGCCTATAGTTCCTCGAAAACAGGCAGTTCCCAAGGTTTTTTTTCAAAAAATTTGGTAATGAATATGAAATAGACTACTTTTGCGGCCCGATTTANGGAAAGCTTGGNTTNAAATAATAAACAAATTTATAAACTAAACAAAAAGAAAAATGAAAAACTTGTTCAAACTTGGACTCGTTGCNTTGATGAGCGTTTGCGCTCTGGGTTTCAGCCGCGCTGAGGAAGAAGCCGGAGATCCCGAAACCCTTACCGTGACTCCCGCCGGCACAAGTACGGTAGCCGAAAACGGAAAGGTTACTTTCAACGGTGTCGCCACCTTCAAGATGAAAGTGGATGGAAAAGTTGATGCCGATTCCAATTATGGTATTCAGGTTGAGATTTTATCCACGGATATAACGGTTATTGAGCCTATCGCTACTTTGAATTACGATGTTACCGACACGGTTGCTACGTTCGTAGGTCTCTACAACGGTGAGTACACGGTTGCTTTTGAATTGAAGCATCGTAATGTCGGCGCTAATGTGTGGAGCACCGTAAAAGAAGCCCAGGAATTCGAGATCGAGGTGACTAACTATGCGGAACCCGCCAGACCGAACCTCACCTTTGATGTAAAGCCTGCCGGCAACACCGTGTCGGAAGACCAAAAGATTGTATTTGCCGATGGTAACACCGCTTTCGACATCTTGGTAAAAGGTGTGCCTGCCGGCGATACCAACTATATCGTTGCAGTGAGCATTTGGACCATGGATCAAGTGGCCGCAGGAGAAGGTCCCCAAGAGGAAGATGTCAAGATTAACGCCGACAGCATCCGTTACAACGGCGGCATGTTCTACAACGATGTTTACGAAGCCGCGTTCGAACTTCGTGTATATAATTTATTGAGAGGCGAATACATGTCGGTAGACGATAAAGAAGCCATCAAGATTAATTTCTCGGTAACGGAGAACGAAGCTCCCGCTGCCGATCCCACCATCAGGGTAGTAGCTGTAGGTGCCACCCAGGACGGTGAAAACCTCGTGTTCGCTCCCGGTGAGGTAGCTTTCGATATGTTCCTGGAAGGTATGGAGACAATCGATACCAACTACTGCTTCGCTGCGGCCATCTGCACCAAGGCTCAATACGAAGACACCAACGAAGTTGTGCTCAAGGTGATTAAGATTGCCGACAGCGCACGCGTCAAAGAAACGCTTACAGAGGGTGAATATGTAGGTCTGTTCGAACTCAGACGTCCTGCCGACACCATCGGTCGCGAAGAAGGCAAGATGACTGTAGTGGATGGCGCTACCATTTTCTTCACCGTAGGTCATGTAGCCAACGAAAGAGTTGAACTGGCCGGTGTGAACGTTTATCCCAACCCCAATGCCGGTACTTTCAACGTAGCCGTTCCCGAACGCGCCCGCGTGGAGATCTTCGGCCTCAACGGTGCCAAGATGATGAGCCGCGAGGTGAACGCCGGTGTTGAGACTTTCAGCATCGACCACAGCGGTATCTACTTCGTACGCGTGATGGCCGGCAACAAGACCGCCGTTAAACGTGTGGTTGTACGCTAAATCTACAAACGTGTGGCGCGCCGCACGTTGATAAAAAAGCCCGTGGGAAATTCTCGCGGGCTTTTTT
>WFLX010193498.1_pt1 | contig 11747 bp, 7 predicted proteins | sample 4967041 | NCBI WGS metagenome assembly WFLX01 (sample SAMN12857096, study PRJNA449069) | gut metagenome | isolation source: stool from male and female vole | host: Microtus ochrogaster | place: USA:Florida | collected 2017 | reverse complement strand
GAATCAAGAGACGGGCGAGTTCCGCGTTCTCACGGATATTCAAGGCTTGGAGGACTTCCTCGGCGATATGGACTTCAAGGTTGCGGGTACGCAAAAGGGTATTACCGCGATTCAGATGGATATCAAAATCAAGGGCATTTCCGAGGAAATCATGCACACCGCGATCGATCAGGCGAACGANGGCAGACAGTTCATTTTAAGCAAGATGCTCGAATGCGTTCCCGAAGTCGCGCCTACGCTTTCTAAGTATGCGCCCCGCATTATTTCGATTAAGATCGACCCCGAAAAGATCGGCGACGTCGTCGGCAAGCAGGGCAAGGTCATCAACTCGATCATTGCCGAAACGGGCGCGAAGATCGATATCGAAGAGGACGGCACGGTCTGCATCGCTTCCTTCGGCGACTACGAGGCGGCGGAACGCGCAAAGGCGATCATCGAGAGCATCGTACACGATCCCGAAGTGGGCGACAGATTCTTGGGAACGGTCGTTCGCATTCTTCCCAAGGTGGGCGCGTTCGTAGAGTTCGCTCCCAAGAAGGACGGTATGATCCACATTTCCAAGATGAGCGATAAGCGCATCGACAGCGTAGANGACGTGCTNCANATCGGCGATATGGTAAANGTNGAAATTATCAAGNTCGNNCTATCCGCCATATTTGTAGTTAATTATCTATTTCTCTGCGCCTCCGCGCGGGTTTTCTCCTTATGATTAGAAAGCAGTTTATAAAAGTGAATAGGGAATAGAGCGATGTGCCGGTGTCCGGGGTGTGGCGCGGGATGTCCGTGATGGGTCCGAGCAAAGGGAGGGGTGGCGGCGTTAATGCGTTGCAAAATGTTTATAAATGCCATATGATGATGCAACAACAAGTTACTCTCGAAAGCCTGGACCGCAAACTGGAATCGCTCAGGGTGCTTCTTACGCGCCTGCTCGACACCGTGTCGGGTGAAAACGCGGGGCGCCGTGAAACAAAAGAGAAAAGAGATGTGGTGGCGGAGATGCCGCCCATACGCAACGTGGAGGCGGCCGACCTCCTGGGGATGTCCACGCGGCAGCTGCAACGCGTGAGACGGCGCTACAGGCTCGTGTGGGAGATTCGCGGCCGCGAGGTGTTCTATCAGCTCGCGCCCATCCTGCACGCCATCCGCCGCTTCAACCTGTGCTGGAATGCCACTGTGCTCGACAGACTGATGGACGCCCACAGGAGCCTGCCTTATGTGAGATAAAAATCAAGCGCCGGACGAACCAACGGGCATATCTTGTGTTATTCTTTTTTGATAATACAAGATGTTTCAACTATGAAAGTGATAGGAATCAACGGGGCAGCCCGTAAAAACTGGAACACCGACACCCTGGTGCAGAAGGCTTTCGAAGGAGCTGCCGCAGAGGGCGCCGAAACCGAGCTCATCGAACTATATGCCACGCCGCTCAAAGGATGTATGGAATGCTTCGCCTGCAAGCGCAAGGGCAACAAAACGGGAGGCATCTGCGCCATCCGCGACGACATGCGGCCGCTGCTCGAAAAGGCCCACGATGCCGATGCCGTGATAATAGGCTCGCCCAACTTCTTCGGCTATCCNTCGGGCATGGTGCGGTCGTTTATCGAGCGTTTTCTCTATCCGCTTTCGTCGTATCAGATTGAGGACGGGAAGTTTGTGAGGATTCTCGGCAAACGCATCATCCCCGCCGGGCTGATTTTCACCATGAACTCCAACGAGGAGTACTACAAGGCCGGCGGCTACAGTGTGTCGCTGGGCATGACGCGCGACAACCTCGAACGCGTGCTGGGCTACGCCGAGCAATACAATGCCTACAACACCCTGCAGTTCAAGGACTATTCGGTGATGGACGCCAACTTTTTCGATGCCGACGAGAAGAAGCTGAACCACGAGACACAATTTCCTGTCGACGAGCAGAACTGCTACGAAATGGGCCGCCGGCTCGTGCGCAAGGCTCGGGAAATGAACGCCGATTAAGAGCCTGTCCCATAAAATATGTTAACGCTGAGGTCGCATATCTTGGAGTGATTTTGGAGCCGGAGGGAGGGAGCAATGCCGTCGCATTGTGACCGAGCGACGGATTCAAAATCAACATCGCCTCGGCGTTAACATATTTTATGGGACAGGCTCTAAACCAGCATCGCGATTTCTGGTCTTAATTATATACCTGAAATCCATAGCATGCGCAACATTCTTCTTTCAGCATTCGTGGTGCTGGCGTGCATCTGCGCGCCGGCACAGGGCGTTTTCACGCGACCGCGGGCGAAGTGCCCGGCGGCTACGACTATATTCTCTACGAGCCGGACTCGGCCGACGCTCCCCTGCCCCTCATCGTGGCTCTTCACAGTCGCGGCTCGAGCGGCGACAACCTGGACGAAGTGGACATCTTCGGCACCATCGACGCGCTCCACTCCGGCCTGAAACTCAACGCGCTCGTGCTCGCACCCCAGGCCACTGGCGACCGCTGGGACCTGCGCCGCTTAGTGAAAGACCTGAATCATGTGGTCGCCGCCTGCAACGTGGACACCGCGCGCATCTATGCCATAGGCATGAGCATGGGCGGCAACGGCGTGGCCGAACTCGTGGCGGCCTACCCGCAGCGCTTTGCCGCGGCCGTGGTGCTGGCCGGCTCGCTCGGCGAAGGCCGCGACGCTACGGCCCTCAACGATGTGCCCCTGTGGCTCGTGCGCGGGCTCAACGACCGCCCGGAGGCAATAGCTCGCACCGACAGGATGGTGGATGCGATGCGCGCTGCGCCCGACCATGCTCCGCGCCTGGTCTATTCCCGCGTCAAGGGCCTCGACCACCGCGGCCACGAGCGGGCGCTCTACATGCCCGTGTTCTACGACTGGCTGCTCTCCCACCGCCTGGACGCGCCCGGGCGCCCGGTGAACACCACGCCGGACCTCACGGCGAAGATGCTCGACGGGGCATACAAGGGGCTGAAGCTGCGACCCGGCTCGGCTGCCAAGCGCGCCGGCCGGCCACATGGTCCGCGCGGCCCCCGCGGCCCCAGGCCGCGATAGGCGCAACTAAAAGACTATTAATTAGGGAAAACTCGCGCGGAGCCGCAGAGAATTTAGTAATACAGTGGCTGTCAGAACAGGGCCGTGAAGGCGGCCTCGAGGCGAGGCACGGGATCGGCGAAATGGTCGCCGGGCACGCTCTGAAACTCCGTGTCTATTCCGGCTGCACGCAGCATCTCCACTATCTCGCGGGTGTTCTCGCCCACGCTGTTGAAGGCGCGCACGCCGGAGTGCGACTCGCGTTCGCCCAACAGAAAAAAGGACTTTCCGGTTTTGGCCGGGATGGACCGCGAGCGCATCCACTCCACGAAGCCCTCGTACCAGAACGAGCCGGAAAGCGAGGCGATGCTGCCGAAGGTGTCGCACAGCATCCACTGCCACAGGGCGAAAAGGCCCGACATAGACACTCCCACGAGCGCGCGCCCCGCAGTGGCATCAATGCCTTGCAGCGCTTCCACGCGCGGTATCACATCCTGCTGCAAAAGATTGAGGAACTCCGGCGAGCGGCCTTGAAAATCGGCGCTGCCGCGAGGCACGCCTTTGGCCGGCCAGGGGCTGAACACGCTTTCCCAGTCCATGCCGGTAATCACCACGATATTAACTTCATACTTGCGGGCGGCCTGCTCTATCCACCGCGAGAGCATGTCCATGGGATAGAGCACATAGGCAGTGCGCTTGGCGCCGGGACATGCGCAGCACATGCACCGCAGCCCGGCTATATCAATGGTCTGTATCATATCGGTTATCATTATCTATAATAGAGAACACTCGCGATGATGATAGTGTTTATACACCGGCCGGCCCCGCGGTCCGGGGCATATAGCTCGGGACGCGGGGCCGGAACAATTGGTTACGCGCGGGATTATTCGGTGAGGTCGGCGGGCAGGATGGGCATGGCGCCCTTCTTGGTGCACACGTAGGCCGAGGTGCGCACGGCGCAGGAGTGGGCTTCGGCCACCGATTTGCCTTTGAGAATCTGGGCGATGAAAGCGGCGGTGAAGGAGTCGCCGGCGCCCACGGTGTCGGCCACTTCCACCTCGGGAGTGGGCTGGAACGACACGTTGCCGGGGGTGAAGACGTAGCTGCCGTTGATGCCGCAGGTGAGGATGAGCATCTTCAGGTTGTACTTGCCCAGCAGAATCCAGCACTTGTCCTGGAGGTCGATGCCGGGATAGCCGAACATGCGGCTCACCGTCACGAGCTCCTCGTCGTTGATTTTAAGGATGTTGCAACGCTCCATGGAGTTGCACAGTATCTCCTTGTTGTAGAAACCCTGGCGCAGGTTCACGTCGAAGACAATCAGAGGGTCGTTTTCGGCGGGGATGGCGTCGAGGAAGCGGTTGATGGTGTTGCGCGACACGATGTTGCGCTGGGCCAGCGAACCGAAGCACACAGCCTTGGTGTTCTGTGCCAGCTGCTCGAGCAGTGCGGTATAGGGGATATTGTCCCAGGCCACGTTTTCCTTGATTTCGTACTGAGGGATGCCGGCCTGGTCGATTTCCACCTGCACGGTGCCGGTGGGATAAGGCACGGTCTCGATGCGGAAGGAGAGGCCTTTGGAGGTGAAGTTGTCGATGATCTCGTGGCCCAGGGGGTCGTTGCCCACGGCGCTCACTACGCAGCTGGGGAGGCCGAACTGCGACACATGGTAGGCGAAATTGGCAGGCGCGCCGCCTATTTTCTTGCCTTCGGGGAGAACATCCCACAGGGCTTCCCCCATACCTATTACGAGGTNTTTCATGATACGGTTNTATNTAATGTTNTTGNNNTTCNGGGTGTAGTAGNGCAGATAAACGACGCCCACCGTCATCACGGCCACGGCGCCCACCTGGCCCACGGCGTCGGCTGCATAGCCCATGGCCAGCGGGAAGATGGTGCCGCCGAAGAGGCCCATGATCATGAGGCCCGACACCTCGTTCTTTTCGCTGGGGGTGTGCATCAGTGCCTGCGAGAAGATCACGGAGAACACGTTGGAGTTGCCGAAGCCGATGAGGGCGATGCCCACGTAGATGGGTGTGAGCGTGTGGCACACGAAGAGCATGCCCATGGCCACGAGCATCATGGCCACGCTGATGCCGAAGAAGAGCTTGGGCGACATGGTGCGCAGCAGGAAGGCGCCCAGGAAGCAGCCGGCGGTGCGGAAGATGAAGTAGATGCTGGTGGCGTAGCCGGCCTCCTCGAGGGGAAGGGCCAGGCGCTCCATGATGATTTTAGGAGCGGTGGTGTTGGTGCCCACGTCGATGCCCACGTGGCACATGATGCCCAGGAAGCACAGCAGGATGAAGGGGCGGCCCAGCAGTCGCAGGCACTCGCCCACGCCCGATGCCTTGTCCGGGCGCTCCTCCTGGATGGGGGTGGCGCCCAGCATGGTGATGGAGAAGAGGCTGAACACGGCGTAGATGGCGAACAGAGCCCTCCAGCCCAGCCCGAAGGTGGGGAAGTAGGTGGTGGCGCCCCAGGCTGCCAGGATGGGGGCGAGGAAGGACGCGATGGCCTTCACAAACTGGCCGAAGGTGAGGGTCGAGGCCAGCTTATCGCCGCTGATGAGATTGGTCACCAGGGGGTTGAGCGAGGTCTGCATGATGGCGTTGCCTATGCCCAGCAGGGAGAATGCGATGAGCATGATGGTGTAGCTGTCGCCGGTCACGGGAATGATGAGCGACACGGCCGTGACGATAAGGCTTATCATCACCGTCTTCTTGCGGCCTATCTTGTTCATGAGCATGCCCGTGGGCACGGAGAAAATAAGGAACCAGAAGAACACGAGCGAGGGGAAGAGATTGGCCTGGGAGTCGGTGAGGCCGAGGTCTTTCTGCACGTAGTTTGAAGCCGTGCCCACAAGGTCCACGAAACCCATCGCGAAGAAGCAGAGCATCACGGGAATCATCTGCATGAGCTGCCCCTTCTTGTCGTTGACGAGGTTATAGTTGGCGTCCATTTCTATTATTTTTCAGTGTTGAGTGAGTAAATTTTCAGATTCTTGATTTTGGCNGAGCCCTTTGTGGTGGCCACGGTCATGGTGCTGTAGGGCCTGGTGGGGAACACGAGGTTTGTCATCACGCCCTTGCCTTCGTTGGCAAACACTTCCATGCTCGAGCGGTCGATGAAGATGCGCAGCTGCAGGGGAGCGCCGTTGCCGAAAGTGGGGGTGACGGTCACGGCGGGGAAATCCTCGCTGAAGTCGACCACGCCGCTGTGGCGNCGGTCGAAGCTGAGCGTCTCGGCCGCGGGGGAGAATGCCAGCACGGAGCGCTCGCCGGCTTCNTTGGCGAAGGTNATGGTCACGGAATCGGCATCGGCGGCGTCGACGGTCATCAGCACTTCGCAGATACCGTCGTTGCCGGCGGGCAGNGCGAATGTCTTGCCGCGGCGNCCTGCCGTGGCCGACTTCACGGACGTGGCGAGCTGGCCGCGCAGGGTCTCAAGCTCGGGCGAGGGAGCCGAGGCGGCGTATATCTGNCCGTCGGCGCCGGTGAAGAGGCTGATCTCGCGTGGCAGCGTGTTGGCCGAGCGGAACTGCTTGGTGGGCACCTCGGCGGCATACTGCCAGTTGCTCATCCAGCCAATGGCCGTGCGNCGANCGTCGGGCGCGTCGCTCCAGCTCACGAGGGCGTAGTTGTCCTTGCCGTAGTCGAGCCATTTCGTGAGCACGTTGCCGTCGGCATCNGTGTCGGGCGTGAATGTCTTGCCGTCGAAGTCGCCGATGAAATACTGGATGCCGCTGCCGCCGAAGGGGCCGCCGGGATTGATGTTGCAGATGAGCACCCACTTGCGTGCGTCGGTGCCGTCGACAGGCAGTTCAAAGAGGTCGGGGCATTCCCACACGCCGTCCTGTGCGCCCAGTCCCTTGCCGAAGCTGCTCTGCAGCGTCCACTCCTTCATGTCGGGCGACGTGAAGATGAGCATCTCGCGGTCGAGGGCGTGGGCCAGGATGAGGGTCCACTGCTGCGATGCCTCGTCCCAGAACATGTTGGGGTCGCGGGCCTCGCTCTCGAGCGTGATCACGGGGTTGCCGGGGTAGATTGTGAAGGTCTCGCCGTTGTCGTGGCTGTAGGCCAGGCTCTGTATCTGGCTGGCGCCGGCCGAGGTGTACATGGCCACCACAGCATCCTTGCCGAAGCCGGCGCTGCCGGCGGTGTCGATGGCCGAGCTGCCGCTGAACACGGCGCCCAGGCCGTTAGGCTCGATGGCCGTGGGCTGCGGCTGCCAGTTCACCAGGTCGGTCGACGTGGAGTGGCCCCAGGTCATGTTCTGCCACTTGGAGCCGTAGGGGTTCCACTGATAGTAGAGATGCCAGGTGCCGTCTTTGTAGAACATGCCGTTCGGGTCGTTCATCCAGCCGTAGACGGGGGTGTGGTGGTAGGCCGGGCGATACTTCTCGCGGTTTGCCACGTCGACGACGTCGGCGAGCTGGAAGTTGTTCCAGCATGCGTCGTCCTTGGCCTCGCGCACGGTGGAGCGGTCTTGCGAGGTTATGATATTGAGCACTACGTCGTGGCCCTTGTAGGGCTCGAGGTCGAAGGGCACGGAGTAGTCGACCTTCGACTTGGCCAGGCGTACGTAGATGGTGCGCTCGAGTTTTCCGTCGACCACCACGTTGACGGTGGCGTCGTCGTAGGCTTCCTGCACGGGAAGCATGAGGTATCGGGCGTCGCCCTGCACGCGCACCAGCGTGTTGTTGGTGCCCAGGTGCTCGACTCTGACGCCGCCATCGGCATTGCCGGCCATGCCCTGGAGGGCTATCGCCATCATTGCCATCGCGATTGGGGTTTTGAAATGCATATAATTTTATGGTATTGGTTTCGGTTTTGGTTTTCTACCGCAAATCTACGATATAAAAGCCACCGGGCCTATTAAAATTTGTTCTTTCAGTAGCACAAATGTTGCATTGCACAATTTTTTATACTGAATGGGCTGTTTTTCAAAGAGCCTGTCCCATAAAATATGTTAACGCTGAGGTTGCATATCTTGGAGTGATTTTGGAGACGGCGCGAGGGAGCAATGCCGCCGCATTGTGACCGAGCGACGGCTTCAAAAGCGCCCAAGAGATGCAAAACAAGGGTAATACTCACTTCATCAACAGGTTAGTTATACGTAAGGCACTTTTCATTCTTTAACTCAAGACAAAAGCGCTGGCTCTCATTGTTCAGCGCACAAATGAATCGCCTCGGCCATCCATTGGCATATTNGTCCGTGTTCTTCGGTCGTGTACNTCAAGTACACTCCCTCATCACACGAACAAATCTGCTCAATGGCTGACCGCCTCAGCTTTAACATATTTTATGTGACAGGCTCTTAACTTTATATTATCTTTGCANCANACTTAAATCNCAACCGATGATTAACCGCCTGCTACTATATATATCCGCTGCGCTCCTNNTGCTGGCCGTGCCCGGCTGCAAGGACCAGAAACACTACCGCATAGGCATCTCCCAGTGCAGCAGCGACGACTGGCGCCGGAAGATGAACGACGAAATTTCGCGAGAAATCATGTTNCACCCCGAGGCCGAGGTGGAAATACGCTCGGCCGACGACAGCAACGAGCGCCAGATAGCCGACATCCGCTACTTCGCCGACAACGGCTTCGACATCATAATAGCATCGCCCAACGAGGCCGACGCCATCACCCCTATAATAAAAGAGGTGTATGAGTCCGGCATTCCGGTGATAATCTTCGANCGCGACATCAACGGCGAATACTACACGGCCTTCCAGGGANCCGACAACTACGGGATAGGCCNCGCGGCGGCGCAGTATGCCCGCAACCTNGCCGGNCCCGGGGCGCNCGTGCTTGAAATCTACGGCCTGAGCGGAGCCACACCGGCGCGCCTGCGCCATGCAGGTTTCGCCGACTGCGGCGACGAGCTGGGCATAGGCATCGTGGCCTCGGCCCACGGCAACTGGAACTACGAAGACGCCGCCGTGGCGGCCGACTCGCTGCTGTCGCTGCATCCGGATGCCGACCTTATCTACGCCCACAACGACCGCATGGCCATAGCCGCCTCCGAGGTGGCACGCAAGAAGGACCTGGACCTGAAGGTGATAGGCGTGGACGCCGCGCCCGAGATAGGCATCCGCGCCGTGGCCGACAGCGTGATCGACGCCACATTCTTCTATCCCACCGAGGGCCACCGCCTGATACGTACGGCCCTGGCGATACTCGAAGGCAAACCTTTCGAGCGCGAGACCATACTGCCATCATCGTCGGCTGTCGACCTCACGAATGCCGACATACTGCTGTTGCAGAACGATGCCCTTATCGACGAGACCGGCAAACTCAAGGTGCTCAAGGCCAAGAGCGACGACTACTGGCACAAATACACCTCGCAGACCATGCTCTCGTATGCCGCCGGCATAATCATAGTGCTGCTCGTGGTGCTCGTATTCATGATTCTGCGCGTCTACTGGCAGCACAAGCACCATCAGAGCGTCCTCTTGGCTCCGAACAAGGAGCTTGAGCAGCAGCGAGATATGCAGCGCTCGCTCAATCTGAAGCTGCAGGAAGCCACCCAGTCCAAGCTGGTGTTCTTCACCAACGTGTCTCACGACCTGCGCACTCCCCTCACCCTCATCGCCGAGCCGATAGCGCAGCTCGAGGATGCCCCCAACCTCACGCCCCAGCAGCAACGCCTGATGAAGCTCGCCGACAAGAACACACGCATTCTCCACCGCCTCATCAACCAGATTCTCGACTTCCGCAAGTACGAGAACGATAAGCTCGATCTCAACCTGACCGAAATCGACCTGGGCCAGGCACTCGCCGACTGGGTGGAATCATTCTACCCCCTGGCCCGCAAACGCGACATGACCCTCACGCTCACAGTGCCTCCGGCGGGCGCTTCGCTCATTACGGCCGTGGATGTGGAGAAGCTCGAGCGCGTGATTTTCAATCTGATATCCAACGCTTTCAAATACACGCCCGACAATGGCCGCATCGACGTGTCGTATGGCATCGAGGGCGAGCGCGCCTTTATCCGCGTGACCGACACGGGCCATGGTATCAGCGAGCGCGACCTGGGCAATATCTTCGACCGCTTCTTCCAGGTAGAGCGCGTGCACCCCAACGGCTCGGGCATCGGTCTGTCGCTCACCAAGGCCTTCGTCGAGCTCCACGGTGGCACCATCTCGGTGGCAAGCCAGGTATCGAAGGGCTCGGTGTTCACGGTATCGCTCCCGATCCGCCACGTGGCCGACCACGTCGAGGCCCACGGCACCACCATTACCGCCGCCGATATCAACTCCGAGCTCGATGCCGTCGAGACCGAACCTCAGTTTGACGACGACAAGCCACTGGTGCTCGTGATCGACGACAATAAGGACATCCAGCGCCTCGTAACCCTGCTGATGGCCGACCGCTACAATGTGATTACCGCTTCAAACGGCAGCGAAGGAATAAAGAAAGCCGTCAAATATGTGCCCGACCTCATTATCTGCGACGTCATGATGCCCGTAATGGACGGTCTGGAGTGCTGTCGCCGCCTGAAGGCCGAGGTAACCACTTCGCACATCCCAGTGCTCATGCTCACGGCCTGCTCGCTCGACGAGCAGCGGGTGCAGGGCTACGACAGCGGCGCCGACGGTTANCTCTCNAAACCGTTCAACGACGCCGTGCTGCAGGCCCGGTGCGCAAGCCTGATAGCCAACCGCAAGCGCATCAAGGAGCTCTGGAGCTCCGCCGACAGTAAGACCACCGACGCGACGCGCCCCGAGAAACCGAAAGTTTCGCCTGTCAAAGCTCCGGCAGCCGATATCGACAACGAGTTCTACAACCGCTTCCTCGATATTTTCCGCGACAATATGGGCAACCAGGAGATGAGTGTGGACAGCATCGCATCGAAGATGGGCCTGGAGCGCTCGCAGTTCTACCGCAAAATAAAAGCTCTCACCAATTACTCGCCCGTTGAACTCATCCGCAGCCTGCGCCTGAAGCACGCCCGCTCGCTGCTCACCACCACCGAGAAGACCGTGAGCGAAATTGCCTACGAAACCGGATTCTCCACGCCCGCCTACTTCACCAAATGCTTCCGCGATGCCTTCGGACAGACACCCTCCGAACTCCGCACCCAGCTCGGGCAGTNANGCCGATATTATTTTTTCGCACAATGCGGGGCGCTGCGGCGCTCCGCATTGTTTATAGCCCTGATTTTCTGCCGCATATTTTATCAAAAATGTTGTAAAGGATACAACAAATCGTGCATGGCCCGGATTTTGATACCCTTTGCAACATCCGTTATACACTCCTTTATCTAATAGAGCATAAATTTGCAGCAGAAAAACTCAACCAAAAACCAATACAATGAAAAGATCATTTCTCAGCGCAATCTTGCTTCTGATGGCAATCCTGGCGCAAGCACAGAACATCACTGTGCACGGAACGGTACTTTCCAAAGCTGACGACGAGCCCCTGATTGGTGCATCTGTCTTCTGTGATGTCACCGGTACCGGTGTCGTTACCGACATCGACGGTAATTTCATTATCTCTGTTCCCGAAGGTGTAATGCTCACCATCTCGTATGTAGGTTTCAACACTACCGAGCTCGCCGCCCTTCCCGAAATGACCATCTATCTCGATGAAAACTCCGAACTTCTCGACGAAGTAGTCGTAGTCGGTTATCAGACCGTACGCAAGGCCGACCTCACCGGCGCTGTTTCGGTCGTATCGACTAAAGCTCTCGAAACTTCATCCGACACCGACCCCATGCGTGCACTGCAGGGCAAGGTTCC
>WFLX010114862.1_pt1 | contig 11751 bp, 4 predicted proteins | sample 4967041 | NCBI WGS metagenome assembly WFLX01 (sample SAMN12857096, study PRJNA449069) | gut metagenome | isolation source: stool from male and female vole | host: Microtus ochrogaster | place: USA:Florida | collected 2017 | reverse complement strand
TATGGAGATAAAAGTCCAGGGGGAACGGTGCGTATTGCATTTGGAAGCATTGACAGAAAGCNATCAGATGGNNCTTGNNGTAAGGAACNGNTCTTTTNTGGACACTGCAATGACTTCCNACCAACTAGTGGCAAAGATATTAGANTCATANCNCCAGAGTCAGATTCTGTTTTCCATANAAGATAGGGAACTANAGCAGATTGTGGTGCAGTATCANNAAANAGATTGGGCATTTTTGAACAGAGTCCTCTCCTTTTATGGAACCAATGCATATATGGCAGGCAATGAACCGGGGATTTATCTGAGGGCAGGACTGATGGACACAGAGGAGGATGCGGATTGGGATTCCCTTCCCTATGTTTTGCATCGTAATGTGGCGCCAAGAGAGACTGACAGGGGGCTGAAAGGCCAGATTTGTTATGAGGTGGAGGCATACGATATTCTTCCGTTGGGAGAGAAAGTACGCTTTAAAGGAAACGACTTGTATATCGGAAAAATTGACAGGTTTATTCAAAGAGGGCTTTTTGTCAGCAGATATTATTTGTACTTTGCCGAAGGACTGAGGGTTCTCAAATACCATAATCAGGCCCTGGGGGGAGTCTCCGTAAACGGAGTAGTTACAGCAGTCAGCCGCAACAGACTTCAGGCGCAGTTGGAAACCGATGCCTTGGTGCAATATAAGAAAAAGTATTTCTTTCCTTTTTCCACCGTAGCGGCATCCCCGGACGGAAGCGGCTGGTATTGTATGCCCAGAAATGGAGATCGGGTAAGAATTTTCTTTCCTACGGCAGATGAGAAGGAAGGTTATGCCATTGCAAATATTCAGGGAGAGTCGGCGCCTGCACCGGACAGTCCTATGGGCAATCCCGACTTAAAAGATATCACCACACCAGACGGAAAAGCTGTCAGATTTATAGAGGGCGGAATACAGCTGGCTGTTGGGGAAGAAAAAGGAACCGTCACTCTGACCAATGACGGAAAAGCTGAAATTGCCACAATGGAAGACATTGAAATCGGCGCAGTAGAAGCAGTGTGCTTTAGCACAGATAAGATAATGAGCGTGACAGCCGGTATGCAGATAGAGTTCATAAATGATGCAGGAGGAAACATCACAGTAACAAATGATGCAATAAACATTGATGCCGTCAGGATTATCAATAATAGCATTCAGGATTATGAATAATTAGCGGAGGGATATTATGTACAGTTTACATGATATAGAGGTAGTCGGGTTAGAACTAGCAGAGGTGTTGGAATGCGAAATACAATCCCAGGCAGGAGACCATAGTACGCTGATAATTTCTGCCCATGTGATGCAGGAAGAATTTATATTTGAGATTCCGGATTGCCAGAGTTTTGAAGTTCTTTTGCGGGAAGGAACAGAAAAGAAGATTCTGTTTTCCGGCATTCTGACAGATATTCAGGTCTTTGAGCATGGACAGATGAAAACGGTGAGGATTGAAGGAAAAAGCCGCAGCTGGCTGATGGACAGGGAGAAGCATTCCCGTTCCTTCCAAAATGTCAAGATGACTTTTCAGAATTTGGTGCAGGAAATACTGATGAATTATGAAGATGCACAGCTGAATTATGCAGCAGAGGAGAAACAACTTGAGACCCTGATCGTTCAGTATGAAGAGACCGATTGGGAATTTTTGAGGAGAGTGCTTTCAAAGGAAGGCATTATGCTCACTCCGGACAGCAGAAAGCCCGGCTTAAAACTATATGCAGGCATTCCGAATCTTTTGGAGCGCACAGTTTCTTTTCACCTTTTGGATATGGAAAAGGATATGGACGGATTTTATGGACTGAAAGCAAACGGCCGACAGGTACAAGCGGTTGATTTCACTCGCTATAAGATAGCTTCAGAAGAGATTTTGAACATTTTTGAGCTGGTCCCAATGCAGGGGACTTCCCTTGTTGTCTATGCATACAGATACTCCTTTGCCGGACAGGAGATGCAGGGAATTTATGAGGTACAAAGTGCAAATGGACTGACAATACCTGCAATTTACCCCATGCATCTGATAGGGGTGGCTCTGAATGGCAATGTGGTAAATGTTTCTGGCACAAATGTGCAGGCAGCAATGGAAATCGATGGAAATAATGCGGAGCGGGCACTATATTGGTTTCCCTATTCAACCATATCCGCATCTTCTGATGGAAGCGGATGGTACTGTATGCCAGAAATAGGGGATGATGTGAGGATATATTTTCCCTCCAAGAAAGAGTCCGAAGCTATTGCATTAAGCGCTGTGAGCAACTATAACGCTCCGCTGGATGGCGAAGACCGAATGAGCGACCCTAACAGTCGGTATCTGCGAACCAAGTCANGTCAGGAACTTGCCCTGGCTCCGGGTTATATCAGACTTTCCTGCGGAAAAGGTCTATCCGCAATGACCATTCAGGAGGNTGGGAAGGTCAAGATANAATCACAATCTATGGTAAAAGTAATCTCACAAGAGGAGATTGCACTTTANGNAGAGGAAAAGGTGACATNTCATGTATCAGAGCAGTTTATCCTAAACAGTCTGAAAGGCGGACAAATTGCATCTGCTGGAGGAGATGTTTTCTTGCTGGGAACAGACGTGAACTATGATTAGCACATTTTGAAGGAGAGGCAAATGGATAGAGAAACAGCATTGCACAACTATAAAGAAGCGGTGGCAGAAAAGATATCTACATTCCACAGCCGCATGGGAGATTATGTTCTGGAGCATGCGGAAGATTGGGAAGCATTGGTAGAAAAGGCGATGAAGCTTCTAGGGAAGCAAATGGCAAAGCAGGAGAAGGAATATGTATGCTTTATGTATTTTTCCCTGCTGAAGACGGATTTCATCAACAGAAATTATCGGATGCAGCTCCATGGTCTTGATATCAGCTGGTACATGGATGAAGAACCTGCAGAAGTATATGTGGATGCAAAGGAGCTGCTTATACCCTTGGATGAGCTCTGGAACGATCTTATTCAAGCAAATCAGGGATATGGAGTCTTTGTCAATGACTATGATATCCAGAACATCCTTTTTGATGAACTGCCTGTGATTGACAACATGATTTGCCAGATTCTCCGTTACCGTCTGCGGGATTGGGAGAAAAAAGGTATTTTTGACCCTGTTACCCGGTCTCCGTATTGGATACTCAGATGGGGAGAATACCGGGATCATTCGGAGATACTAGTTCAGACAGACAGGGTGGAAAAGGAGCCAGGAGCTTGGAAAGCCCAGCTTTCAAAAGCTGGCCGCAAGCCGGAAAATATGGTTTTCAGCTATTGGTATAAAGGTACTTATGAGAACAGGACTATCAAAGATATNGATATNCGCTTTATTACCTTTGAGGGCAGTACNATACANAACATAGTATTTCANAACTGNAATNTGGANGGAAGCCGTTTTCCGGGAAGTCGTTTTGTGGGATGCAGCTTTGAGGGCTGTAACCTGTGGGGAGCGGATTTCCGCGAAAGTACCTTTGAACAGACATCTTTTGAGGGAGCGGAGCTCACTGCGGCTGTGTTCCCAGCAGAAAGCGTTCCCTTTTTGAAAATCAGTGCAGAACAGCTGCAGGGAATCCGTTTGGACAGGGAGGAAGCGATATGAGGTATTTCTTTATTTCACAAGACAAGAATCTGCCAGGTTCCATTCAATACCGAGATTTTGACATAAATGGCGGCAGTCATCTGTTTTCCAAGGAGGACAGTAGCCAATTAGGTAGCACAGTGGCGCTGTATCTGACGGGAGATGGTACAGAAGCCAGATGGGACTTTCTGCAGCATCCGGTAATGATGTTCTCCAGACGATTTAAGGAGATTCTGGATGCATATGAGCCGGAGCTGTTCTTTCAGGAAGTAGTCATGATTCATAAAGAGAGCTCAAAGCAATATCGATATGTACATACCTTANTGGATCANCTNGATGCGGTGGNGAGNGGAACAGAATACTACCCGAACGGAACAGTAAAACATCTGGTTTTAGATNCNAAGGTGATTGGGCGGCATAACCTCTTNCTTTTGCAGGGGANTCAGAGAAAAGACCCCATTGTCAGCCTGCCTTTGGCGGAGAGTCTANTGCGGCGGAAACCGATGGGAATACGCTTTGAAGAAGTGGAGGTGCAGTAGATGAGCGATACAAGTCTGGTAGCAATGGAAGATGCGCAGAATCAGGCCTATGGGAATTTTTTTGAGGCACAGGATGCTGTCAGTGCAGCTGCAGAACGTACTGCAGCCGCAAATGATGCATACCGGATAGCAGAAGCAAAGTTCATGAACGGTGAAATCAGCATGGAGGAGTGTGATGCTGCATGGCAGGAATTGCAGGATGCCAATATGGCAGAAGATGAAGCAAACAAGAACCTTGAGAATGCTGCGAAAGATGCACAGGCAGCTGCAGAAGCGGTTGAGGAAAAAAAAGAGGAACTTCGAAAAAACCGTAAAAATGACACCACTTATGTTGTGCATTGTGCCCGGATTGAATGTCCCTTTGGGATGAGGGAAAGCTATCTTGNGCTTGATGCCACTCATGGAGTGTTTACGCATCAGATACCACAGATGACGGTAAAGGATATGGTGCTGAATCAGAATATCATTAATTTTGGAGGATGCCACAGCAGGGAGAATCCCCAGGTGCAGGAAGAGATAGAAAAGACCAACGCCAAAATAGAGGCTAAGAAGGATTGGCGTGACAATATTGCAGGTTTTTTTACAAATACATGGAATCTGTTTAAAACCGGAGTAAATATAGGCAAAAAAGTATTAGGCATTCCGGAGAAAGAAAAGAGTGAAGAAGAAAAGCTGGCAGAGATGAGGTCAGATTTTGTAGGTGAATGTACCGCCCACTTCCCGCCAGAGAACGAATGGCTGGATGGGCATGAGAAGGTGTTTATTAATGGGGAACCCGTATTGCTGCGCAGATGTGATATTATGTGCAGTTATGGCGGATGTGTGACAATCTTGCTTTCGGGACAGCCGGAATAGGAGGAAAAAGATATGGAGCTTGCTTATCAGGGTCTTTTCATTCGCCTTCCTTTTGAGGGCGTTGTTGGAGTAGAAGCGTTTGAGATGAATGCGTCATTAAACGACCATGTCTCTTTAAGGCTTTTACTTCTGGTGGAAGAAGAAAAGATAGAGGCTCTCGTTCATGGCATAGAGGATGGGGATCACATAGAGGTATATAAAGAAGGTCAGGATGGGCTTTTATATGCCGGAAAGATCATAGATGTCAGAATGGAGCAGCAGAAGGGACTGCACCTTTTGCGGCTGGAGGCGTTTTCCTATACTATGGATTGGGCGCTTGCACCAATAAGCCAGAGCTTTCTGAATTTAGATGCAACTTATAAGCAGGTCATGGATAAGGTGCTGGAAAATCAGGAAGAGGCAGAGATACAGGATTGTGTCACCAAGGGGGAGGCGATCCCTGATTTTCTCCTGCAGTATGAAGAAAGCGATTGGGATTTTCTGGTGCGCCTTGCCAGCCATTTCCATACCTTCCTCATACCGGACTGCCGTGCAGCGCATGGGAGAGCCTATTTCGGAATCCCGGATCTTGGGGAAGAGTATGTCCTGAGTGAGGAAGAATTCTCAGAAATCAAGGATATGGATCAATACTACCGCATGGGCAGCGCACAGGAGATTCTGCCACAGGAGACCCTGAAATGGGCAGTGGTCACACGGCATGATTTCTGTCTGGCCCAGAAGATCCGCTTCCGCGGCATCAGTACCATTGTCACCAAGATAGAATACCGGACGGTGGAAGGGGAACTTGTGCGCATCTATGAACTGAGCCGTGAAAAAGGTGTATCATGTGCGCCCAAGAAAAATCCCAATATCTTTGGCATGAGCATCCCGGCTACGGTAAAAGAGCGTTCAGGGAACTGCGTGCGTGTGCATTTTCATATTGACCCAGAATATGATAACTCTCCGAATGTGAAATACTTTACCTATGCCATAGAGAGCAGTTTTATCTACTGTATGCCGGAGGTGGGAAGCCAGGTACATATTTATTTTCCCGGGGATGACGAAAAGGATGCCATTGCGGTTCATGCAATCCGGACATCCAGCAGCAAATCATCTTCATCGGGCTATGCACAGATACCGGACAATAAATCTTTTTCTAACATAAATGGTGCGGAACTGCTGATGACCCCCTCTTATGCAAGTATATCTGCGGATCCGGAAAAGCAGATATGCGTGGCTATGGACATAGAGGGAAATGCCTTGATTACGGGCAACCAGGTCTATCTCTATGCAGAGAAAAACCTGACCGTAGGCGAACCTATTGAGGAAGAAGGGCAGCCTTCCGGACAGATGGTCCTGGAAGCGGAGGACCTGCTGCTCCAGATAGGGGAAGACGGTTCCCAGATCTACCTGACGGAAGAGGCACGCATCATAGCAGCCTTTGTGAATCTGGATGCCTCTGACCGTTCCCCTGCGGAGAACCCATCCCTGGAGGAACTGAGGGATGCCGTGACGGCAAACGATGCGGAAACCAGAGCGAAGACAAATGAGGAAGTCAGCAAGCAGCTGGAGGCGAAGTTTGAAGAGAGCCGGACCGCCTTCTTAAAGGGACTCGTAAAAATTGCTGCCACAGTGGCAACCGTAGCAGTGGCAGTAACTCTGACGGCGGTGACCGGGGGTGCGGCGGGAGTCATCATCGCCACCGTGGTCCTAGGGGCTGCAACGGCCACATTTGCGGCGGCGGATGTGGCGGAAGGGCTGGACAGTTACCAGAAATCCCAGAACGGGGATTTGAGCCGGGGGCACAACTTTATGAGGGATGATGTCTTCGGCGGCAATGAGGTTCTGTACGGACTAGTAAGGACCGGCATAGAGATTGCCTTCGGCATCGTGGCGGGCATGGCGGTAGGAGGTTCCTTTACCAGGCTGGGTGATGTGGAAAAATTTGCCAAAATTGCCAAACATGCCAAGAAGCTGAAAACGGCGCTGCAGGTCAGTGGGGATACCTTAAACGGCGCCCTGAACGATCTGGCGGAGACGGGAAAAGTCAATCTCGGTCATATGGCATGGAACATAGGAATCGGCATAGCGCAGGGCAGCGAGGGCAGCGGCATCCGGGACGGGCTGCTAAAGAAAATGGGCATTGAGGGCTGTTCCTTTAAAAGCCATCTGGCAAAGATGGCCGTTGGAGGCATCGTCGACACTACCATAGAGGGCGTAGGGTGCCGTCTGAGCAGACAGAGCTTCAATCCAGCAGAAAGCCTTGCCAGAAACCTGTTTGTAAACGGGCTGGATGCCTGGATCAGCGACCCAGTGGATGCAGTCACGGGAATCTATGTCATAGATGCCACGGACTTTGTCCTTGCAAGCCTCCCGGCTGCACTGATGCTGGGGAGGACCTACCATTCCACCTGCCGCAGGGATTCGGTGCTGGGAAGGGGATGGAGCTTCCCCTATGCCAGCAGGGTATACATTGACACAAAGGATGCGGGGCATAAGATGGTACATCTGGAGACCATCACAGGACATTCCGTGTGTTATGAGGAACAGGAGGGCACCTGGGTGAACCAGAGCAGGGGCGCATCCCGTTTCCTGCTGGAAGTGCGGGAAAACGGGATCCCCGGAGAAGAAGAGTACCTGCTGACGGATGTGGCAGACCATACCCTGTGTGTTTATGACGGGCAGGGCCTTTTGCAGTATGTGGAATACCCGAACCGCCTGAGGCTGCAGTTTGCCTATGGTGAGGAGGGGCTTGAGCGCATCACCACACCCCTTGGAAATGTGCTGGAGGTGGAATGCTACGGCGGGCACATCCTGCAGGTGACGGACGAGATCGGCCGCAGGACCCAATACCGGTATGAGGAAGACTGCCTTGTGGATGTGGTGCACACGGACGAGGGCATCACCCACTATGAGTATGATGAAAACGGACATATCACCTCCGTCACGGACCAGAACGGAAGCCGCTTTCTGGAAAACGAGTATGACGAAAAGGGAAGGGTGGTGCGCCAGAACTTCAGCAGCGGCGTGTACCAGACCTTTACTTATGACGATGCGAACCGCAGGAACACTATCTGGTACAGCGAGACGGGGAAGACGGAAATCTATGAGTACAACGAGCAGTTTCTGAAGGAACGGGTGGCCTATGACGACGGCACCTTTGAGACCTACTATTATTCGGAAGACTGCTTAAAGACTAGCGAGAGCAGCCGGCTGGGGCACAAAAAAACATGGGAATACGATGCCTTCGGGCGGACCATCCGGGAAACTTCACCGGATGGTTACGAAGTGTGCCATGAATATGATGAAAACCACGACCTTGTACGCATCTGGGACACGGATGGGCGGGAAACCCAATATACTTATGACAATTCCCATAATCTGCTCTTAACCAGAGAGAAGATAGATGATAAAAAATGGAGGGAGACTTCCAAAGAGTACGACCGGATGGGAAGGTGCATCACAGAACGGGATGCCCTTGGAAACGAGACCCTGAAGGAGTATGATGCAGATCACGCCCATCCCAGCCGTATCATTACTCCGAAGGGAGAAGAGACTGTCTACGGCTATGACATTGTGGGGCGCAGGATGTCCATCAGCAACAGCTACGGAACAGTGGAGATGGCATACAATTCCCGGAACTTTGTCACCAGCCGCACGGATGGGGAGGGGCATACCAGCCATAAGTTTTATGACCGCATGGGCAACCTGACATCGTATTACCCGCCGGTGCAGTGGGAGAAGAAGGAGGGAGGCTATGAATACCGCCGGGACTTTCTGGAGCGTGTGGTGGACACCATAACTCCTCTGAAAGAGCATAGGAGAGTATTCCGCAATTTTGACGGGGACATCACCAATGAGATCCACCCGGTAAGCTATGCCCAAAAGGGTGATGAAGGCGAGGGGTTCCGTTATGAGTATGACCTGTACGGCAACTGCATCCGCATCCGCTATCCGGACGACGGGGTGGAGAGGCGCTTTTATGATGCGGACGGCAACATGACAAAACAGGTACAGCCGGAGTCTTATGATGCCGATGCGGATGACGGTGCCGGCTATACTTATGCCTATGATTCCCGGGGCCGCCTGACAAAAGTGTGCGACCCAGAAGGGAATGTCCTGCATACTTATGAGTACAACGGCCACGGACAGGTCATTCGGGAGGTGGACGGCGAAGGGAAGGAGACCCTCTATACATACAACGGTTTAGATTGGAAGATCCGGGAGCAGGTAAAGGTGAAGGAAGCCGGAGCAGGAGAAAATGTGCAGTCCCTATACCGTGTTATTGCCTATGCTTATGATGCCCAGGGCAACAAGGTGGAGGAAGCCTACGGACAACAGGAAGTGGAAAGGGACGGGGAGCCGGAGGGCTGGCACCGCATCCGCTTCTCCTATGACCGAAATAACCATCTGACCCTGGTGCAGNATNACTTTGGAGGAAAGATGCNCTATGACTATGACTGCCTTGNAAATNTGGTTCTGGAGGAGCGTGTCATAGAAGAAAATATCCACAGCATTATTCATTATGTCTACAACAGGANCGNCTGGCNGATTCAGGAGACGGAGGAAATTCAGGGAAACGGGGAAGTAAACTGTGCCGTTACCAAATACAGCTATGATGCAAATGGAAACCTGATTAAGACCATCACACCGAAGGGCTTTGAAATCCGCAGGGAATACGATGCGGATGACCGCCTGACGGAGGAGCGGATCATCGACAGGAAGAACGGCATCGACAGGAGGGTGAGGTATGCCTATGACGAGGCAGGAAATGTGCTTAAATGTACTGTTTTGGGAACAGAAGGGGAATGTCTGGAAAACCGTTTCACCTATGACCTGAAAAANAGGGNGACTCACAAGATAAATCCCGGCGGCGCAGTCATGCNTTACCTCTATGACCGGAATGACAGGCTGTCCAAGGAAGTCAGCCCTTATGCTTATGAGTCGGAGAGCGATGACGGCGCAGGGACAACCTATGGCTATGACAGCCGAGGCAACCGTATCCGTACCACCAACGCTCTGAGAGAGATGGTACAGGAGCGAGTTTACGATTTGCAGAATAGGCTTGTGATGCAATATGATATGTTTGGAAATCAGACGGAGCTCTCTTATGAGACGGATGGACAGGTTAAGGATGTATGGCGCAGAAGCAATAAAAATCATACAGAGCAGCGAGTATTGCAACAGTATGCGTACAATGCCAGAGGTCAGATTGTCGGTATCGTGGATGGCAACCGGAATCCCATCTCCTATGAAGTGGACAGCTGGGGGCGCATCACAAGCATCGGTTTTGCAGATGGTGTAAAGGAAGGATATGAGTACACCCCTGCAGGACAGGTCAGCCAGACTACGGACGGCAATGGCAACTCCGTACAGTACTGCTACAACAGTTTCGGCAAAGTCAGCCAGCGTACAGACCAGCTGGGATATGCAGAGATCTTCCAATACGATGAAGAGGGCAACCTGTCCCTGCACATTGATAGGGACGGCAGGCGGCTGCAGCGTGACTGCAATGTATTCGGAAAGCCCGTATATGAGAAGGCTGTTGATGCGGAAGGGAAAAGTCCTACCATCCGCACGTGGCATTATGACAGCCTGGGAAGGGTGACCCGTGCGGTGTGTGATGGGCATTCCTATGAGTATGTCTATGATGGGCAGGGCAGGCTGAAAGAAAAGCGTTCCAGCGGGAAACGTCTGGTTTCCTATGCCTATGACCAGGCAGGGCAGATTACGGAGATCAAAGACCCTGCAGGGGTATGCACCTGCTATGCGTATGACCTCTTAGGCAGGCGGAGCCGGATTTATAATGGCAACGGGCTGGAAGTGTGCTATGATTATGATGCCCTGAACCGCATCCACCATGTCCGTTACGGGAACGGCGTGGAGACGGCTTATAGCTATGATGGGGATGGGAATGTCAGCAGTCTGGAGACAAGAGCAGGAGAAAATGTGCTGCTTTCCTTTGTATACCAATATGACGGGAACGGAAACCGAACGGCGAAGATGGGCACACAGGCAGGCGTGGCATCAGGCGGCATCACTGCAGGAAACAATGCGCTTGATATATCCTACACCTATGGTGTCCGTGGGCAGCTTTTGGAGGAGCGGCGCAACGGAGACTCTGTTTCCTATGCCTATGACAAAGTAGGAAATAGAATTAATAAGACGGATAAACAGGGAGCGACCATATATCAGTTTAATGGGAAGAATCAGCTTGTCACAGAAGAGAGTCCTTTCGGGAGAAAGCAGTTTACTTATGACAGGCAGGGCGGTATACTAGAAGAAAAGAATTCCATGGGGATCCGCTATTTCACCTATGACAGCCGCCACCAGCAGGTAAAAGTAGAAACCGAAAACGGCAGTGTACAGGAGAACCATTATGATACGGAGGGGATGCGCTGTGAACTGCTGGAAAACGGAAGGCGTACCGGCTTTGTTTACCACGACGGGGAACTGCTGCATGAGGAAGGCAGGGAAGAGCAGAGCAGCTATCATCTGGGGCTAGGGATAGATGCCCTCTGGAGAGGCTCGGCATTATCTTACTATCATCAGGATGAGCAGCTCAGTACGGCGCTGGTCACCAGTGGGAAGGGAGAAGTCCAAAACAGCTACCAATATGATGCCTTTGGCGTGCAGTTTGAGGAGGCAGAGCAGTTTCATAACCGCATCCGCTACACAGGTCAGCAATATGATGACCTGACAGGGCAGTATTATCTGCGGGCAAGGTACTATAACCCTGTCCTTGGGCGATTCATGCAGGAGGATGTGTATCAGGGTGATGGATTAAATTTGTATGCGTACTGCCA
>WFLX010258087.1_pt1 | contig 11760 bp, 12 predicted proteins | sample 4967041 | NCBI WGS metagenome assembly WFLX01 (sample SAMN12857096, study PRJNA449069) | gut metagenome | isolation source: stool from male and female vole | host: Microtus ochrogaster | place: USA:Florida | collected 2017 | reverse complement strand
ATATTTTCCTACGATAGAATATAAATATCATATCGAAATCCGTGTTTCAGATAACGGTGCCTTATCTTTGAATATGGTAGGAGGGAATAAATCGTTGAAATTTCAAGGTAGCACATGGTATTTTAATTCAAACGGCGCATTGACGACTGAGGAGAATGAGAAGAAGTTTATGGTGGGTGACGATGGTATAGTTAACATACTGCAAGGTAACACACTTATGGTTTTCAGAGAGCCTAAATCTGTTACTGATTTTAAAAAGTTTTATAACGACTTAGTGAACTACCTCAAGCAGATAGGAAAACTGCGCGGCAGTAATGCAAGCCAGACAGCTCCGATTTCCGGTGCATCAGCCCCTCCTGCTTCTCTTAATGGCAAGCCTCTTGATTTGGTTAAAATGTTCGGCAAGCCTTTCGGCTTGAATCCTGCAAAAGATAAAAAATATACAATTGATGAACTCAATCAATCGGCGAAATCGATATGGGGTTGGAATCTTCAGCTTGACTATGAGAAAAAGCGAGCAGGGTACAAATGGCATAAGTTAAATGGTATGACATTCNTGAACTNTCCTATATATGAAATCTTTGCCTNTGATTATACCGGTGGAGATGTTCTCAGTGACTTTTACTGNAAGNTGATAATAGACAACACAACTGCGGCAAAAAGAAAAATAGGAACAGCTATAGCTGGATATATGAAATCAAATGGTTGGATTCAAGTATCAGATGATATTGACAGACCTTGTTTTTATAAGGGAAACNTAANCGNTGAANGTTACTTTACTGATGCTGATGGCTTCTCNAGAANACTTGNATANGTTNTTAATGNCCAATCATTTCNGAGCGCTCAATTTNTCAAAGAGCGTCTTTCACTTGGTTTAGGTTGATTAATTTTTNACCNGGTTTTATAGATAGATAATATAAATAAGGCNANATGAGGAAATTTTTATTTACAGCGTGTGCGTTGCTTTTCGCATATTCAGTTGCCGCGTCTGAATCAATAGGCGGTACATGGTCAGGCAAACTGCAGCTTGGGGCGCAGAGGTCGCTTAAATTGGTATTCCATATATCCGCGAGTGATTCCACAGTGACAATGGATTCTCCTGACCAGGGAGCTAAAGGTATTGAATGCGAGGTGCTTTACCTGTCAGATGATTCGGTGAGTTGCCGTGTTTCCAAAATGAGGATGAGTTATAATGGTGCGCTTGCGGACGGAGTGATTGANGGTACTTTCAAGCAAGGTGCGTATACTTTTCCGCTTTCACTTCATAGAGGTGAGGATAAAGCAAATCGTCCTCAGACTCCTGTACCTCCGTTTCCATATTCAATAGAGAGTGTCACGGTTGCAAATGATTCTGTATCGCTGTCCGGAACCCTTTGCGTGCCGCAGAATTACTCTGCTTCTACTCCTGTGGTCCTTCTTGTGTCCGGGAGCGGCTTGCAGAACCGTGATGAAGAACTCTTCGAGCATAAGCCTTTTGCGGTGATTGCCGATTATCTTGCGAGAAACGGCATTGCCTCCCTGCGATACGATGACCGTGGAATTGGTGAATCCACCGGTGATGTGTTAAATGCTACTACGGCAGATTTTGCCGCTGATGCTAAGATGATGATTGANTGGTTGCGCAGCAAGAACCGNTTCGGGAAAATAGGGCTGGTGGGGCATAGCGAAGGAGGGCAGATTGCGTATATGCTTGGTTCCAAAAATAATGTGCTTGACTTTATTGTGGCGATTGCCGGACCGTCTATCCGCGGCAATAAAACCATTGCGTTCCAGAACAAGGTTGCGCTTGTCAAATCCGGAATAGCCGAAAATATAGCGGATGAATTTGCCACTGCCCTTGAGAAGGCATTTGAATACAAACTTGCATATCCTGAAGTCACAGAGATTTCAGATGAAAAGATTAATGAATTGTATCCGCAATGCAACGAAGATATGTTTACCAGGCAACTTGCGGCATCNATGAAAAGCATGCTTGCGGCACAGCCGAGTAATCCGTGGATGATGTTTTTCCTTGATTACGACCCGGAGGCTGATTTGAAAGCATTAGCAATTCCGGCATTAATAATTTATGGAGAGAAGGACAGTCAGGTGCCACCGTCGCTTAACCTTGCTCCCGCGCTCCGGTATGCCACTGGTGCCCAGGTGAAGAGTTATCCGGAGTTGAACCACCTCATGCAGCATGCTGTAACCGGAGAAGTGGAGGAATACAGCTCGATTGAAGAGACTATCTCTCCAGAAGTGCTTGCCGACATTGCGGCTTTTATCAAAGGGCTTTGACTATCCTTTCATGGATATCTGGGACAAAAAGAAGCGCTCATCCGTAATGGCGAAAATCAAGGGGAAGGACACTCGTCCTGAACTGATTGTGCGCCGTTACCTGTTTTCCCGCGGATACCGTTACCGTAAAAACGTGAAAGGGTTGCCGGGTACTCCGGACATTGTGCTGAGGAAGTACGGCACAGTTATATTTATTCATGGGTGTTTTTGGCACGGGCATGATGTTGACGGTCATATTCCTCAATCCAACCGTGAGTATTGGACTAAGAAAATAGAGCGTAACAAAGAGCGCGACAAGCGTAACAAAGAAGAACTTAAAAAGTTAGGATGGAGCGTTATGACAGTATGGGAGTGCCAGTTGAAGCCAGCAACGAGGCAGCAGACGCTATTTGAAATAGAATATCATCTAAACCATTCTTATTTGGAGCGTTTCGTGCCTAAACCTCCCAAGGAATATGGTGAGGAGGATTCCGAAACCGGAATAGCAGCTGAATGTGATTTGCAATATTCTGAGCATTAGAGGTATTATGTGAAATCTTGCTATGTTTTATAGTAGTATNTCCCTGGTATTGTCATTTTTTGAGTANCTTCGCAANTAAAATGGAAATATCATAGAGTTAAACATGATGAAATTGATAAGTTTGTTCTGTGGTGCCGGCGGTTTGGATTTAGGTTTTCACAAAGCCGGCTTCAAAACCGTTGCGGCAAATGAATTTGACCCTAAGATATGTCCTACATTTCGTGTCAACTTTCCGGATGTTAATCTTATAGAAGGTGATATTCGTAAAGTGCCATCATCTCAATTTCCTGATAATGTAGCAGGTATAATCGGAGGACCGCCGTGCCAGTCGTGGAGTGAGGCAGGAGCATTGAGAGGAATCGAGGATTCACGCGGGCAGCTTTTCTATGAATATATCCGTGTGTTGAAAGATAAACACCCGCTGTTTTTTGTAGCGGAAAATGTGTCAGGCATGCTTGCCAAGCGTCATTCGGCTGCGGTGAACGGATTTATGCGCCTGTTTGATGAAGCTGGTTATGATGTAAATCTAAAGATGCTGAACGCTAACGACTATGATGTGCCGGAGGATCGTGACCGTGTGTTTTNTANAGGTTTCCGNANGGATNTGNAAGTCCNTGATTNCAATTANCNTGCNNCTCTGAAGNANAANCCNNCCTTGCGCGGATTNTATATGGGNTTTACAGGNCANTGCAATCCCTGCGCGGGAAAAAAACAAGACAAACGGTGACGCGTGTGCCGTCCCAAATAATGAATATTTCACAGGCGCGTTTTCTCCGATTTTCATGTCACGCAACAGGGTGCGTTCATGGGATGAACCAGGATTTACGGTGCAGGCCAGTGGACGGCAATGCCAGTTGCATCCACAGGCTCCCAAAATGATAAAGGTAGAAAAGGATTTGCAGAAGTTTGTGGAAGGATGTGAGCACCTGTATCGCAGGATGACAGTGCGGGAAGTTGCCCGTGTACAGAGTTTTCCAGATGATTTCAAATTCATTTACGAGGATGTCAACTATGGCTATAAGATGATTGGAAATGCAGTTCCGGTTAATCTTGCGTACCATGTTGCAATGCAGATAAAAAAGACTTTAGCTGCTAAAGGGATTATTGACGACTGATAATGCGGATTTGATTCTGCTTATCAGGTCGTGAACTTATCNATAAAATGATTAAACTACTTGGTTATGGCAAATTATATTGATTCAGAGAAGAAAGTTAGGGATCTGTTTNCCAAAGGTTCATCCTTTAATTTCAAAGGTAAACCATATACTGTGGCTATNTGTGATAAACCTCGCCCTGCAAAAGGGGAATGTAAAACAGATGTGTANATTAAAGGCATTGCTCCAGACAAAAGTGAGATAGAAATNAAAATATCTGTCAAGCAGCCGAATGCGGATTTTTTGGAAAATAAAATTAGCTATGNGAGGGCTTGTCAAATCTTTGGNAATAACGCATCTGATATAATTGAGAAAAGCACTTTATCCATTAAAGATAANTTTGACAANGATCCACNGGTTTATNTTAGTTCAGCTGGCAAGACAGATAGTCATTCAATAAAACTCGGATGGAAATTTGAATTGCTAAACAAGTTAAGTGGTGAAAAATCAGGTATGTTGGTTTTGACTGAAAACCAGAAAGAAGAAGTATATTCTGGTAAAAATTTGCCTGAGGATAAAAGGAATTCTAAGGTTGAAGGGAGAATAATTGCAGATTCAGGGGTTGCAAATTATATTCTCAATTTAGAAGATGGGGAAATGACAGCAGACGAATGTTTGAATAAACTACAACCTATAGCTGAATTTGCTAAAAGTCAAAATATCTATTTTGCCTGCAAAGCATTAAATTATCGATATGATAAAAAGAAGTGGGATGGAGACCGTCCATTAGCGGTATATGTCCATTGGTTTATANATNAAGAAGGAAAATTAGATGCATGCTTGAAATATGAAGAGCCATTGGTTCATACCGGCAATGAAGTTGGTGGNAACTTGCTTNAGGCAATGGCTGAATCTGGAGTCAGGTCATTTGATGACTTGAAGAAGAAACTTGCAAAAACTGTAAAATGTCATGNATGAGNNGNGANGAGTCAGCGGTGCTTGATGATGTTGTGTTTCAGTACATTGTACATGATTTGACCTACAGGNAATTCTATTTTTATATTCTTCTTTCTTCCNGCACGGATATACGGGCTAACAATCGGTTCAGCCTCATATCGCATAGTNCCTGTCCTCTGAACCATTTGCGCGCCNACATGGACTCCAAACATTTCATTGATTGCCACATCGGCATATCCGCCAAAACTGTTCCTGTTATAATATCCTAACATTGCCGGTGTCATTGGCAGACCGTTGCCAAGCACCGGGGGACGCCCGAAATAATATGAGCCGAAAACTACGGCGGAAAGTGCAGGGGAGAANCGGTAGGTTGCACTGCCATGAANGCCGTATTGGGTGTGCAGTCCTCTGAAATACCCGTATTTGGTAGCGGTNGCNCCAGCATTGAAAGTGAAATTGCCTGCTGCCTGATAAACGTCAATAGAGCCGTTGTCAACAGCCATCATTCCGGGGAGTTGTGCTGAATTTCCTGANACAATTACTGCTCCGCTTTTCCATGAAAACATACCGGGATTGTCTGTTTGCGGTGAGCGGGTTACGCGATAAAGAAATACCGGATTGCGTGAGAAATCATAATCAACGGTTGCTGAAACCTTGTATTCCCAATCAAATAGATCCGGTAAATTCTTATTTGGCGAGATTTGGAAGCTGTCCGGACGCGCAATCTTAAACTCCAATGAATCCTTATTTTCTTTCTGGGCATAAAGAAACATTGGAATAAAAGAAAGGAGTAATATGAATATACTTCTTTCAATCATGGTTTTGCATCTTTAATGGTGAGCATATAGCCGAATCCACGCTGGTTTATGATGCTGATTCTTGAATCATGGCGCAGGGCGCGGCGTAATTTATGGATATATCCATGAAGCGAATTACGGTTGCTTAGGTCATCCTTCTGCCATACTGCAATCATTAGCTCTGACGCATCAACGGTTTTTCCGTAATTTGCTGCAAGGTATTCAAGGATTTTCGCCTCGAAGTGAGATAGTTCTGTCTCTTTTCCTCCGAATGCAAGAGTCTGCGTAGCAGTGTTAAATGTGTATTCGCCTATAGAAAATTTGTTTATCGGTTCACCCTTCCGCAGCAATGCTTTTATCCTGACAATGAGTTCGCGGAATTCAAATGGTTTCTTAAGGTAATCGTTTGCACCTATTTCAAATCCTTCCTCTACATTCTCAATAGTGCTTTTTGCGGTAAGAAAGAGCAAGGGCACAGACGGTGAAAGCTTTTTAATTTCCCTCGCCATTGAAAAGCCGTCCATTCTCGGCATCATAACATCGGCAACCACAATATCCGCTCCAACAGTCTTGAATTTATACAGACCGTCTATGCCATCGACCGCAGTTATCACTTCATATCCCTGATCTTTTAAAAGGTCGGAGACAATCAGCGCAAGGTCAGCTTCATCTTCAACAAAAAGGATTTTACTTTTCATCTTTGCCCAGTTTAATGGTAAATAGGGTGCCAACTCCCTCCTTGCTTTTCACATCAATGCTCCAACCCATTTTGTCAATTATGCTTTTGACATAATAAAGACCTATGCCATATCCGCGGACATCCTGCCGGTTGCCATGGGGCACACGGTAAAATTTGTTGAAGATATATGGAATGGATTTTGCCGGAATATCGTATCCCTCATCTGCGACCAAAATGGAATCTGTTTCATACTCAATCCCGATTTTCACCTTACCACCGGAATATTTGATAGAATTGTCTACCAAGTTGTTAATCATGTTGGAAAAACAAGTCCTGTCTGCTTCGATAACAATATCTTCCGGTATCTCCACTTCAATATTAATATCCTTCTCGCTTCTCATCTGTTGTGCCGCTGCGATTTCCTCCATGAATTTCCTTAAATGTATCGGCTCAAAATGGAGCTGCATGGTTTTACGTCGTTCCATGCTCATTGCAAGAATGTTTTCAACAAGTTCCCTTAACTTAAGCAGCTGTTTGTTAGCTATTTTTAAATATTTGTCCCTCTTTTCCGGGTTATTTGCAGCATCATAATTGAGGAGTGCGTCATTTGCGGAGTAAGCTATGGAGATGGGTGTTTTAAGCTCATGGGTCATGTTGTTCACAAAATCATCTTTCATTTCCTCTATTGTGCGTAGCTTGGAAACAGTGTGAAACAGGTACCACAAAGCAGTGGTAATCAGAATGATTATTGCAAGGGTTGAAATGATTATCCCTCCCATTTGGCGAAGTATGAATCCTAACGGCGAGGAGTAGTAAGCTACATAATAATCTCCTGTAAGGATATTATAGCATGATGAAACACTGTCAAGTTTTGCATCCATGCGCACAGATGTGTCTCCGGATATTACTTCCCCATCTTTGGACACCTGAAGGACTGATGCAACTTTTGTAGATATCCCTTTTCTTGACAGGGATAGCCGGAAAAGACTGTCAATGTCGGATATGTTTACCGGAAAAATCGGGTCAATCGTCTGGTGGGCGCCATAGCCAATTTCATTGACCATAATGTCAGAATAGTTTGTGCCGCTGGGAAGTTGAACAAATCTTTCCTCCAGGATGCTGTCTTTCTCATCAAAAACAGTGACTTTGAGAGTGTCGCCATTTATAGTACGCGATTGTGACATGGCTTTTCCCTTGTATTGAATCAGGCTGTCTGTTTCCGGAAACAAATGTGGACGGTTTAGAATCTCATCCAAATCCGCATCTCTCAGTGAATTCATTATCATATCATTTGTCTGCCGGGTGATAGTGGAGTATAACCCGAAAAGGCAATATATATTGTAGCCAAGCAGTAAAAAAAGCATGGATACAATCAATGTACTGTATAACCGGAAATGTTTCATGCCGCAAAAATAGCAAACTCCTCAATACAACCGATCACATTTTCTACCATTTAAGACTAAATAAGGGAAGCGGTAAGACTAAATAAGGATGGTTGAGAGCGAGGTGCTGAGTATGGATGTAATTTTGCCTCAAAAACAGATAGGTATGAGAAAAATAGCAGTTATAGGAATGATTCTTTGCGCGGTCAGTGCGTTTAGCCAGTCAGAGATACCTGACAGTATCAATGCAAAAGACCTGAATGAGGTAATTGTCAAAGGGGAGAAGCCCCAAATCAGCGCTCATGACGGTGCGATATCGGTTGATTTGCCAGCAATTGTCCGGGACAAGCCGGTTACAAATATCCTTGAGGCATTAAGCTATCTTCCCGGAGTGGTGAGCGATAACGGGATGATTGGTCTTAATGGCGCTTCCAGCGTGACAATTATCTTAAACGGTGAACTGACCAATATGCCGCTGCAAAACCTGTACCAGCTGCTGTATTCAACTCCTGTAGACCGGTTGAAAAATGTAGAAATAATGTACTCGGCTCCGGCAAAATACCATGTGTCAGGTGCTGTAATAAATATAGTGTTGAAAACGCCTCGCCCGATTGACGGGCTTATGGGGCAGACGCAACTTGGCTATAACCAGGCATATTATCCGTCTTATTCTGCCGGATTTGCTGCAACATACGCCACCAAGGAGTGGACTTTTGATGCGAACTGGACACTGTCAAGAAACAAGAACCGCTCACGGCAGGAAACCTACTCCAATCATCTTGTGGGAGGAAAAAGGACTATGATTGAGGATGATATGAGCCAAATCAGCAGCGGTTTATCCAATCTTATTCATGCAGCCGCCTCTTTTAAAACCCTGAAGGTGACATATAACGGGCAGTTTAAAACCAACGCAAATAGCAAAAGCCTATCATGCGGCACTTTTGGGAGGTATATAAACCGCCATACGTTTAATTCACCTATAAGATATAATAACATAGCGGCACGCTATGACCTGCCGCGTGGTTTTACTGTTGGTGGAGATTTTACCTCTTACTTTGAGGAAAAGGATCAGACATTGGGAAAGGACAATAGTGTACTTATAAATGCAAACAACCGTCAGGCAATCCACCGCTATCATGCTTATGTTGACAAAGTGCACCAGTTCGGCAGCTGGCAGTTGAATTATGGCATCCGATACCAGTATTCCAGGGATTACAGCACCCAAAATTATATCATTCCTGAGAATGACGGCTTTAATAGTGTCCTCAAAGAAAATGTTGCCGATGCATACATAGGCACCCAAGCGTCCCTGAGTTGTGGGTTATCCTTCAATGCATCAGCTGAAGCGGAATATTTTCATAATGATTACCGGCATACATGGAATTTCGTGCCGCAATTAGGGGCAACATATTACCGGACACCTAAAAGTGTTTTCCAACTCAATTTCACTTCCCAGCGCATTTATCCGCAATATTGGGAACTCCATGGGGGAACCTCATACATCAATGACTATTCAACAATAAAAGGGAATCCTGCTTTGCAACCTTATATGAATTACTCCGGGCAGTTCAGCTATATATTCAGTCAAAAATATGTTGCGACGCTCTATGTCCTATATGCGGACAAGTATTCCGTACAGCTTCCTTATCAAAAGCCCGATGAACTGAAACTACTGTTCCAGACTATAAATATTGATTTTTCACGCACAGTCGGCTTGCAGTTCAATGTGCCTTTCAATGTAAGGAATATTTGGAATGCAACTGCGGTTGCTAATATTATGGCTAAGCGCGAAAAAGCCTCCAAATTTCATGATATCGCTTTTGACAACCGGCGGTTGGGCTTCTACAGTTCTCTGAACAATACTGTCAAATTCACTCCGGACTGTCCGGTATCGCTCTCGGTTGATTTCGCATATATTACCGGACAGATCCAGGNTNCGNNANCANTCAAATCTCNATGGAAGANGGNTGCAGGCGCGAAATGGCTNTTCGNCAAGAAGCGTTGCTGNGAACNTGATTNTAAATTTACAGATGTTTTCAATACATGGAATCCGAAACTGACAATTGACAGTTCCGGGCAAGACTACAGGATGCTGATTCATAATATNAACCAAAGCATGACTCTTTCATTCGTGTNGCGATTTAACGGTTTCAAGCCGAAGCAAAATTCTGTAGACACATCGCGTTTCGGCACAGGCAACTGATTCCGGGCAAATGGCTATCTTTGCACCAAAGCAAAAAAAATCCACTGAATGAAACTATTCCTTAGTTTTTTGCACCATATAAAGCAAAACCCCTTGAAAATGAAAAGTCCACCAAACAATGAGAGGGAGTTTGCTTGCCTTGTGAAGGAGCACTCCCGGATTATCAATAAAGTGTGTTTCTTTTACGCTACCGATAAGGTGCCGTTTGAGGATTTGCGCCAGGAGATTTATGTAAATCTTTGGCTCGGCTTGAAGCAATTTCGCGGAGACAGCAAATTATCAACATGGATATACCGAGTGGCTGTAAATTCAGCCCTTATGGCTATCAGGAGTTACCGCTCAAAGGTTGATACTCTGCCGATTGATTTGTCATCCTGTGACCCGACCTCAGAATTTGACGATGAGCAGAAGGAACAGCTTCAGGCAATGTATGAACTCATCAATACTTTGCCACAAACTCCTTTACACTTATCTTGAAACTGTTGAGACCGGACTGATTTCTAATTGTGGCGAATTCGCCATAATTAAAATCCGGATTGTACACTTTCTCCCAAATGCCAATAAATTCAAGCGTGTTACGGTTCCGCAGCCAGTCAGTAATGAAAAAGTCACCATCTTTGGCACGCAACATATCGGTGAGACAAATGTAGTCCTCTCCGTTTACTTTTACAACATTAACTTCGGTATCTCTTACAGTTATTTTTGCCATGGGGGANAATTGTTTGATTTCAAACACAAANTTACNTCAAAAATCTGACATATAAACCNATCAGCCTACTTTTNAGTCANATNAAANNTGATGTTGGGATAGGTGGTGTTCGNTAGNCAATGNANGATTATCAGTATGGTAAATGTTTACATATGTTTATAATAGTAGCAAGTCCTTGCAGATCTGGCTATTATTTTGTAAGTTTATGGCATTAAATCAATACAATGATGTAATGACTATTGATAAACTTGAATTAACACGAAAATTTGTAGATGAACTGAATGAAGAGATAGGTTTATCCACAATTCTTATATATCCTAATGAACGGAAGAAAGTAACGCTAACAAGTAGTAAATTCGGAGGTCTGCCTTATTGGGATAATACACAAGCATATCCAACAGACAAGGACGGGAATAAGTTAAAACTCCTCGCTCAATTTAACCTTGATGAAATTTCAGAATACTGTTCTAACGGAGTGAATTTGCTCCCTAAAAATGGGCTACTACAATTTTTCCTATTGTCAGGAAATGATTATTTGTATGGGTCTGATATAGGGGACTACACAAATAATAATTGTTTTCGTGTAATTTACCATTCTTCAATAAACAAAAGCATTACAATCAAGGATGTCCTGGCGTTAAGTATTCCTGTGGCATCGGTGTCAGCAAATGACTACGAACCTATAACTGGTGAGACTGGACTTGATTTCAAAGTAGTGAAAAAGGCATCGCCGGAGTATGGAAATTTTAAAAAGAGATTCATAGAAAAAGCGTCTTCATATGGATGGGTGATAAATGATGCCGGAAATTGCGTATCGGACAATTTATACTCTTGTCTGGAAGAAGATGAAGTGAGATTTGAATTAATGGATTATGTTGATTATGAAGAGAATTGTTTGTTGGGCTATCCTACATATACGCAATTAGGCGACCCTCGTTTTGAAGAAGAACGATATTCTAAGTATGATACTCAATTATTCCAAATGGTAAGTTATAATGAGGGTAGTAGAGGATTCATGGCAATGTGGGGAGATATGGGAATTGCCCACTTCTTCATAAACCACGAAAAACTACTAAACAGGGATTTTTCCGATATAATGTATTATTGGGATTGTTCATAAGAGTTGGAATCCAACTTTTTAT
>WFLX010003606.1_pt1 | contig 11770 bp, 9 predicted proteins | sample 4967041 | NCBI WGS metagenome assembly WFLX01 (sample SAMN12857096, study PRJNA449069) | gut metagenome | isolation source: stool from male and female vole | host: Microtus ochrogaster | place: USA:Florida | collected 2017 | reverse complement strand
ATGGTATATTTATGTTGTAAGAGTAGGAAATACAATTAAAATACTTAATACTATGGAAAAGAATATTAAAAAGGAAGTGGAAGAAGCCACTAAGAGTTTGAATCTTGATGCACCTTTTGCAGATGTGGATCCTCAGGCAGCGGATATGCCTGAAGAAGTGGTAAAAGATTTATAAACTACTAAATAGAATAAGAGGGATGAGTTTTTAAGTTCATCCCTCTCTTTTTTTGAGTAATAATTTTAAAGGATTGACTGAAGTTTTGCTTCAAGATCTGAAAGCTTCACAAGACCCACTGAACGCTCCTTCACTTCTCCGTCTTTAAAGAAAAGCACGGTCGGGATATTGCGAACGCGGTTTTCGCTTGCTACTTCATCGTTGTCGTCGATGTTGAGTTTTCCAAATGTAGCCTTGTCGCCATATTTCTCTGCGAGTTCTTCTACGATTGGTCCGAGTTTGATGCATGGTCCGCACCAAGTTGCCCAGAAGTCGATCACTACTGACTTGCCGCTCTCTATAGCTTCACGAGCGGTCTGGTCGTTAAATTCTAACATAATCTTTTTACTTTTTAGTTATATTGAATGTGTATACTGCAAATGTCTTTGGTCCAATTGTTGTAGACCATGAATTGCCATTAGCATCAATGATTGTTTCTTGTGGAGTGACGAGTGAAGGATTCTCAAGACTATTTTCTGCTGTCTCCTCATCAGAATGCAAGGTGACTGCTTTGCCTCCGGAAAGAATGCTTTTCTTCATTCCATCAAATGTTAGGTTGAGTTCCTGAGGCTCATCAGATACGTTGGCAACTTTCACTATATAAGTATTGTTTTCCTTATCTACTACTGCACTTGCGAAGAGTCCGTTCTGATCTGGATCGCCAGCCACGGTCTTCCCATTCATTGTCAGAGGAAGCACGAAGTCACCCTTGTTGGTGCCGTAGAGTTGCTGCACATAGTAACTGCAAGTGGGGAAACTCTCGAGATTGTCAAACCAAATCATGTCAGGACGCCACTGCCAACCTTCTACATGAGCAAAGAGTGGGGCATACGTGGCCATGTGCACTACATCTGCATTTCTTTCGAGTCCTGTCATGAATGCGGCTTCGAGAAGGGCTGCATTAAAATGATTCCATTTCTTCCCTTTTCCGTGGCAAGCATACTCCCCTGCGAATACCTTAGGTCCTTTCCTATCATAGTTATCGTAGCGACGTCCTTGCTCCAAAAACCATTTTTCCGGACGATAGAAATGCTCATCTACGAGATCTGCTTTTAGTCTCTTCATTTCAGGCCAAAGATAATCGAATTTCTTTCCTTCCGAATCCGGACCGGAAGATCCAATAATCTTGATTTCCGGATGCTGCTTGCGCATCACGTCAAGGAATTTTTCAAGACGCTCCGGATATTCAGGACCCCATTGCTCATTACCGATACCGAGATATTTTAGATTAAATGGTTCCGGATGCCCCATATCAGCACGAAGTTTACCCCATTCAGTGTCAGTGCCACCATTAGCAAATTCTATAAGGTCAAGGGCATCGTCGATAAACTGCTGAAGTTCTTCTCCCTCGGCATGTGCGTGAGGGTCATTGTTCTGATATTGGCAAACAAGTCCGACATTGAGAATGGGGAGGGGTTCGCTTCCGATTTCCTCGCTAAGAAGAAAATAATCGTAGAATCCCAATCCATAACTTTGGAAATAGTCAGGATAAAATCTATGGGGGAAAGTGTAATGCCAACGGTTTTCATTGAGCGGACGGTTTTCAACCGGACCAACGGTGTTTTTCCATTGATAGCGTGTATCCATGTCTGTTCCTTCCACGATACAACCGCCGGGAAAACGGAAGACTCCAGGCTTGAGGTCGGCAAGTTTCTGTGCAAGATCTTTGCGCATACCATTTTCATGACCTTTCCATGTGTCTACCGGGAATAGGGAGACGTGCTCAAGGTCAACTCCTGACTTTGGAGTGGTCAGAAAAATTCTAAGATGAGCCTTTGCTTCAGTCTTAGAGGGTCGAAGAATAATAGTATATTTCTTCCATTCCTTTCCCGAAATCTCTATTTCTTGCTTGGCAATGTCTTGACGTTCACCCATAGTGTCGGGATCAGTAATCTCAACACGGATTTTTGATTTTTCACCATCAACTGTTCTTGCCCATACTGAGAATCTATATTCTTTGTCTTTTTCTACTCCAATGCCAAAGAATCCTTCGTTTTCTATTCCAGTGTGTTTATGTGCATGCCCCGGATCTCCAAGGCGTACATAATGTGGATTTCTTTCAAATGGACCATCATCCTTCACTTGCACATTGCCGAAAGTGTTCCAGCCCATGAAAGTCTGTGGAAATTCAAAGGATCGGTTTTTTATAAGTTCCGCGTATAGACCTCCATCTGCACCGAAGTTGATATCTTCAAAAAAGATACCATACATAGTGGGCTGTATAGGCGCTCCGGGCTTATTTGTCTTGATTACAAAATCGTTTACTGCAGCCCCTGCTGATAAAACAGAAAGTGCTGCAAGGCTTGAAAGTAGGTAGTTTCGGTTTCTCATGTCTGTCGGTTAAAAATTATGATTGCAAAGATAATCTTTATTTCCGAAACTACCAAATTTAAAGTCCCCGTCTGTTAAAAACGGGGTCTTATGTTAGTGTGTTTCCGATATTATGTCGCCATTTTCAGTGACTCCTTCGATGATGATTTTATAGTTGGATTTGACCGGAAACTTAAGGTCGATCGATTTCCCATTCTCATCAAATTTGACAGAGGGGAGCCAAAGCAAAGTCGGATGTGACTGCATGCCATAGTCATCAGCATCAATAGAAAGCATCGGACTTGCATATTCCTTATATTCCTGATAGCCAAGCGGCAGATAATCTTTGAGTTCAAACTGCTGCTGCCAACTTGTTTTGTTTCCCTTTTGAGTGATAATCATTATTGCTCCTCCGCCATATGTCCTTCCCAAGATACCTGCGTGTTCCGGCCTGATGAAATCAAGTCTCTCAATGCTTTCAAATGGTATGAGAGAATTAAGTTCTGAAATGGTCGCTCCTTCCCCAAACCCTGACGAATTTGCCGAAGGCTCAAATATTCGTCCATCAAGATAATATGCTACATATTCATTTCTCCACTTGAGATAACCCATAATAGATGAAATTCCCGGGAGTGCACGCATTGCTTCCTCTATTGAACTGATACCTTTTGCTTTTAGGTCGGTAATGGTGCTTGAATAGTCGGCAAGAGGCCCATATAGATCATATCCATATATTTCTGCTCCCGACAAGGATTTCGCTGTGATACTTACTTCATCCAATAATTTCCATTTATTGCTTGATAATAAATCTGTGATTATATCAGGGGTTGATGAAATGCTCTCATTAAGTTTTCCTACAGATGGAAAATGGTCTTCAAAGATTTCATAATTAATTTCATTATCCCCATTTTCATTCATCGCCCTGAATATGAACGAAGTGTTCTCCGGGAGATCAAAACCATTCAGGCGAAACATTCCATCTTTATCAGTTTCCTCAAAGATACCGAATTTTTCTTTTGGTGCTATCGCATATATCATGACTCCCTTAAGAGGTTTGTTTCTCCATCTCGACAACACTTTTCCAGANNTCTCCTGACCTATCTCAAGTGGAATTTCAGGCNCTTCGTAATNNTCTGCANAGACTTCGGGGATATTATAGCGGCTCCAACCGTTCACCATCATTAACAGGTCAAGATGCTCTTCCGTTTCATCATTTGGATTTTTGAAATAATATCTGGGATTTTCTATTCTTCCTCTCAATTCTCCCTGAAGAAGCAACTGAGATACAATATCGTTCTCCACCTCATCTTCATTCATATCAGACTTCAAAATGCGGACACTGCAGTCGGCCGGGTTTTCAGCCGCTGAAAAAAGTGTAATAGAAGTAGAGTCATTCGAAATTACTGTCGTATTGGGAATATGATTTGGTCTGTCTGCTCCAATGAAGAAGAGTCTTTCACTCACTACATGGTTGTTGGTAGGCGATACAAGGTATGCCTGACAAAGTCCTGTAGGTAGTTCAGATTTATCGATAGTAAGCGAATGGTCTTTAGAANTCGGANTCGAGAAGATTCCTTTACCGCGACAAGCCACTACCAAGTCGTAGGTTTCGCCACTCCCTCCGGCAATGCTGAAACTGCATTCATTACCGGAAGATGAGTATCGCAAAGNAGCANCGCCCTTTTTAGNCTTACCTAATTCTACTTTATGTTCATTCAAATCCNAATCAATATATTCAGCGAAATATGATTTATTTGCCTCTGGAATGAAGGTCACACTCCCCATTCCATTGTGATAAGTTTTGAATTCTGTTATCGTATTGCCGTAATTATCAAAGATGAGTCCCGATCTATCAATACCTTTACCGTTGGAGTCTGTTGCTTTAAAAGCCAATTTGCATGGCTCTCCTTCTATCATCCATCCACCTTCCGGGTAAAAAATAAGATTCGTGCTATCATTATCTTCAATTTCTATTGGTATGAATTTTCCAAAATCCTCATGCTTTACCAATACCATATTCTCTTTTTTCTTTAGGTTGAAATTTCTCCTGAAACTCTTCCCTTTTAAAGTCTCAAAATATTCTCCATCAGGTAATGTATAGGATATTTTGCCAACTTGAATATTATGTCCATCGCTATTCTTGAGTAAAAGACTTCCTTCTATAATGGAATCTCCTTTTGATGTGAAATCGGATGAAAGAGAGTATTGGTCGCTCTTTAATGACAAAAGTTTTAGTGGTTTCTTAAAAAAATACTCTTCACCTTGATTTTCAGAGTAAGCAGTATACGCAGCAAGTGTGTAATCTCCCTCATATGTATCAATAGCAAGTGGCAAATAACCGGCATAAACACCGTCTCGCTCCATAACCTTGATTCGGTTTTGGACCTTTCCAAATGGATTGATAAGCTCTACATATGCATACTTGCTCATGGATGTCTGCTGATGAGTATTTGCATCTACTATGAATATTCGAAACCAAATTGAATCTCCACCGCTATATATATCCCGGTCTGTGACTACATGCAGTTTTTCCTGCGGATAGATATTCCTTTGGATATCCAATCTATCAAGAAGAGAACGCTCTTCTTTTTGCTTCTTTGCATCAACAGAGGTGGAATAATCCACCTTGAAAGTAGCTTTGACTAAATCTTTGGTTGCATCGGGCTTAATTTTTCCATCCAGATAAGCCACCGCCACCATTCCAAACATATTAATGAGGAAGACAGGTTGATCGATATATTCGCTTGAAGATGAATTCTTGGCGTATATGTCAACTTTCGTTGAGGACTCTAAGCCAGTAGTAGCAAACAATAGTGGAAGTGTCGGTTCCGGACTTTCTAATGTATACGAAAAAGCCAGACTGTAATCATCAAGCGAATTTAGTTTTGAAGAGAGGTCATTGCGTTGATCATCATCCATAAAACCACCAAATACAACAAGTTTTTTAGCACTCCTGAGAGCTTCTTTTTCAACATCCGAAGTTACNCTATCCACAAGTGCTTCCAANCCCTTCCCTTTAATCACTTTATATTCTATATCGGGGGAATTTTTATACTGTTTNAATAATNNATTAATAGTCAAAGCATTAGNAATAATGCCACAGAGTGAGAAAACTATGCAAAGGAGTATCTTTTTCATTTTATAATTGGTATTTAGTTTATATATAAGGCATTATTGAGGGTAACGACATCGATTTTTCCTTTGAGAAGAATGAATGAAGTTTCCTCGTTTCCGGTGATGGCAATTAACAAAATCTCCAGATATTGACCAGATTTATCAAAGACTCCTGAAATTTGTATGTTCTTGCCTTCCCCTGAAGTCTCAGTCAACACTTCAAAAGGATATGCAGTAAGAATACTTCTGCACTTCTTCTCAAGTTTCTCCATATTTCCCTTCTCATCGCAAGATAATATCTCAATGGATGTAAGGTCTTTGAAAATTTTCGACATATTGATGGCCGATTTATCGCCTCCAATAGAGATGGAGGCTCCTACCACTTTGAGCATTGTCTTTCCTATGAAGACGGAACTGACTCCTTTCATAGAAGCAGCCTCCGAAAGGATTCGCTGTGCCACGCAGTCAATGGAAAGAATACACATCAGCAGGCATAGAATATATTTAAGTCTTCTCATTTCGGTATGGATTTGGTGATTTCTTTATATTCGTCGATAGTATTTTCTACCATACGTGTAGCCTCATTCGCCTTTTTTGAGTTATTGGCTAAAAGTCTACCAATTTCAAGAACTATCTCTCTGGCTTCCTCTGGGTCTGTGATCTCTATGTAGCCATCTGCCTCATTGGGTAAGCCCACTTCTTCAGCCATTTCATGAACCCTTTGAGGTTTATTGGATTGTGCTGTTGGCATTTTCTCCAATTTCTCCGAAGTCATCTTTGTTTCAACTGGATCAGAGGCGATGGAATGTGAAGTTTCATGAATCACGACCGGATTTTCTGCCCTATTGTCAATAGTTGGAGATTTCGGGATGTTTGACAAATTGNGATAATGAATGCCAAAGGCAAANNTCACGCAGGCGGCTGCGANAGTACCGNTGTAAAAGAAAGGTTTCTTCCATTNTTGTTTCCTCCTCTTCGTCGCGCCCTGTGAAGTCGCAATAATCTTCAGGTTAATATTATTAAGAAGATCATCAGGAATAACCAAGTTTGTTTTAGATGGAAGAAATTCCTTCATTGACAAGAAGAGCTTTCTATCTGCCATAAGATCCTCTGGAACATACACTGCTTCAATTTCGGAGAATAGCGACATGATGAGATCTTCTTCTTCGGGAGAAGTCTCAGCCTCATAGTATCTCTGCAACAGAAATCGCAATCTTATAATGTCGTTATTTTTGTTCATTTTTCAGATATTCTTTAATGGTTTTTCTTCCTCTGCTTAAGATTACCCTTACATTTTCGGGTGATTCTCCAGTGGCTCTGCTTATCTCATCATTAGAAAGTTGACTGAAAATACTGAGTGTCAGNACTTCCCGATGTCTCTTGTTAAGTTTCCTTAAGCACTTCATGATAAAGTCAGATGTAGTGCTTAAAGACACATCTGAATCCGTATTTGATTCGGTAGTGAGTTGATACAGGGTTTCAATTTTTTCGAAATAACGTTTAGAATCCCCACGTATTCGATCGATACAATAGTTTCGGATGGTTTGCCGGCAGAAGGCAACTTCATTATCCGGAATAGGCAGATTATAATGTTTCTGCCATAATGTGGAGACGACATCCTGAACCGCATCTGAAGCATCGTCAGGGTCACGGAGAATCGCAAATGCAGTGGAATACATTTGTCGATACTGTGGAAGCAATATGCTATTGAACTCTCCGTCTGTCATTCCTTGTAATATACTTATATTATAATCCTGGACTCCAAATATTTTATATTAGGAGACATTCAAGATCGTTTTCGTTCACATAATACAGACGAAAAAACACATCCGTATGTTACAAATTGCAGATGATTTCTCCACCGTCGAGCGAGGCGATGTAAGGATATAGGATATTGAAGGTGAAGTTGGGGTAGAGGTGTCTCGCATCTTGGAGTGTATTGGCAACGCAGACGTCGCCGGCTAAGCCGCATATGTCAATTTCTGTTATGCCATAATCTTTTATGTAACTATCTATCTTGGCTGCTCCTTCAGCTGATTGGAAGATTGAGTATTCGTCTTTGCCTAAATCCTCTCCTTTGTAGAGTATTTGGATTTTGTCGGAATTTTTCATCAGTGCTTCCATTAGTGGAGGCCAGATTGCCGCTCCAACGGATGACTCAACGCAGTGTATTGGCCAAATGCCGCCAAAATCAATGAAAGAAGAGTGGCGGAGAGGATGGCGGTCGCATGTCACGCAAATTAGAGCATAATCGATGGCGTTGGTCTTGACGAACTCGGAAAGATCATCCATAGCTTTTACAGCTCCCGGCACAGGCAGCGTGCCATTGATGAAATCTATCTGCGGATCCACTATCAGCAGCATCTTATGAGCACTTTCTTTCATTATCTTATAATTTTCTACAAAATTAATCTAAATTTTTATAATTGACAAATTTAATCAACTCAATAGAAGTTTTTGTCGCATACCCATATCAAAATTGTCGCATTAATTATAGGTATATATTGGAAAGAAAATGCTAATTTTGTAGGATAATTCAAATTTGCAATAACATGTTAAGATTAAAAAGATTATTTAATGGAGTTTTTGCGGCTTATGCTGTCTGCGGCTCGATGATGCTACTAAGTTGTAATAATGACAAGAATAACGAACCAACTGANAATTCAGACNAACCCTTGTCACAATATAACACACCGGCTGTCAATCCCTGGCTTGCNAGCAGCATATATAGTATCACGCATTTCAATTCAGCCCAAACAGATGCATTCCCATACGCAGTAAAGGATGGCTTCTATACCATAAATCCCAATGACTGCGAAGCAAGTTGGAGTGGTCCTGTTAATCTTATGACCATCGCTTCTACTTCTTCTGACTATATGTGGGGAGTTGGCAGCGATAGAGTTTCATATATAAAAGTATCCAACGGTGAGTTTAAGAAGGTTGCTGAGGCAGCTATGCCGGGAACCATTATGCGTACGAAGGAGGGCCTTGAGAAATTAACCGCAAATTATAATTCTATTTCCGATCTTGAAACAGCTGTCAGAGAAGTGTTGGGGGCAATGCCTCAAATGGCTATTGCAAATGGCAACTATGTGCTTTGCGATCGCGACAACAATATATATGTCAATGCTGGAAGAATTATCGCTGTCTACAGTCTCATCGACAAAAACGATCCTTCAAAAGGTATTAAACTTAACGGACAGATTGATATGACTCCCCATATTTTCGGCTCTTATACAATAATGGGTGTGTCAATGAGCTATGACGGCTATCTATTGGTGGCTTCTCAACGTGGATTGGTGACAGTAGACCGTGCTTTGACAGGTATCATCGATTCCTATCCGTTTGGCGATGACCAGATACTCACCAACTCCATATCAAATGATGAAAATGGAGGAGTCTATATAGCGAGCAACAGCACGGTTTCCGGAGGTAAAGGAATTATGCGTAAACTTATATGCAAAGAAGGCAGTTTCTCCGATAAAGAATCAGATGGGGCTTGGCAAGCCACATATGACGGAGGACCTGAGGCACCAGCCATCAAACATGGATTTGGCACAGGATCTACTCCAACTCTAATGGGTTTTGGAAACGAAGAAGACAAGTTGGTAGTCATCACTGATGGTGCAAAAAGAATGAAGCTGGTAGCATTCTGGCGTGATGAGATTCCTGCAGATGCAAAGGCTGCTGATCCTTCCAATCCACGACTTGCAGACGCCTTTGAGGTATCCTGTGGTCTGCCACTAAATACTGAATGGGTACAATCGGAGCAATCTGTAGTAGCGGGCGGATATGATGCTTTTGTAGTGAACAACATTGATGCGGCTACAGAAATAATCTCAGATAAAGTAGTAGGAGTCTTGGCTATTGGTCCTTTGACGCCTGGTCCCAAAGGAGCGGAATGTGTAAGATGGAATGTGAAGGAAAATAAATGGGAAAGCAAATGGACAAGAGACGATGTAAGTTCCATTAGCATGATTCCCTCAGTTAGTGTGCCTTCAGAGATAGTATTTGTCAATGGATATGACAAAGAAGGATGGGTAGTGACCGGCATGGATTGGAAGACTGGCGCAACGCGCCATCGTGTATCATTCGGCAAAAACAACCGTGGAAACGGAGCATATGCAGTAATTCAGTATTTGCCAGACGGAAGCCTTCTCTTTAATTCTGTTGCAGGACCATTTAGGGTAAGTTTCACTAACAAAGATAATAATTTTGAAAACGGCGGTACTTGGAAATAATTAATATATGAAATTTAAATTCCTTTTGTTTTTATGCTTGTTTATGACAATAGGAATGAAAGCAGAGACTCCATTTGCTGTATATAACATGGAAAATGAGTCTTTGCTTTTCCTATGTTCAGACACTCAATTAGAAAAAAATGAGAACCAGTACGGAAATCTCGTCTGGCAGATTGATTTGAACCAAGGAAATAAGATCCCCGAGTGGCACAACTCAAAGGCTATCAATGCAACTACAGTGGAGTTTGATGAGTCGTTCAAAAACGTAAGAACTACGAGCTGTTATTGCTGGTTTGATGGCTTTGCGAATTTGTCGTCAGTTATTGGGTTGGAAAATTTCAATACTTCCAGTGTCACAGATATGGATCGTATGTTTGCCGGATGCAGCAAACTGACAAAGCTTTCTTTGACTGACTTCAATACTTCAAGAGTGAGAAGTATGCAAGATATGTTTGCCAGTTGCACAAACTTAAATACGCTTGATCTGAGCACTTTCAACACTGTAAATGTGACAAATATGGAGGGTATGTTTTCCGGTTGCTCTTCTATTTCAAATATCTATGTGTGCGATAAGTTTACAACTGAGAGTGTATCATCTTCAGCTAATATGTTTGCCGGATGCTCCAAACTGAAGAATTTTGATTCATCCTCGACCGACAAAACACATGCTGCCAAGGGAGATGAAAGCTATCTCTCTTTTTTAGTTAAGTATCCATACGCTTTCTATTACCCTTCGGATTCCTCCTTGCATTTTTTGTGTTTCAACACAAAATTGAGCATTTCAGGATCGCTTGATATCGTTGCTCCTAAAGCTAAAAGCACAAATATATGGGCAGTAGAGTTAAATCAAGAAGATAATTATCCTTCTTGGAGTGATTCGCATGCATCCGAGGCTAACAAAATCATTATTGAACCATCTTTCAATACTGTAAGTCCCAATAGCATAAGTCATTGGTTTGATGGATTCAAGAATTTGCAAAGCATAGAAGGATTGGAAAATCTTGACACATCAAGTGTAAAGAACATGGCAGGAACTTTTTCCGGTTGTTCAGATTTGAAGTTATTGATAATGAATAATTTCAATGTAATTAATGTGACTAACATGGATGATATGTTCTCAGAATGTGTGAGCTTACGTTTGGTTGATTTGTCGCAAGCTGAGTCCGATTGCTCCAAAATTATAGACAAAATATCAGAAGATGCATTGGTATATGTGCCTCTTGGTACTACTGTGTCACATGGAAGAAAGAATGTTGTCGTGGGTGATCGATGTGAGCACCTCGTAATTAACAACGGCTCTAACTCTGAAAATCCTGACAACCAACTCTTGCTGAGTATCCCATATGCTTTTACTACAGATGCAGTCTCCATTAACCGATCGTTTGTCAAAGACTCACCTCGCACATTATGTATGCCGTTTGCTCTGCCGGAAGGTTTGTTTGGAACTTTCTACACATTTGATAGATATAATGAGGATAAAAGAATGGTGGTATGCACTCAACTTTCAGATGAATTATCCTCCACAATGCCGAATACTCCATAAATATTTAAGCCCAATGATGATTACTTCGATGGTATTGAAATCATTGGTGAAATAGAAATATCAGAAACTATGGAGCAGCAAAAGAGTAAAGGATTTATAGGAGTGTATGAGAAAAAAATCCTCACAAAAGAAGATATCTACCAAAATTCATTCTATAGGTGGAGCGATAGTGCATTTGAAAAAATGGAAGAAGGAGATAGTTTGTATGCATGCAATGCATATTTGATACTTCCTGCGGATTCATCAGGGAATGTCGCTTCTCGACTGTCTGTAAGATTTGAAGATAATGTCACAGGTGCTACCATTAGTATGCCATGCGAAGAAAAGGTTTCTGATTCTCTAATGTAT
>WFLX010293404.1_pt1 | contig 11774 bp, 9 predicted proteins | sample 4967041 | NCBI WGS metagenome assembly WFLX01 (sample SAMN12857096, study PRJNA449069) | gut metagenome | isolation source: stool from male and female vole | host: Microtus ochrogaster | place: USA:Florida | collected 2017 | reverse complement strand
TTCAATCACGATGTCATAACCATGTCCCACCCCCTGCATCTTTTCCAGGGTCGCTTTGACTTTGGCTATCAGCGCATTATCAAGTAATCCTGATAGAGCCACGGTCATGGTGGCCGGCTGCATGAGGCGCCAGAAGCATTCCTTGCACCCCTCTGGGGTTATGGCCTCAATGGATGCTTCATCATCGACACGCCCGCAGAGGTGGTCCGGCCCGTAGAGCAGGCGCTGCATCTCCTCAGCTGCGAGGTTGGGCATCTGCGTGCGGGCCGTACGGTATGCCGTCAGGGCCCGGCTCCTGGCAGTCGCCAGGCGGTCCGCAGGAAAGCTCGGGCATGTCAGCAACTCGCTGATGAGCGGCAACATAGCCTCTACGGTGTCGTTGAGCATGCTGAACTCAATCAGGCTATGATGGTCGTAGAAGCGGTGCGACACCTTCACGCCGTAGAAGTCGAGAATTTCGGCTATCTCATCGCCGGTATGCTGCTCGGTACCTTCCACAAGCTGCGAGAGGACGAATTTGGGGTAGAGCGACGAGCCGGATTCAAGTCCGCCTTGAAAAATGAACGAAAGTCGGCAAACAGGCTGGAACCCACCCGAATAGGTTGCAAAATCAATGCCGTTCGAGAGCTTTTGCCACTGCGCGTCTGGAATGTTCAGCAGCGGCAGGGGCTTTACGGCAGGAGCTATGGTGCGGTCGGGATGTGTCATTGTTGCTCAAGAAATCGGAGGGCGGCCTGCAGGTCGTCGGGTGTGTCTATGCCGATGGTCGGCGCGTCGGTTTTGGCCATGCGTATTTTGTAACCCGCTTGCAGCCAGCGTAATTGCTCGAGACTTTCGGCAAGTTCCAAGGGACTTTGCGGCAGTTCGCTGATGCGCTTGAGCACCTCGGCGCGGTAACCGTACAGCCCCACATGCGTAAAATAGTTCGCCCGCGCAGGCCACTCCTCCTTGGGGTAATTGCGCACGTAAGGAATCACCGAGCGCGAGAAGTAGAGCGCATTCCCGCGGGTGTCCATGACGACCTTCGGCGTGTTGGGGTCCTCGAGTTCTGCGAAGGGGCGCAAAGGGTCGAAGGGTCGCACCAGCGAGGCTATGTCCACATCGGCATCGTCGAAGCAGGACATCAGGGCCGTGAGTTGCTCGGGCGCAATGAAAGGTTCGTCGCCCTGGATGTTGATTACCACATCGGCCGGACTGCCGAGCAATTCGAAGGCCTCGCACACACGGTCGGTGCCGCTGCGGTGGGTCGCTGAAGTCATAACAACCTTGCCGCCGAAGCCTTCCACGACCTCTGCGATACGCGCATCGTCGGTGGCCACAGCCACGGCGTCCATCACGTCGGCCACCCGCCGGTAGACGCGCTCAATCATGGTCATGTCGCCGAGCATCGCCAGCGGCTTGCCGGGAAATCGCGTCGAAGCATATCTTGCGGGTATAATTCCTATAAAAGTTGGCATATGTATCGAATCTTGTAAAAAGCTAAAACCTAACGCCTAAAACCTAACGCCTAAAACCTAACGCCTAACTCACCGCTTCATCGTCGTGGTTGACGACGTAGATCTGGGCATTTTCGTATTTGAGAATCTTCACTCTGGTGCCGGGATGGATAAAATCGCCTAAGGACACGGCGTCGTACACCTTATCGTCCACCAGCACCTTGCCCGCCGGACGCAGAACGGTGACCGCACGGCCCCATTTGCCCACCAGCCGCGCCGGCTCCATGTCCACGCCCACAAAGCCGTCGGAATTCCGAAGCTCCGTCATCAGTTCGGAGTGGCGTCGCACGGCCATCGGCCCCTTGGCGGACGTCAGCCACAGCACCGCACCCACGGCCAGCACTATGCCGATGGCCGTGACAAGAACGGCGTTGGTGATGGCCCCGAAGTCAACGCCCGAAATGGAGTCGCTGTGGACCATGGCCCCGACAATGGCCACAATAATGGCCGCTATGCCGCTGATGCCGCATATCCCGAAGCCGGGTATCACAAAGATTTCCAGCACAATAAGCACCACCCCGACCAGGAAGCAGAGAAGTACCCACGAGGGCAGCGAACCCATGACGAGCATCGGCAGGAAATAAAGCACGGCGGCGATGATGGCCACGGCAGCGGCCACGCCCAGGCCCGGCGTATGCATCTCCATATATATACCGCCGAGAATCAACATCACCAGCACGGCGCGAACCGCAGCCGATGACAGGAAGCCGAGGATTGAGTCAGTCACGCTGCTCTCGTACGACATAAGTTCGGGGTGGTCGATGTTGAGGTCGCGGAGAACCTCGTCGGTGGACGTGGCGATTCCGTCGGCAAAACCGGCCTCAACCGCCTGCTGGGGAGTGAAGGAAATGGACACCTCCGGGTTGACCATCTTGGCGGCGATGGCCGGGTCGCGGCGCCACACCAGCGAATCGCCGCGCATCACCTTGCCGTGGTGCTCGGCAGTGGAGCGCATAATCGTGGCCATATAGCTCTGATATTTCTGAGGCATGGGCTCACCGGAGCCATTGACCACCGTGGCAGAACCCATGCTCGAGCCCGGAGCCATATACACGCTGTCGCATGCCAGTGCGATCAGCGCCCCCGCCGAAGCAGCGTTGGGGTCTACGAACGCCACCGTCGGAATGCTCGAGCGCAGCAGGGCCGTGCGTATAGAGTCGGCGGCATCGACAGCACCGCCGTAGGTGTTGAGCTTAATCAGCAGCAGGTCAGCGTCCCACTCGGCGGCATTGTTGCATGCCTTGCGGAAATGGTGGAACACGCCGAGGTCGATTTCTGATTCTATGGGGATGATATACACCCTCTGGGCGCTTAGGGTCAGGCAACTAAGCAACCCCGTTATCAGTGCTATGAGATACTTTTTCATTGGTTTTCGATTTTTTGCCGAAATATCCCGGCAGGAGCGATACACCTATTATTAAATATATGTAGTAGCTGAGAAGTCGCCACACCAATGCCAGCACCGCGGCCAGACCCACGGCACCGATAAGGTCGCCGTAGTAGTTGGTGAAGAGCCACTCGCTGATACCGCTGCCCCCGGGCGTAGGGCTGACCATGAGCACTACCCACACCACGAACTGACGCCCGAACACAAGCAACTGGTCCGTCCCCGGCACGAANGCCCAGAACAGGGCGTTCACCANAAAGTAGCGCGAGAACCACGAGAGCGTCGTGGCNCCGAACACNTTCANCCACCACGATGCCTTGCGACCCTTCACCCACTCCGACGTGGCCACCATGTTGTCGGCCGTGCGGTCCAGCTTGAGTTTGCGTAGCCACCGAACCTGTGCCAGGCGGTGCAGAACGCGGCTCACCGCACCCGGACAGCGCAGGATGGCAAGGTAAAGAATTGTGGTCCAGATAAATATGCCGGCGTAAACCAGCCAGAACACAACCTTCACACCTCCTAAAAAGTAGTTCTGCGACATGGCCATCGAGCCAAAGAGGTCGTCGGTCGGAATCAGCAGCATGATAATGGGACAGAACACCACGAAGAAGAGCTCGTCCAGGAATAAGGTGGTGAGTGTCAGCGTGGTAGCCCGTCCGGCCTCTATCCCCTCGCGGTTGAGGTAAAAGATGGCCATGGCGCTTCCGCCTACGACCGACGGCGTGATGGCCGACGTGAAGGCGCACATAAGGTCCGTCCGCAGCGCCCGTTTCCATGTCAGGTCGCCGAAAGCTATGGTGTGGAAACGCCACGTCAGGCCGAAATCGCGCCCGCACACAAACACGCAAGCCAGCAGTATGCCGGCTATCGTGTGGAGGTCGAAAGGTATGGATTTGAGGGTTGCAAGGTCGATGTCACGCTTGAACAGCCACACACCGACCCCAAGGCCGAGGAAAAGGGGCAGGGCAGTGCGCCACAGGGTTTTCCGCAGCTCTCCGTTCATTCCTCTTTCCGCAGGGTGGAAATGAGTTTTTCGATGTGTTCAACGGGGTCTTCGGCCTTGAACACCTCCGAGCCCGCAATGATGCCCGCAAATCCGAGTCCGAGCACCTTGGCGAAGCCGTCGGCCGTCATCGGTGCGCGGCCCGAAAGCGCCACAAACGGTATCTCGCCGCCTGCCTTGCGAGTGTCGGCGATTATCTTCGCAGCCTCTTCGTCCTTGACCCCGGCGGGGATTACGACGTAGTCGATGTCGGCGCGCTCCATGGCAAGAGCGGCGTCGGCCGACGCATTATAAGTGCCGATAATAGCCTCAGGACCAATCTCTTCGCGTACGGTCACCGGGCTGCGGTCGCCCGTGAGGAACACGCCGTGGAGGCCCAGTTCGCGCGCCATATCTAAATTGTCCTCGATGGTAAGCATCGTGCCCGTTTCCCGGCACAGGGGTACTATTTCTTTTGCCACTTCGCGGATGGCTGCGTCGTCCATGCCGGAGGGGTCCAGCTGGAGCCATCCGCAGCCGCCCTCTATGGCCATCTGCGCCATCTCGGCTATGGAATAGTTATCGTTGGGTGTGAGTCGTATCTGTAACATATGGCAAAGGTACAAAAATTAGTTATCCCGACAAACTTATTGCAGATATTTTTCCTCCAGGGTGCGGAATGCGGCAGTATGCTTGAAGGCGTTGATCCACGTGTTGAGCGAGTCGAGCAGCACGCTGTCGCCCGGNGCCACAACCCAAACCTGCAACTGGTTGAACGATNCCGGCGTGGACAGGTCCAGAGCCGGATAGTCGGCCGCCATGCGTTGTGCCACAGCCTTGCTCACCACGGCCTGACGCACCTCCCCGCGGGCCGTCAGCGCCACCAGATGCTCCGCCGTCAGCCCCGGTTCGGACTTGGTGTAGATGGTGTCGCCCATCTCGTGCGCCAGGTTTTCCAGGCGCAGTCTGTAGGGCGACGCCTCCGCAAGCCACACTGTGTCGCCCATCAGCTGCGTCTGGCTGCTGACCGGTCCGTGTCCTCCCGCCGAGTCAGCCCGTTGCACCAGCACCTGGCGGTCGAAATAAATCGGGTCGGTCACNGGGAAATACTCCTTGATGCGNGCNGTNGAGGGGATGTTGCCTATGAACAGGTCGTACTCGCCGTTATAGAGGTCGTTGAAGGCCTTTTCAAGACCGGCCACGGGGTGGTATTTCACCTTCAGGTCGTGGCGGGCGGCGATAGCGTTCAACACCTCGTAGTCGAACCCCGCAATGGTGTCGTTGGCCAGGTTATATGTCAGCGGCGACATTTCGATTGCCACCGCCAGCGTGTCGCCCCCCGGCCGGGTATACTCCAGCGCCAGCGTGCTTTGGTTTGCCGCATAGCGCCGGTAGATACCGATTATGGTCAGAATTACCACGCATATACCCACAAACAGCGGTATGCGCGACGAAAGTGATTTCTTCTTCATGGTGTTTTATGTTAGTACAAATAAAAAACGGCTGAGGTGCGCAACATGTTGAAATTTCCCTTTGAAAAATTTGCATTTGAGAAAAATCGCCCGGGCGGTTTGTCGCTGTTTGTCAATGTGCCGGGACTTCAGCCCCAAAGGTCTCAACAAGGCGACCACGCCCGGGCGGTTTGTACACGTGCCGGGGCTTCAGCCCCAAAGGTCTCCGCAGCCCCGCCCCGGTCAGGCGGTTTGTCCACGTGCCGGGGCTTCAGCCCCGAAAAATTAAGCATTCCCCGGGACTGTTGCGCAACTCAAAAGAATTTACTATTTTTGCACCGCAATGCTTACGAGGGTACGCAAAATAGTATCTGAGGTTGGAGCGCAGCTCGTCGGGGCGGTGCTCGCATCGGTTATGTGCCTCAGCGCCACAGCCCAGCACCACGAAGCCCCCGTGGCCACCAACAACGGCCCCGAAATCGCCCCCTCCTACGCCTGGACCATGATTTCCCCCCTGGGCCTGCGCGAAAGCGCCGTCATCGACACGGCCATGCTCAACTACGCCACCCAGTTTGTCCCCAACAACGTATCCCCCGCATGGGTCACCACCGGCAACTACGGCGCCGAGGGCATGAACATGATTTTTTCCGAACGGCTCCCCCTGAGCTCTTTCTTCTTCCAGGATGCCCTCGAGCACTGGATGCCCCTCGAGCGCAAGCAGAAGTTCTACAACACCCGCATCCCCATGACGCTGCTCTCGTTCAACACCGCCGGCGGGCGCGACAACTCCCAGGAACGCCTCCAGGCCATATTCTCGGGCAACATAAACCGCAAGGCCCAGGTTGGCGCAATGATGGACTACCTCTACTCCAAAGGATGCTACGCCAACCAGGCCATCAAGGACCTCTCCTGGGGCCTCAACGGCTCCTACATCGGCGACCGATACGAGTTCCAGGGATTCTATAACCACTTCAACCTCCTCAACAAGGAGAACGGCGGCATCACCGACGTCACCTACATCCTTGACCCTGAGGAAATTCAGGGCGGCGTCAGCAAAATCGACCCCAAAGCAATCCCCACCCACCTGAGCAACGCCCACACGCGCCTCTGGGGCGAAGAACTCGTGCTCAACAACCGCTACAACGTCGGCTATTGGCACGAAGAACCCGACAGCCTCAACGACACAATCATCCACCGCACCTACATCCCCGTAACTTCGTTCATCTACAACCTCAAATACAGCGCCCGCAAGCACCTCTTCACCGACATGCGGGCCGACGAGACAGCGAAATTTTTCGATGCCACCTATCTCGACCCCGACTTCACCCACGACAAGACAACCTATTGGGAGCTCAACAACACCCTCGGAATCTCCCTCCTCGAAGGCTTCAACAAGTACGCCAAATTCGGCCTTGCAGCCTTCGTGACCCATCAGGTGCGCAAATATAACCTCCCGGCCGACACACTGGACCGCACCGACCCCGCCATCGGCCTCGACCCCTGGCCCGAAGGCACCGAGAACCTCCGTGCAAGCCAGAGCCAGCAGCTGGCGTGGGTGGGCGCTCAGCTCACCAAGCAGCGGGGCTCGATTCTCCGCTACAGTGCCCGCGGCGAAATCGGTTTCCTCGGTCCCGCCGCCGGCGAAATCAAGATCGACGGCAACATCACCACAAACATTCCCCTGTGGCGCGACAGCCTGCGCATAACCGGCATCGGAGCCTTCCACAACGAGACGGCCCCCTACCTGATGAACAACTACTACAGCAACCACCACATCTGGCACAACGACTTCGGCAAGATCCGGCGCGTTTGGTTCGGCGGCGATTTGGAGTACGACAGAACGGGCACCCGCTTCTCCGCCCGCGTGTACAACATCCAGAACCACATCTACTTCAACAGCTCAGGCATGCCTGTCCAGCACGGCGGCAATGTCCAGGTAATCAGCTTCGGCTTNCAGCAGAACATCAAGGCAGGCCCCTTCAACTGGGAAAACAGGATTTACTATCAGACCACTACCGACGACAACATCATCCCCCTGCCGGCCCTGACAGTCAACTCCAACCTCTACTTCCTCTTCCGNATCGCCACCCTCAAGGTNCAGGCGGGNATCGACTGCGACTATTACACNCGCNACTACGCCNCGGCATACCTCNCANCGCTGGCATCATANGCCAACCAGCACTCCACCAAGNNCGGAAACNACCCCTTCTGCAACCTATATATAAATATGAGGCTCAGCCGCGCCCGATTCTATGTCCTGTTCTCCCACGTGAATCAGGGTCTTTTCGGCGGCAACAACTACTTCGCCACGCCCGACTATCCTCTTAACCCGCGCCGATTCCAGATCGGAATCTCCGTAGATTTTGCAAATTGACATGAAACTGAACCACTTGCTGCGCAACATATCCCTCGCACTCTCTGCCCTGATGCTTTGCCTCTCGGCCTCTGCCCTCGACCTGCCCATAAAGAAAGTCAAAGGGCAGCAATTCTATGTCTACGAGGTCAATAAGGGCGACTCGGTCTTCGGCGTGTCCAAGAAGCTCGGCGTCACAACCGAGGAAATCCTCCGCCACAACCCCGCCGCCGCAAACGGCATCAAGAAGGGCATGAAACTCTACTTCCCCCTCGAGGAGTACGTCCAGCCCGTAACTCTGCCGGACTCGGTCGAGGTGGTCGAAGTGGTGGACACGGTGGTGGCGCCGGCAAATCCCGCCGTGGCCGTCATCCTTCCCTTCGGCCTGGCCAACGAGGAGCAGTCGCGCCTCAACAAACTCTCGCTCGACTTCTACCGCGGCTTCCTCATAGCCGCCGACTCCCTGTCCAACCGCCCCGGCAAGCTCGACATCAACGTGTACGACTGCGGTAACAACGCCGCCGACCTCCGTGCGCTGCTCGAAAGCACACCGGCCATCGGCCAGGCTCAGGTCATCGTCGGTCCCGAGGACGAGGAGATGCTCTCGCAGATCGAAACCTTCGCCGAAGCCACTCAGACCTACGTCCTCAACGTGCTCAACGTCCGCGATTCGGCTTATATNACCAACCCCTACGTNCTNCAGGCCAACATCCCCCANAAGGACATGTACGCCCTGGCCATCAAGGCGTTCATGGACATGTACGAGGGCTATACGCCTGTGATTCTGCGCAACGAGAAGGGTCGCAACGAAAAGGAAGCCTTCGTTGAAGCCCTCTCCGAGGAACTTGCCCGACGGGGTATCGAACCCCTCCGCATCAAATACGACGGCACGCTCCTGGTGGCCGACCTCGACGTGATGGAGAAGCACGGCGCCGGAAAATACGTCGTTGTCCCCTCCTCGGGCGCCCTGGCTGAGTTCAACAAGTTCGCCCACGTGGTCAAGGCCCTGCGCGAACGGGCTGCCGANNTGCCGCNGNCCGACNANNANGCCGANTGGACNGAAATCGCNCTCTTCGGNTACCCCGACTGGACCGCATTCCGCGGAGAAGCACTCGAACTCCTTCAGAAACTCAACGCCCGCNTATACTCCCGCTTCTACGACAACTTCCTGGGCTTCGACTCCAAGATTATCGGCGACGATTTCCGCTTCTGGTACGGCACGGACATGATTGAAAGCATCCCCTCCCAGGGGCTCCTGGGCTACGACACGGCCAACTACATCATCCGCAACATCCGCGCAAACGAGGGCCGCTTCAACCCCATGTGGAACCGCTTCACATCCGGCATCCAGAGTGTGTTCAGCTTCGCGCAGGCCCCCGGCGCAGGGTACTACAACAACGCCCTCTACATTGTCGACTTCCTCCCCGAAGGNCGCATGACCAAACGTATAATCTACTGATATGCGCAAGGTTATAATTCTTTTGGCATTTGCGCTGTGCACTCTGTGCGCCGTGGCCGAGACGCACTATAAGCCACACATCTTCGTGGGCGGTCGTGCGGGCATGACCATGGGCAAGATTTCCTTCTCGCCCAATGTCCACCAGGCCTGGCAACCGGGCACCACCGGCGCCGTAACCGTCCGCTACACCGAGGAGAAGCTCTTCGCCCTCATCGGCGAGGTGGGCTGGACGCAGCGCGGCTGGAATGAAGCCTACGAGGAAACCGACCTCCATTACAGCCGCACCCTCACCTACGTCACCATCCCCATCCTGACGCAGATCTACTTCGGTTCGCGCCGCGTCAAGGCGTTCGTCAACCTCGGTCCCGAATTCAACTACCTCCTCGGCTCGTCCATATCCTCCAACTTCGACTACGCCAACACAGTCTCCGTGGCCGACTTCCCACCGCGCCGGCACACCGAGCAGCTCACNATGGAAATCAANAACCGCTTCGACTACGGCATCACAGCTTCCGTCGGCGGTGAATTCTATATCCAACCGCGCCACTCAGTCGTCCTCGAAGCCCGTTTCTATTTCGGCCTCGGCAACATCTTCCCCTCATCCAAAGCCGACGTCTTCAGCGCCTCCCGCAACATGTCCCTCGAATTCACAATCGGCTATAACTTCCGTCTGAAATAGAACCCTATGGAGGTGGCGAGCTCCCGCTCGCCACAATGGCAAGCAAAGGTGGCACGATTATGGAGGTGGCGAGCTCCCGCTCGCCACAATGACCCGCAACGGGATCATCAACGCATGTAGGGACACTCGTTCGGAGTGTCCTAATGGCCCGCAAACAGAGCCCCGGAGGGGTGATGTTGTGAAGTATACTCATTAATGAAAAAAATATGCATTTGCCAATAAAACAATATTTTACATATTTTCTCCTACTGATTTCCTCCCTGGCCGCATCGGCGCACTCTTCCAAAATCGCCCATGCCAAGGAAATCCAGTCGGCATTCGGCTTTCAGGACAAGGCTGTGTTCGAATGGCTATGCTTCATCTCATCGGACATGATCGACAAGCACCAGCCATTCTANGANCNGCTCAAGGCNCAGTTCCCCAATTTCACCTGTCGCCACCGNCTCCTCTTCCACTGGAACTACAACGGCAAGCCNTGGACACCAGGACTCGAAGCCCGGGTGGCTGCCTACACCCGCCAGATCTATGGCTCCAAGGAATATAAGGACCATCTTGAAGAAATGAACGCCCGTTTCCTCGAAGTCCTCCGCAAGGAGCAGAAGCGTCGCAATGGCCTCATAAACGCCCGCACCGAGGAGGTATTCGGCTATGCATCCGGCGGTCGTGAGGCCGCTTATGCCAACTTCTTCGCCGCCATGGCCTACGACCTCCACCTCCTGGGCGACTATATGACCGACAACAAGGACCTCAACGGCCTGGTCGAACTCAACACCCTCGTGGGCGGCATCATCTCCACAATCAACCGCCTCGACGCAAAAGCCGGCAAGCAGCTCACCAAGGCCCTCAGCGCCGAACTCAAGTCCGGTAAGGGCGACCAGGAAAAAGCCGACGCCCTCATGGCCATCGTTCAGAAAGAACTCCCTCCGTTCATCCGCACCGCCCGCGAGGGCTCCATCTACCGCCACCTCCTCTCCCGCGGCTTCAAATTCCCCGACCCAAACTAACCCCATCCCCGAAAGCCCCGTGCCTCTAATTGTGGCCGAACGCAGCGAGGCACCGTCCCCGGACCTAACGAGAAAAATTTAGCCTGCTTCTCCCTTATTTCTGTAGAAAAGTGCCACAAACCGGGGCATTACCCGAAACTCATCCCGGGCGTAACGCGTTGGTCCATAGCGTCTTTCCATGCGCAATTTCGTCCGCGAAAAATATTTATGCGCCCGATTCGTCCGAAAATTCAGCCACTTAGCCACTGTCGGAGTTTCGCCTAAGTCCAAGTGTGCAAAGTGCACAACTTTTCGCGAAAACATGTTGTATCTTTGCATCGTAATCTAAAAAATCAACGCTATGAAAACCAAAAACACCTTTGTATTTAACCTTGAATGGGCCGAAGCCCTCGACGGCTGCGAACCCGAAGTAGTATCTGCCGTGTACTACGCAGTCGTCCACTATGCCCGCACCGGTCAGGTCCTCGACATCGAGAACCCGGTCGCAAGGATAGCCTTCCGGTTCATCCGTCTCGAACTCGACCGCACCCTCAAGCGCAAAGCCGTCTCACCCCAACACGTTACCGCTCCGGAAGAAAACGCACCCGCACCCGCATCCGACCCCGTAGAAGTTGTGTCGGTACAGGAATCGCCTCAAGAAGAAGCCGAAGATTCCGTCGCCACCATCCAAAAAAACACGGGCAACGGGAACAATAGCACCGACACAAATCCTCGTGCCAAACACACGCCCGTCACGCAGCCCCCTTGCGACCAACCCCAAAGCACCGTTAATTTCGCCTATCATGCAAGAAGCTCGCTCCATGAACCCTCCGAGCCTGAACAGAGCACCTCTCCGGCCCCCGGTGCTAAAAACCTGCGGGCTCCCCCTTCAAGAAGCATGAGCATCCGCCAGCGCGCAACAAATTTTGTCTTCCGTGCAAAGATATGGAGGTGGCGAGCTCCTGCTCGCCACAATGGGCCTCA
>WFLX010131790.1_pt1 | contig 11774 bp, 11 predicted proteins | sample 4967041 | NCBI WGS metagenome assembly WFLX01 (sample SAMN12857096, study PRJNA449069) | gut metagenome | isolation source: stool from male and female vole | host: Microtus ochrogaster | place: USA:Florida | collected 2017 | reverse complement strand
TGACTTAGCCAGCGATTATCACGTCTTATGTCATCGTAGATTGCGTAGGCAATTGCAGCAGAGATAAAAAGAGCAAGAAGCCCGATACAGATGCCAACGAATTTACCGATAGGTCCTTTGTTCTTCCAAGAGAACAGATTCCGGATGAATTGCCATATTCCTCTGAAGAATACTGACAACCACGTTTTAAATGAGATTTTCTGTTTCATTGCTATTATTGATTTAGTTTTTTTGCTCTTATTTCGGCTTCTGGACGTTGCTTTTCCAGTTCTTCCCAACCCTTTGCTTGGAAAGGAACCACAACTCGGGCTTGCTTGTCTATAAATCCATAAAGTACTGACTCGTCGTTGTCTTCCATACCATATCCATCCTCATCCATAAAATATCGGCCGTCCGGATATAGTGTCCATTCCACGAGAGCCACTCCTTTCTTGAACTGCCCTACGGCAAATCTCTGATAATATGCCGAGAAGGTGTAGGCATTGTGATTGTTGTCAAGTGTCTTGATGCCTTCCCAATCGACATCCTCCTTAGTAAGGAAAGTCAGAGTTAGGCTCCGGTTCATCAGCTCGTATGCCTCTTTTGATTGGTGATTGATAAGGAATCGCTCACGCCAGTAATCGGAGATAACTTCCTCCACGATTTCCATGCCTTCGCCCCAGTCTTTCATGCGGTGATAAGGACGCTGGTCATAAACTGACTTCTGAAGCTCGATGTAAAGTTCTTTTGCATCCATAGTGGCGTATTTAGTATTTGTAATCAATGTAATTGATAGTCATTCGATGGGCAAGGCGATAGTAAGATCCACTTTTCGATGTTGCGACATAGTCAGTGCCACCTTTGTTGAAGTGATAGAAACTTTCCCGTATCCCTGAAGCAACTCTTGTAAGAGTAATGGTTCCTTTGTAGATATAACCATCGGAATTAGTGTTATTACCTCGGAATGATATCTCACTTCCGTACCCAGTAGATTCTGAGTCGCTATAATAGTTATTGGCAGTTATCTCAGTTTTATTATCATTTCCAAAGACTGTATCATGTAGTCCTCCGAAATGCCCGATACCGAACAACGCTCCAATTGCAGCCAATCCCAAAGGCGCAAAATAACTTTTTGAGTTTCCCATTTTATATTTACCCTTTTTTGTGTCGGGCGCAACTGCATAGTGATTAGTATTTATAGTCTATATGGTTGATGGTCATGCGATGGGCGAGACGGTAGTAAGGGCCGCTTTTTGAGGTGGCTACATAATCGACTCCACCTTTGTTGAAGTGATAGAAGAGTTCCTGTTTGCCGGATACGACACGTGTTAGAGTGATTGTGCCTTTGTAGATGTAACCGTCAGAGTTACGGTCGTATGTTGCTGCGGCACATGTGTTGCCGGAGAAACTTGCGGAAGGGTTCATCACATCTGTCGCGGCTACAGATGCTATAATTGCGAGAGCAAGAAAGAGTCTTTTTGCCATTGTTGTATGCCCTGATGCGTGTCGGGCGCAACTTTTAAGTTCGTTATTTGCCTTTAATGACATCTGGTTATAGGAAGTAACCCTCTTTTCTGAAAGAATTCAAGAAATTTTATAAAATAGTTCCGCTCCCAATTTTAGATTGTCCAAAATATGTTGGATCATAGCCGAATAATCTACAATCTCCGTAAGATGCCGTTCATAAATCAAACACACGTCCTCCCCCATTAGAGTGAACTTACTTTCTGCCACCATCGAATTGGCAATATTGACAACTTCGTTTAGTCGCTCCCGTGATTTAATATTCACACTCGACAGTTTTGGCAAGGCAAATCTGATTATTCCCGATGATTTTCTCATTGGAATATAAATCCCCTTNAAGNCTTTGTNTTCAAAATTATATCCANTATTCTCAANCGGNTCAGGNTTACACCCCATTTGANAAAGCACTTCCCAAACAGGGTCTCCCTCCATATCCTTTGTCATGCGAGCCAGTGACCACAAATCNGTAATTGTTTTTACATTTGAGGTTACATCGGGCGTTAACGTATCAAGAAGGNTAATACTCGCTGGATCGCTACTTTTGTCTATAGGACTGCTTTCATTCATATATCATAGTTTTTAAATTATTGAGTATGGGGTTAACATGATTCTATCACTCAGCGGTTATATGTTTCCACAAATTGCACAATAGCCCTATGTTTGATGTTATATACATTCGACAATGGAGTATTGAGGAATATGGCCACTTCGTCAGCGTCATAACCGTCAATGAGCATCCATTGAAGGACNTGAACATATCGTTNGTTTGCCATTCGTTTAAACGTGGATNCNACANCCATNGCAATTTCAAGGTTAAGGGAATCCACTGACTNNTCCATGCCGTTACTTCNTTCATATTCCGANGGNCAACCTTCAAATAGGAGACGTGGACGCTGTTGCATGAAAAAACGCCATACCAGCCTTACCATCCACGATTTGAGAGTGCAGTTGTTCTTACCCTCAAACGTGTCCAACTTGTGCCAGTTGTCAACCGATAGAAAGAGGTACAACTCATTTACAAGTTCATCATAGTCGATACGCCCTTGCATCAACGACCAGCGTATGTCATTGAGCGTGAAGCCACACAACGAGTAGAAGAATGANTGAACTGTAGCGGAGTNACCGTTCTNCAATCNNGNTNTATAGTCGCTGTCGNTNNANGNCTTGNGGNNNCTGNTGAATCCTTTNAGTTCCNTAAAAGNATAGTTTTGCCTTTTATGAAACCTAAAGGGGAAAAGTAACCCAATGATACGGAAAAAATGAGGCACTNCGNCAAACGATGAAATGCCTCAGTGTTTATTGATATTATGTTGTGTATACGGCGTCTCATCTTTCTTAAGATATACGACACCGTATACACATATATTATACTTATTACTACTTCATTAAAATCTTCTTTCCATTAATGATATATATTCCTACTGGGAGGGTAACACTTTCGAGTATGCCACTGGAAACATTAATTCTCTTTACGAGAATTCCCATAACATCGAATATATCGATGGTTGTATTGACACTGGATTCGATAATCAAGGAGCCATTGGAAATATGTAATTTGACTATGTCATCCTGTGAGGGAGTGTTAATACCAGAATGGATATCATCAATGACTTTCCATGTAGAAATCCACCAAGGCTGAGATTTATATGCAGAAGCACAACCTTCTGGAACATGCCAAGTACAATCACTCTTGATACCTTCAAATGCCTGCACTTCATTGAAGTAACTTGAAGTAGTGAATTCAACATCACTAATATTTTTAATCCAACATTCAATTTCGCCCAAAGTCTTGCAACCAGCAAACGCACTCAACCCAATGTATTCAATCGACTGTGGGAGTTTCAAATATGTAACGTTATCGCAATAAGACAACATCCCATTTTCTATTCTTGTAATAGAATCAGGAATAGACATTGACGATATAGAGTCGCATGATGAGAAAGCATAATCACCGATCTTCTCTATAGTTTTAGGGAGGTTTAATACCGAGACGCTTGATCCATTGAAGGCGTAAGATCCAATCTCTTTAACTGATGATGGAACGAATACTTTCTGGATTTTTGAACAGTCAGCAAAAGCTCGTGGGTAAATAACTTCAACGCCATCAGCAATGTAATACTCTTCACTTTGGAGACCTCTTGGATATATTACTATTGTTTTCATATCCTTACTATAAAGTACACCGTTGTAAGAGCAGAAGTTTTCGTTTTCCTCATCTACTGAGATACACTGCAAAGAAGAACAATTATTTAATGCATGTTGGCTTATTGNTTCGNTTGCTTTAGATAGGATAANAGATCTCAAGTTTACGCAGTAACTGAGTGTAAAACTTTCTATTTTTTTAATTGAAGAAGAAAGAACTATAGAGCTTAGGTTTTTGCAGTTTTGGAATGCACCTTCACCCAACTTTAAAACATTATCAGGTATGACTACGTCATAAATACTATTGCATGAAGCAAATGCATACCTACCTATTTCCTCCAGATTGTCGGGTAATATCAATGAAGCAATATTAGTTCCCTCAAATGCTCTTCCACCTATATTCTTGACATCAGATGGTATTGAATAATTTCTAACATCTTTTGCTAATGGAACTTTGTATAAAACATCACCACCATTCGAGAATAGTATGCCATCTCTTGTTGCATAATATTGGTTCCCTTCCTGTACCAAGATTTCTTTAAGTTCTTTACAACCAGAAAAGGCATATTCCGAAAGTGAATTACAATTTTCAGGCAATATTATACTCGGTAAATTGGTGCAGTATGAAAAAGCAAAAGAGTTAATGGCCGTTATGTTACTTGGCAATATTACAGAAATCAAAGACTTACTGTATGAGAACATATTCTCGCCGATTACGTTATCTATTGTGGAGTAAATCCCATCATATTTCTCTCCGCCACTGACGATAGATGCACCAGATAAATCCAACTTGGCAAGTTTACCTTGCTGAAGAATTTCTCGCAAATATTTTATATCAGTTCCGTTAAGTTGACCAGTTATGGTCATACTTAATATGTCAAATTTTTTGGAATCATTTATATTTTGAGCAAGTTCACCAGCATGATTGTCTGTTACAATAACCGTTAGTCCGTCTTCATTTATACCTTCCGCAATAAAAGTTTCAACAGGAGAATCATTGAAATTCTCTTTTGCAACTATTGCTTTATATGTGGTTGTCCCAGAATTGCTGATAGGCGCTGTATATCGATAACTTATATATGTAGGCGTGCTTCCGTCTGTTGTATAATAAATGGTTGCATCCTTGTCTTCGCTTTCCATAATCACTGATTTTTTGTCATCTGACATGGAAATCTTAGGTTTACTCATTGTAAACCAATTCACATTTTTTGAGACGACCTCAGAAGATTGGCCATCCAATATAGCTAAACATTTTATTATGCAGTTATGATTAATCTCAAAAGCGTCAGTATAAAGAGCGCTTTCTGTTGTCGGTTTAGATCCATCTAACGTATAATAAATCTTCGCGTTATCAGTACCGCATAATATTGATACAATATTAGATTCCTGTGATATGGATATTATAGGTGATGACACAACGATTGATGGAGTTGGATCTAATGTTCCATATGATATTTTTGTATTTGAATATCGTGAAAGTTCTATTTGTGTAGTATTATCACCTTCACCAACAATCTGCATACTTCCCCATGTATCATTTATGTACATGGAATTATCAACTGTATTGACTGATATTACAATCTTATCAGGATCTACGATGTTATATAGGTGAGTATTCTCCTGGGTATTCTGATTTAAATATATTGTCAATTGTCTACCGCTTGGGTTAGAATACGCGTAGACCTCGTTTATTTCACTTACAGCGGGATCAAAACTAGAGATAACATAGCGGCTTTCTTCGCTATTGTCTTTAGCGAGCTCAATTTGCCACTCTTTTTCTCCTCCATTGGCGGAAACTACATAAGAGCCAGTTTTAAGTTCATAAGGAGTCAATGTACCATTGGCGGTAAGATTAACAACCCCATTTTTTGTTTCAGCAAGGTAATATTCTGTTACTCCTTGTTTTCCTCTGATTCGTGTAGGAATGTCATAACCATCACCTTTAGCGTATGGAGCAATATAATAAACAGAACCATCTGTAAAGGTAGTATTTTCTATTGCCAATTTCCCAGATGTAGATACCCAATTGTTTAATTTACTCTCATTAGTTTTTTGATAAAGAGACTTGATAAAGTTAAAGTCGGTATCATATAGACCTACTCCAAGTACACCCTTGAACATTGGTTTATTTATATCTGAGGNCGAACTGGATGATGNATAGTTTNTNGCAGAGAAACTAAATTGACCATTAGAACCTGTCACTNTTGATTTTGGCAATGAGAATGAAGATGTAGNATAAAAAATATCTTCATGTGTACCAACAGTCTCGGGTGAGACATTGCATATCATTGATTGATAATATGAAAAGTCGCCTATCTCATACTCTTCTCCCAAAATAATATTTATAAGAGGGTCTGTCACTTTAAGAATGTCAAGACTATAATAGCCATTACCATATCCATCCAGAGATGGCATAGAAGACATTGTCCATCCGAAATTAAAGTGANACAAGCCATTTTCGTNACAACCANCAAGNNTGAANCGATGNCCATTGCGATTATTAGAGTCAAAACCTCCATACAATATTGGCCGACCAGCATTTAACTCTGCCATAATCATAGATTCCCATTCTTCCGGAGTATAATAGTCTTTGTTTTTGTAATTGACATTATTATTATATCCAAAGTAGTTAATCATAGCGTAAGGAATGTCGGTGGGTGCGGCTCCAGATGACCCATTGCTTGATTCACCGTAATCCATTGAAACAGAAACCCCACATGCCTTCATTAGTTTTGCAACCTCAGCTTTGGCTTCTTCTGATGAAGACTCATTGTATGTATTGGTAAGCTTACTCCAGTCGAATGAGGTGCTTGAAAAGTCTTGCATTAAAATATGCCCTTGAGTTGCAGACTGATATAGATAAATTCCTTGTCCCACATTAGGGTATTTGTAATAATTCATCACCTGTGCCATTGCAGTTGCAACACAACCTGTAGCACATTTAGAGTCATCTGTTGCACGTTTGTTCTGTGGACATTCGTTATTATATGGAGCAATTTGTCCCCATTTTGTCTGAATCATTGGAGCAATTGGTTCTATTGTGGATCGTGATGATACATTAGTTGCATTAGACAAATTGTCTTTGATGAACATATATTGTTCATCATAACCACTCAATATATCCAACAAGCCCTCAGGTGTAGTTTCTGGGTTAAACGTTCCGTTGTCGGAGTATCCAAGGATTTTGATGAGACGGTCATCAGACGACACAATTACGAAACGATTGCGTTCCTCGTCGTTAATCACATAGAAGCTCTGTTTGCTATCTGCTTGTGCTGTTGAACTATTCGCCTTAGCACGAGCCTTCGCCTTCGCAAGTGTGTTTTGCGATACAGCCTTCAATTTTGCACGATTCACCTTGTTGCCCCAAAACTCTTGAGCAACAGTAATCGCTTCGCTCTCACTACGATGTTGTGAGAATCCCAGCATTGGAATAATCGCCAATGCAAGTGCTAGTATTTTTTTTCTCATAAAAGAAGTAGTGTATTTAATTGAATTTTATTTTGAAATTTTGAAACCAAATTAAATGATGAGTTTTAACTGCCTAAATCTGTAAGAATGTATTTTTCACCATTTCTTTAATCCATGTTTTTCAGGACTATGTCCACAAGTATGCCCATGCCCATCTGTATTTGAGCAGCTTCCTTCATAAGTGCCGTTACCATGTTTATAGCCCCAGTATCCGGAGCACCCCGAACATTTAGAACATTTATTTTTTGTCTTAACAAAAGTTCTATATCGGTCGCCACTCGCATAACTGAATTCATCCTCCTTATCACCAATATAATCTAAGGCTGGTTGTTTTCCTTCACCGATATAGCCATATGTTGCATACATCTTTACATCCAATCCCATCATTCCAAAGGTATAGATTACTCTCAATTTCGTTTTGTCATGAATCAAAACTGCTTCGTGGTAAGTTATTCCCGGCATAATTGACAATTCTGAACCTTTGAATTTGTAGTGCTTATTGTTTTTACTATCCGTATAATCGAATTTCCACTTTGTCCCATCCATCATGGTCAATGTCGATTCGTCTTCATTCCATTCTACCCAAAGACCCACATTGCCGTCACAAGCAGTAATGGGACCTGAATTTGAAGGAGACATTATTTCCATCTGCATATAACTCTTACAATTTTGAGCATTAATACAAAAAGACATAAAAGCTAAAATGGAAATAGCTAACAGTTTCTGAAATTTTATCATACTCATATTATTATGATTAGTTGATTGGAGTGAGGATTATTCTGCCCGTCTCACGGCATTCAGAACCTTTTCTTTTATATCGGCTTTCTCCTGTAATTTCCATTTTACTCACGAAATTCTCAGGGACAAACCATTTGAAAGAAGGGTTGGAGACCGTCACCTCGCGTTTCGTTCCGTCTGGCAAATAAATAGTTGCCTCGGTTTCTTCATCACAAGAAGGATAGAAGATGATCTCAATCTCATTTCCCGGCATCACAAGTAATTCATTACTTTTACTTGTAAAGCTTTGGGTAGTTGTTTCACCGTTAATAGTAACTCCAATTGACAGTGATATTGTTGTTACCGGACCACAACTTTTGGCTCCGTATTCTCTATCACTATCAACGCTGAGGTTAACGGCCTTAAAGTATAGATCGTTGCCAATAACGGATATTAGTTCGTCATTATCACATGACTGAACTCCAATGATAGCCATAACCATCATAAGAACTGTGACAATTTTGTTTCTCATTTGCATTACCCTAATTCGTGACGGGCACCACTTTTTTATTTGTTGATATTCGTTGTTTTAGATAATGTTTTTAACATGGAACTAGCCTCTGTTTTATAGACACCATCTATATTTATAAATTTATTTAGGGCTTCTACACATTCGCCTTTTTTATCTAGTACCAATAACAGATTTATTCGTCTCCATTCTACAACATATATTATTTCCTCATATCTTTGAATTTNCTCAGAATTTANAGAGGNTATAGAATNNATATCNNCNTATTTAACAATATCAAANTNATTATTTGAGATAATCGTCTGATNAATTTGCTCAATATGNTGNTTGTTCTCATTGATTAGTATGTCGGCAAATGCTAAAGCATTAGAGAAGTCCTTGCTGTTAATCATTGAGTCAAGCACCTCCAAACCTGTATTTTCACCATGTATATTTATTTCTTGGGAGAAAAATGGCATCTCAAATGAATTATTTGGAATGGACGGAAATATCAAGGGCTTTAAAAGGAAAAATCCAAACGAGACACATGCTGCTGCACTCAATCCAATTGTCCAGTTACGAATATGTTTTTTTCTTCTAAGAGTGTTTACTTCCTCTTCCCAACGATTCATCATAGCAAGTTTTTTCCCGCGATCTGCAATTACATTAGCAATCGCCTTAGTTTCGATGTAATCCTTATACAGATTCAAATCAGATTTAATATCTGATTCAAATTTTTTCCTTTCTGTTGGACTCATCTCATCCCGCAGATATGAATCGATTCTATCTTGACTATTACCATACATGACTCAAGGGCTTTAATTTGTTCAACTCTAATTGTTTTGTGATTAATTCTTTTAATGATTTCATGCACTTCGATTTTCCAGTCTTTAAACCATCTTTACTCTGGTTCTCTTTCCTTATGGACATAATCTCGTCAAGACTTTTCTTTTCAAAATAGAATAAGGTTAAAATCTCTTTACATCTGTTCGGTAATTTATTGACACACTGAATTACAATCCATCTCCTATAATTTTCTTCTGGATGCTCATCTATAGATTCATTAAGACCGGCAGTAGTTTCACCATAGATTTCTTCCTCTCGAATATTTTCAAAATTCTTATTTTTAGCTATAGNCATGAGNTATGTAATAAGTGTAGCGNACANTCTTCNNCTTACGNCTTNCCTATCAATACGCCAAGCATAATTATCTCTGACATAAATGCGATGTTCTTGGATTTCTTGCCATAAAGCTAAAAATGAATCTTGAAAAATATCTTGAGGCTCTCTCGCACCCTTCCTATTAAAATCGAAAACACCTGATCTGAAGTTGAATAAATATTTACGACAAGAAATATAGAAGGATTTCTCAACAAATTCATCATTATTTTGAAGTCCTTCAATAATTTCAATATCGGTTAAATCTGTCTCTTTATATACTTCCTGCCGTTTGAACATATTTTTCTTAATTTAGTACTTTCAGATAAGTGTCCTGTCTTGTATCAACTCATGAAACTATAACAGAAGGCATCGGATCATCCGATGTCTTCTGTAGATACAGAATAGTTGAAAAAGACTTTTCTATCATTACTTTTCTACAATTCTTCAAAGATAGTTTTGGTAAGACGAATTATCACTCAAGTTTTTTCTAAATAGATATTTCGAAGTATTATTTGATAATAGGGTTTGCAACTAGCTTATCAATATAATCCTCGAGTGCATCTCCATAGTACTCATCAGGTTTAGTATTGATTAGACCATCAAGGTCAAGTGAGGTACTTTGTGATATAGATGTTGAGCCCAATCCATTATTCTCCTCTTTGTACACTGAATGAAGGTAAGCATACTTTGTTATTTTTAAAACTTGACCTTTGTATGATGCATAATCTACTCCTTCCTTTTTAGCAAAAGAAATGGTGAGATTCGCTTTAACATCATCATCATATTTTTTTGATTGTCTCCATTCAAGAATACTTGAAAGAACAGTGGTTGAACCATTTGATGTTTCACCTGATGTGGCTTCATCACGGAAGGTTTCCATGATAGCGGGGGTTAAATCAACGGACATTTCCTCTCCTGTGTTAGTCGTGTAGGTCGCATTTATTTCGACAAACTTAAATAAGTTGTCGGAACAAACAAAGCCGTAATTCACGACCGTTTCTTTTTCAGTGCTGCATGATGTGAGCAGAATAGCGCACACCATTACCGAAAGTAGTAAATTAAATGTTTTCATTGTTTGTTGTTTCAGTTTATTTTGTTGTTTATATATTCAATGTCTGGTATTTGCCAAAAGCAATATATTTTTTCGTTTTGTAATCATATATTCCTACTTTTATATAATAAGGTCTTGAATTATCCGTTATATGGAGTTCTTCANTCGGAATAATCAATTCAAAGTCCTTGAAGCTTGCTTTAGTTAGTCTCGTACCAAAGTCTTTCCCAACACTAACTTTGCCGTCAGATGTACAGAACCTTCCATTTAGGTCTTTTACGCCTGTTCCTTGAGGACATTCCATAAATGCGACAACCCTCCCTCCATCTGAAGACAAATTACTAATGTTAAAATCAATTTCAACTACTAATGAGTTTATACCGCCTACATCTACATTTTTTCTAAGTGAAGTCGAAGCTATTTTTGCATAAACAGATCCATTATTCGTTGAGGAAACACCACGCATTTCATCCAAAATTTTCTGAGCTCGGGCAGATAATTTTTCTTGATTGTCTTCAATTACATATTGAGGCGTTTGAGGACCTTCTTTATGACCTGAAGTGTAGGCCATTGTCTTTTGCTTGGCTTGAGCCAAGACATTTTCCCATGTCGGTTCTTCATTAGAATTTGAATGCAATATATCGTTTATTGATTCTCTAATGCTGATTCCATAAATACTACCTAAACGNGAGCCAGAGGTCCAGCTATAAGAANATTGNCCCCGAANGCTAGAAGATNTAATGATTCNTCTTTTCCCGCTGAATCCAGCAAATAATGCACGAGTCTTATTTGNTTCGAAATGGTAGTCATATTCTGAACTATAACCTTCGCGTCCACGACTGTCCATATTGCAGCAACATCCAATACATAATATCAATTTTGCATTACCACAATATTCNTTCAATTTATCATATGCAACAGTNTCCCAATATTGNTTATCTTTAAAACACATATGGGGCCAGTCATCATCATCCCAATTGCATCCGTGTCCATTATAGAACATTATAACAACATCTTCAGACCCAACTTGCATTGAGGAAATATCTTTTAAAAATTGAGATGAAGTAAACTCCTGATCACTATGACATCTTATATCCAAATTATATCCCAAAGTCGATGAGATTCTTTCACAAAATTCCTTCATATTTTTTATCTTTTCTGTTCGGTCAGCAGCTCTGTGTTCGCTTTCTTTCATATTTGAAAAGATAAGCGCTTGAAAAG
>WFLX011378682.1_pt1 | contig 11778 bp, 13 predicted proteins | sample 4967041 | NCBI WGS metagenome assembly WFLX01 (sample SAMN12857096, study PRJNA449069) | gut metagenome | isolation source: stool from male and female vole | host: Microtus ochrogaster | place: USA:Florida | collected 2017 | reverse complement strand
GCCGCACTGGCCAGCACGTCGCGGCTGAGGACACTGACCCTGCCGGATCGCGTAACTGACACCGTCAACCGGGCGCAGCGCGGATTTCGCGGTCAGCAGATCAACCGTCAGATTCTTGACGGACAACAATGGTTCATTTTGCATCGAGACTCTCCTTCCCCCAACCTGCGACCTCGATGCGGCGCGCCGCTAGCGTGCGCCGGGTGAGTGGCTTCGGAATGCGGTTGAGCGCTATCGATTCGCCAAGGGTATTGAAGCCGATGACCGCCGCGGTCAGGGCAAGGCCTGGCAGGAGCACCTGGCGCGGGTCGGACTCGAGATAGGGCAACGCGTCAACGAGCATTTGACCCCACTCGGGCGTTGGTGGCTGAATCCCGAGGCCCAGAAAGCTAAGCGTGGCGACTGCAAGTGCTGCGACACCGGCGTCGGCCGTCGCATAGACCATCACCGCACCGATCGTGCCTGGCAGCAGATGATTGAAATAGATGCGCCAGGGGCTGGCGCCCAGTACGCGCAACGCCTCGATATGCGGCTTGCTCATGATGCTGACGGCGACGGCGCGGCTGATGCGGCCGCTCATCGGCCACCAGGCGAGAGCGAGCGCCAACACCATTGTCCAGTAACCAGGGCCAACGATGCCGATGACAGCGAGCGCGATGATCAGGCTCGGTATGGAAAGACCCACGTCGACCACACGCATCAGAACATCGTCGACCCAGCCGCGGTGGTAGCCGGCGATCGTCCCCATGGCGATGCCGATCGTCATGGCGATGCCGAGAACAGAGCCGACGCTGACCAGCGACGTGTTAGCCGCGATAAGCAGGCGGCTGAGAGTGTCGCGGCCGAGATGGTCGGTCCCGAGCCAATGGGCGGCACTCGGACCAGAGCCGGCCTCGAGGAGGTTCTGGGCGCTCGGGTCCTGAGGAGCCAACCAGGGCGCAAAAGTACCGAGGGCGACGAACAGTCCTATGGTGATTAAGGCCGCTCTGGGAATCTTGTTCAGTCTGGCGAAGAGAGGTTTCAGGTTCTTCATGATCAGCTCCATTGCCGCCTGATGCGAGGGTCGGTCAGAAGCACTGCGAGATCGACAATCAGGTTCACGAGGATAAAGAAGGTGAGAAAGATGAGCAGGCATGCCTGCACCACCATGAAGTCGCGGAAGCGAACGCCGGCGAGGAAGTAATCACCCAGCCCCTGCCAGGAGAAGAGCGGCTCGACGATGATCGCCGTAGCGGTCATGAGCCCGACCTGGGTGCCAAGCGCATTGATGAACAGCGGGGTGATGTTCGGCAATGCATCGCGGAATAATATTGCGGTGCGGCTGAGACCTTTGCTCTTTGCTGTCAGAACGAAGGGACTAGACATCGCCTCTTCCAGCCCAATCCTAACGACGCGGCTGAGGACCGCAGCAGGCAGAACGGCAACCGTGAGCCACGGAAGGACCCAGGTTTCCGGACCGCTGAAGCCGAAGGAAGGTAAGAGCTGGAAGTGCACGGAGAAGGCGTAGATCATCAGTGCGCCAACGAAGAAAGTCGGTGTCGACGCGCCGAGAAGTGCCAGACCGCGGGAAACGCGGTCTGGCAATTTGTAGGGCCAAAGGGCGCCGAGGAATCCGAGTGCCAGGCTCAACAGCGTCGCAATGATAGCTGAGCCGGCAATCAGCGTTCCGGTGATGGACATACGTGCGGCAAGGTCCGCGCTGACGTCCTGGCCTGTCCTGTAGGAGATCCCGAAATCTCCGCTGACCGCGTCGCCGAACCAATCCACGTAGCGCATTAGCAGCGGCTTGTTCAGTCCTATTTCTTCGGCAACCTGCTCCACATATCCGGGCGTCGCGACCGCTCCGCGGAGCTCGGCGATCAGGACGGCGACATTCCCCGGAGCGGAGACGACGAGGGTGAAGCACACCACTGATGCAAGGAAAAGCAGGATCAGTGACTGCTGCAGCCGCTTGCTGATGAAGTGAACCACGGCAACTTCCTCCTACTCGGCGGCCAAAACGATGTTTTCGTATGGCATGTCGTATTCGGTGACGGGACTGGTGAAGCCCTGTACCCGGTTGGAATGCGCCCAGATGCTTGGTACGTAGACCAGCGGCGCAATCGCGTCGTTGTCGCGCAGCCAGTCGTAGACCTTCTGAATGGTCGGCTCGATCTGGTCTCCGGTTGCGGCCGTGGCCGCATTGATCAACGGATCGAGGTTAACCGGATCGGTAACCAGCTTGCCCTCGACATCATTCTTGAAAGTCGACAGGCACAGCCCGACGATCGAGCCAAACGGGTCATAAGGCGCGCCGTAGGTCAGGAAGAAGCCGAGGTCGTACTTCTGTTCCAGCATGTCGGTGTGCTTGGAAGCATGGTCGACCGAGCGGATCACCAGGTCGATGCCGATCTCCTTCATCTCGGACTGGATGACTTCGGCGATGATCCGTGACCCCGGCACTGCGTCCGGACTGACGACCATCTCGAGCGTCAGCGGCTTGCCATCCTTGGATCGAATAGGACCACCAGTCCAGCCGGCCTTCTCCAGCAGCGCGGACGCGGCCGCCGCGTCGCGGACGGGAGCGCCATGCTGCTTGCCGGCATAAGGCAAAGCGCTTGAGAACAAGTTACCCGCAGGCTTGGCATAGCCATGGTAGAGCACCTGAGAGATTGCCGCACGATCGATGCCGATACTGATCGCCTTGCGTACCTGCGAATCCTTGAGTGCCGCGGCGCGATCGGGATTGAACGCCATCACCAGTGTAACATTGCCCGGATCGACGACGACGTTGACGGCGGCCGCCTCGAGTTGCTTGGCCTCTTCCGGGGTCAAGGGCGCAATCCAGAAGCCGCCGACCAGATCGATCTCGCCGCTGCGCAGTGCCGCGACCCGCGAGCGCGGGTCGGGAATAACCTTCGCCTCAAGACGCTCGTATGATGGTTTGTCACCCCAATAGCCGTCGTAGCGCTCGAATGCGCTTTCGGTGTCATCCGCCTTGACTTGGCGCCAAGGGCCCGTACCGACCGGCTCTTTGAACTTGCCATCGGCTCCAACGGACATCGGGCTGAGGAAGCGTGGCGGCCGGGTGTAGGAAAGCTCTTGCATCAGCGCCAGCACGGGCTCGTTGAAGTGGAGGGTGATGTGGTAGTCGTCAACGACTTCGAGCGACTCGAAATACTTCGAGCAGTTCATCCAACTGAACTGGTCGAGCCCCATCCACCGCTCGAGATTCCACTTGCACGCGGCGGCATCGAACTTGGTTCCGTCCTGGAAGGTAACACCCTGTCGCAAGGTGAGATGTAGCGTCTTGCCACCGCCCTCGATCTTCCAGTCGGTCGCGAGACAAGGTTCGATCTGGCCTCCCCGGCCGTATTTGACCAGCGGTTCGAACATCAGGTCCTGTATCGCCCAGATTGCGTAGTGGCTTTGCGGATCGAGGTTACCTGCGGGCTTTGCGATAGCGACCCGCAGCGTGCCGCTTGCCCCTTGCGCGTATACAAGCTTGGACAAGGCGCCCTGCGCCATGACCAATCCCACGGCGCCGAATGCGCCCTGCAGGAACGTACGCCTGTTCACTGTCATTGTAGCTCCTCCCTTTGATGTCCCCGGCGCCGTCGACCGCCATCGGCTTTCAGTGCCGTTATGTATAGACAATCTGACTGTCTCATGTATACAATCTGGCGTCAAGATTGTATTTTTTTGAGCGAAACCGGTGCCCAGTAATGGTAGGTTGCGTTGAGGAGCAATTGACGAATTAGTGACACCAAAGGAGACTACTCAGCGTTTATGCGGACGAAACGCAGGATTTAAGCCGGTTACTGCTCGTTCGCTGCGCGTTAACTTGTATTATTTTTCGTATACAATCCGGTCTGTTATGCTGATCAAACTGATAAATCCAAACACGACGACCGCGATAACAGAGCTCATGGGAGAGGCAGCACACGCGCGCTCGGCATGCGGCGCAAGGCGACTGTCAGCCACGCCTTTTGTCTCGTCATGACCGACCGTGTCCGCGCCAACGCCTTGGTCGAGCAGTTGGCCCGCGAAGACATCGCGATTGCTACCACGGCGCAGCAAGTTGGCCGGCTCCAGCCGCAGCAGAATTGCGACAAGCCGGCATCCGCCTACGCGCGGGTTCAGATGGTTGGGGACACCTGGGGTCCCTACGGCAATCTCGACATGCTTGAGCGCGCGCTGTTTATCGGCTTGCGCAACAACTTCCGCAAAGACAGCGACCTCGAATATGCCCTGCATGTCTGCACGCAGGGCGGCGCCGACGTGCTGGAGCTTCAGAACTATGGTCTGTACGAGGGATCTTATGCGGACATCGTGCTCGTCGAAGCCGAGACAATCGCCGAAGCGGTCGCCTCTCGCCCCCAACGCAAGCTTGTGCTCAAGCGTGGCGAGCCGATCGCGCGCTACGGAAACGCCTTGTTTACTGCCGCGTGAGTTCCGTGGAGTCAGGTACAATAGGTAGACGCAGCTTCAATAAGGGAATAAATCGCAGGTTTCAGGCGCGTTGGGAACAACTGCATGTTTAAGGACGACAGATCAGCGGAGAAGCAGACCAGTTGGTGGCCGATCTATAAAGCTCTGCGCGATGCAATCGTAAGCCATCGGCTGGCACCCGGCACCAAGCTGCCGGAGGACGAACTGGCGTCGATCTATGCGGTTAGTCGGACGGTAGTTCGATCGGCTCTTCAGGCGCTGACACATGACAGGCTGGCGCGCCTGCAACCGAACCGCGGCACCTTCATTTCCAGCCCAAGCAAGACGGAAGCCCGCGACGTTTTTGAAGCGCGTATCCTGATCGAGCCGAAAGTTGCGGCGATAGCGGCTGGGAACGCAAAAAAGTCAGACATTGCCAAGCTGCACAAGCACATGCAGGCCGAGCATGAGGCCGTCCAGTCGGGCGACACGAGCGAGGCGATCGCTGCCTCTGCACAATTTCACATAGAAATTGCCGAGATAGCCAACCACACCGTCTTTACGGATTTTGTCCGCGAGCTCGTTTCGAACTCGTCGCTTGTCGTCGCACTATACTGGAAAAGACGCGAGACGACCTGCGAGAGCCATGCCCATGAGACCTTGATCGAGGCAATAGCAAACGGAGGCGGGTCCGAAGCCGCCGACCTGATGAAGAGGCATCTGGAGGACGTTTTGTCGGGGATGGATCTCGGCCCCGCGGAAAGAAAACAGGAGCGGTTGGCGGACATTCTCCGATTGCGCTGAGTGGGCAAACGTATCACCTGTTCGTGCCGTTCTGACCGGTGGCTTCAGTTTCCATGATCGAGCTCGCCACGACCAGGGGCTTTCCGGGCGACTTTGAAGCTGGAAGCACCAGCCTTACGAATTGCTGGCGTCCGGAAACAAAGAGAATGTAGAGCCGGTTGGTTTGCACGGGGCTGCGTTCCTCGGAAATCTTCTCGGCATCTGTCCGGGTGAAGAAATCCTTCTGAAACTGTTCTGGGTCAATGCCGGGCAAGGCGAGTGTGCAGGTGAGGACCGGCTTCCCGCCAACCGATGCTGTGGTGAAGCCGATGATGGTGCCGGCCGGGAGCCCCCCGTCCACTTTGGTCGTCAGCCATACCCGCACTGACTTCGGATCGGCGATCGGCGCAAGTTCTTCAAACGCCACTTCAGCAAGCAATTCCCAGTCGCGGCCGCTAGCATTTTGGCTCATCCGCAGGAAGCTTGGCCCCTCCGCCAAACAAATGTGGTGGAACTCTTCGACAGTCTGCGTTGTATCGCTGGCGGAACGGGCTGCCAGCGGCGCTAAAGAGAGGAGAATTGCCCCTGCCAAGGCTGTTCGGCGGCACGCGACTGAACTCATCGGCCTCTCGAGAGTTTGGGCGATGACATCTAACCCCTGAACACAGTCTTGGTTCCCCCCGAGGCTTCGTCTCGGAGATGTGCGAGTTGAGCTTGGCAAATGGCGAAAGAAGGGCGTCGGCCGCGTCGCACCCCCCGCAAAGTGTTCAAAACCTTGGTCTTGTTGCGGGCCATTACCGCCAAGCCTATAACCTCGTGTCCAGGCCCGACATACGCTCGCCCAGCCGCCTCCAGCGGTGGGCTCAACAGGTTCGCAAACCATGAAACGACCATTTCTGTTTTTCCTGCTGTCAATCGCGATGAGCACATGCTCTGCAGCAAGGGACCGAGGCAATGTCTTCCGAGGCCTCATGGCTGCTGCCTATCAAAATATCGTGTCGACGTACGAATGCCGCAACGTGATAGGAACATCTCACTATGTTCTTGCTCGGGTCGAGGCTGAGAACGCGTTTCGCTTACGGCATGCCGACTGACTCTGCGATCGCAGCAGTCGACAAAATTATGGGCAAGTCGAGAGTGCTTCGAGTCCTGCGGAGCGATCACTGAATGATTGCATCGAGTTCACGCGGCAAACTCAGAAAGATCTCAGCGAATGGCAATCGAAAATGAACGCCTTGAAATGGCAAGAATGAAGCGGTCGAACAGACTACAATTTGCTTGGACGCGACTGAACAGCCGCTGACGGGATGGCCGCCAGCGGCTGCTGTTGTCGGTTCGGGTCACATCATCTTGTTAATGTCGCTGTAGCTTCCTTCTGTTTTCAGCGTCACGGTAAAATCGGCATCGGTCCGGTTGCGCCAGAACCACCCGTGCTTGCCGTTGAATGCCGCCTCGAGAACGCCTTCGGCTCCCGGAGCGCCGCGCCCCTTCTCATAGCTGGTGCTTTCGCCACCGCCGTCGCCATGCATGTCGAAGTTCACGACGCCGCCGTTGGCGCTCCAGGAGTAGGTTACCTTGGCACCGGCCGCCATCGTCAGCTTGATCTCGGTTCCTTCACCTGGCTTCAGCGTCACGGACATCTCGTCCTTCCTAACCTCCTGAGCATTGGCCGTTCCGACGAACATCTCGCGGAAGATGCGGTCTATCAGGAACGAGTCCTGTTGGGTTTCCGGTTGGCCCGAAGCGGGCTTCGCCTCTCCGCTTTCGCTCTGGCGGCGGTCGGCTTCCGCTTCCTCCGAGAGCTGGGTCTTGATCTCGCCCATCTCGGTGAGCCCCAGCACGGAGCCAGCTCCGGTCGGATCAATGCCGTACTCGGATGGCAGCACGACCGTCACGAGGATCGCGGCGGCCGCGGCCGCGGCGGCAATGGTCGATCGGATGAGCTGGCCGGAGGACGGCAGGTCTTCGGGTGCAGGTGCTTGCGAATTGAACATGTTCTGTCTCTTTCTTGTGCGAGGTTAGGCAACAAAGTAGCCGGTGAGCTGATAACCGATCAGCACGAAGCCGGCGGCCATCATCAGCACGTTGGCGGCATAGGCGTGTTGGAGAAAGCTCGGTGTCTTTCTCCAATAGCTCATCGCGATCAAAATCATCGCGAGAGCGATGAGCTGGCCGATCTCGACACCGACATTGAAGGCGAGAAGGTTGGGGACGAGTCCGTCTTGCGCGATCTCGTACTCCAGAATCTTCGTCGCCAGGCCGAGGCCGTGGAAGAAGCCGAAGATCAACGTCGCGAGCTTGGTGTCGGGCTGATATCCGAACCAGCGCTGGAAGGCCCCGAGATTGTCGAGCGCCTTGTAGACGACGGAAAGGCCGATGATCGCGTCGATCAGGTAGGAACTGACGTTCCAGCCGAAATAGACGCCGAGCAGCATCGTCGTCGAATGGCCGACGGCGAAGAGGCTTACATAGACGGCGATGTGCTTCAGCCGGTAGAGGAAGAAGATCACGCCGAAGAGAAACAGCAGGTGATCGTATCCGGTCACCATGTGCTTCGCTCCTAGATAGACGAACGGGATCAGATGGACGCCCGTGATCTCCTGGATGTAGCCCTTGTCGCCTTCCGCGACAGCATGGGCGGCCGCCGTGCCCGCGAAAGCCAAAAGCGAAAAGATGGCGATAGCGAGCTGGAGCGCGAGCGAGCAGGGCGCAAAAGCGCGGCTGCCGCCTGCGAGAGGTGGTTGTTTCATGAGGCGTTTCCGTGGATGTGTTGAACCAGCCGCCGAGGCGGCAACGATCAGCTCAACGAGAGCATGCGCGGAGGGCGTTCTATGCCGTTGGGCGGTCCTTCTCTCAGGCTAGCAGTCGCTAGGGAATACACCGGATCGATGGGCAGCGGTGTGCCGAAGTCGTCCGCCGCGACCAGCTCTGCCTTCTCATGCGTATGGTCCGCATGATGATGGTCGGGAGCACTGCTTGTGTCGTCGACGAGGTCGAGATCATCGTGCGAATGATCGCCGTGTTCATGGGAATGACTGTCCACGGCAACCATCTTCGTGTGGGCCGAATGTAGTCGCGGCGAGTGGGTGGCGGGTGCGCAGAACGCGTAGAACAGCATGGCCATCCCCGCCGCGAACGCGGCAAAAACGGGCAGCAGTCCTTGGCCGCGACGAAGCATCATCGGCGCACTGATAACCGTGTTCGTTGAGTCGGGCAAGTTTCTTCGATTGAATTATCCCCTCCGGGAGGATAGGAAAAGCGGCATGACAGAGCACAAACACGAAACCCATCCAGAGATCGTCAAGCGGCTGAAGCGGGCCGAAGGACATCTGAAAAGCGTCATTGCAATGATCGAGTCGGGGAGGCCGTGCCTTGATATCGCCCAGCAGCTCCATGCTGTCGAAAAGGCGATCGCTCAAGCGAAACGGACACTGATACAGGACCACCTCGATCACTGCCTCGAGGAAACCGTCGGCGTTCTTCCCCGCGAGCGACGCCAATCGATCGATGAGTTCAAGTCAATCACCAAATATCTCTGAGGCGCTCCCGACATGCTGCAGGTCCTTGCCAACTACACCTACCGCCACCTGTTCCTGGCACAGGTGATCGCGCTTATCGGCACGGGTCTCGCCACCGTCGCGCTCGGACTTCTCGCCTATGAACTGGCAGGAGCAGAGGCCGGCGCGGTGCTCGGCACTGCACTTGCCATCAAGATGATCGCCTATGTCGGCGTCGCCCCCGTCGCGGCCGCCTTTGCCGAACAACTTCCCCGCCGTACGATGCTCGTTTGCCTCGATCTCGCGCGTGCAGCCGTTGCATTGTTCCTGCCCTTCGTGACCGAGGTCTGGCAGGTCTACGTCCTGATCTTTGTGCTACAGTCGGCATCCGCCGCCTTCACGCCGACTTTCCAGGCGACCATTCCGGACGTCCTGCCGAACGAGAAGGAATATACCCGCGCCCTGTCGCTGTCGCGGCTTGCCTACGATCTCGAAAGCGTCGCAAGTCCGATGCTGGCAGCCGCGCTTCTGACCGTGGTCAGCTTCCACAGCCTGTTTGTCGGAACGGTAATCGGCTTCCTCGCATCGGCGGCCTTGGTTGTCTCGGTCGTGCTTCCGAGCCCCACGACGTCGGACCGCCGCGGCATCTATGATCGTACGACGCGTGGCCTGCGCATCTATCTCGCCACGCCACGCCTGCGCGGCCTGCTCGCCCTTAGCCTCGCGGTCTCGGCGGCAGGATCGATGGTCATCGTCAACACCGTCGTGCTGGTCCAAGCGGAATTCGGCCTCACTCAGCGTGACACCGCCGTGGCGCTTGCGGCGTTCGGCGTCGGCTCAATGATTGCCGCCCTGCTGCTGCCGCGACTGCTCGACAACATGCCGGACCGCACTGCGATGCTGGCGGGGGCCGTCGTTCTCGTCGCCGGACTGTTCGTCGGTGTGTTCGTACCGAGATTCGCTCTGCTGCTGCCGCTGTGGCTGGCAATCGGCGTCGGCTATTCGCTTACGCAGACGCCGTCCGGAAGGCTCCTGCGCCGGTCGTCGAGTCCGGAAGACAGACCCGCGCTGTTTGCGGCTCAGTTCGCCCTGTCGCATGCCTGCTGGCTGATCACCTATCCACTCGCCGGATGGCTTGGCGCAACGGTTGGCCTGCCAGCGACTTTCTCCGCGCTCGGGGTGATCGCCGCCGCCGCCATCTTCGTCGCCACTCGGCTCTGGCCGGCGGACGATCCCGAGGAAATCGAGCATGTCCACGACGACCTTGCCGCGGACCACCCGCATCTTGCCGACGCCGAGCGTGTCGGCGATGGACACAGACATAGCCATGTCTTCGTCATCGACAGCCATCATCCCGATTGGCCGACCGAGCGATGAGCGAACTCGCCGTCTATGCCGGGCTGTTCCTGGTGGCGCTTGCGGCCGCCACGATCCTGCCGATGCAGTCGGAAGCAGCGCTGGCGGGCCTCCTGGTCTCCGGCTATTCCCCATGGCTTCTCATCGCCGTCGCAAGTATCGGCAACGTGCTTGGCTCCGTCGTGAACTGGCTGATCGGCCGCGGCATCCAGCGCTTCCGGCATAAGCGCTGGTTCCCGGCGAGCGATGCCGGGCTGGAACGCGCCCAACGCTGGTATCATCGCTATGGAAAATGGTCACTGCTCCTCAGTTGGATGCCGATCATCGGCGATCCGTTGACTGTGGCGGCGGGCGTCATGAAAGAGCCACTAACGCATTTTGTGTTGCTGGTGGCGGTCGCCAAGGTGGTGCGCTATTTGGCCGTGGCGGCCGTTACCTTGAACTGGGCATAAGCGCGTTGCTGCAAGCGATCGTAGACATACAGCGGGACATCTATCTCGCCTTCGCTGAGCATATCAAAACCTTCGCGAACGGCGGCGGATGGACGGCTTTCCTCTCCTTCCTGCCTATGGGGATCGTCTTTGGCGCGGTGCACGCGATGACGCCCGGTCACAGCAAGGCTGTACTTGCCACCTACCTGACCGGCGCGTCGGCAGGTATGCGGCGCGGGCTGGTGGTCTCCCTGGCGTTGTCCGCCACGCATGTGACGATGGCCGTGGTCATAGCCTTGTTCTCGCTGCCGCTGGTATCGGTGATGCTCGGTAGCGCCGGTTCGGCTCCGCTGCTCGAGGACGTGAGCCGGGGATTGCTCGGCCTCATCGGGGCGTGGATGCTGTGGAGCGCCTTCTTCCAGCCGCCGCATGTGCACGGCGAAGGCGAAGGTGTCGCCGTCGGCTTCATGGCCGGGCTGATCCCTTGCCCGTTGACGCTGTTCGTCATGACCTTCGCCATGTCGCGCGGCGTACCCGAGGCCGGGATCATGTTCGCGCTCGTCATGATGACGGGGGTGGCGATCACCCTCTCCAGCGTGGCACTCGCGACCGTCTTCTTCCGGACGCGGATAGAAAAATTGCTGGAGACCCGGCATGCCTTGCTGACCAAAGTCTCGAAGGCGGTCGAGGCTTTCACAGGGCTGACCTTGGTGATCATCGCAATGCGAGAGATTTTCATCCGTTGAAGGACTCTGTCGTCGCTCGCGTCAGCATTCCTCCGGCGGCTTCAACCGCCGGAACTGCATCAGCAGCAGCAGGTCGTAGACGATCTTCAACGCGCCGCAGATAAGCAGCGGCGATGCCCGGAAAGAGGCGGCGAAGAGAGCGCCCGCCAGTGCAGGACCGACCGAGGCGGCAAGGCTGCGCGGAACCGAGGTGAAGCTTGCAGCGGCGGCTCGCTCCGCCTCGGTGACGACGGCCATCACGTAGGACGAGCGCGTCGGCACGTCCATCTGCGACAGTGCGGCCCGGACCAGCAGAAAGGCAAGCGCGAGGGATAGTGTGGGCGCAAGCGCCGCCAGCATTAAAGCGATGCTGGACGGGATGTGTGTGAACACCATCGTGTTGATCAGTCCGATGCGTCGCGACAGCCATGCGGCCACAGGAAACGACAGCGCCGACAGCACGCCCGACCAGAAGAAGAAAACACCCGCCTCTGAAAGCGACAGGCCAAATCGCTCGAACAGCCAAAGCGCGAGCAGCGATTGGACGACGAAGCCACCGGCGAAGGCATCGAGACT
>WFLX010277176.1_pt1 | contig 11779 bp, 9 predicted proteins | sample 4967041 | NCBI WGS metagenome assembly WFLX01 (sample SAMN12857096, study PRJNA449069) | gut metagenome | isolation source: stool from male and female vole | host: Microtus ochrogaster | place: USA:Florida | collected 2017 | reverse complement strand
ATATACCCTGGTAGATGCACACTCCGACACAAAACTGCAGTTCCGTCCGATGCTTGCATTCCGCAACGCCAACGACCTTGTGGTAGAAAACACCGCGATCAACAAGGAAATAAAGCATGTGCCCGACGGCATTTCCACCTGCCTCTATTCGGGCTATCCCGATCTGGTGATGCAGTTCAACAAACCGGTGAAGTGGGTAGACGACGGACATTGGTACAAAGGCATCGAATATTACAAAGACCGCGACCGCGGCATACCTTATAAAGANGACCTTTGGGTGCCNGGATANTTNGANCTTCCNATCAAGAANGGAGAAAGCATCATCTTCAGNGCNGGNACNACNGANATCGACCCNTCNACACTTGAGGAACTTTACGANAACGAGATAAAGACCCGCACCCCGCGCACAAGCTTCTACAACTGCCTCAAGAACTCTGCAAAGCAGTTCTATCTGAAAAACAAGAGCGGAATGTATATCATGGCAGGGTTCCCATGGTATAACGTGCGTGCGCGCGACGAGCTTATGGCTTTGCCAGGATGTACGTTGGCTATCGACCACAAAGACGACTACATCCAGATAATGGGAACATTCCTCAAGGCTCTCAACAAATATGTAGAGACCGGGGAAAAAGACCGCACTATCCATGAGATAGACCTCCCTGACATTCCACTTTGGGCAATCTGGGCAATACAGCAATACAGACGTTCCACTGACACGCGCGCATGCCGCGAGCTCTATGGCGAAGAAGTGAAACGCCTTGTGGAAGACATCCGCAACGAGCGCATCAAGAACCTCCATCTGAATTCCAATGGTCTGCTTACCAGCAATGGAACTGACACACCAGTCACCTGGCTATCCGCCTCCATCAACGGACGTCCGATCATCCCGAGAAGCGGATATATCGTAGAGTTCAATGCCCTTTGGTATAACGCCCTTCGCTTCCTCATCTCCCTCTATGAAGGGGAGCCCGGCATGCAGGAGTATATCGATGAGCTGAATGCACTCGCCGACAAGGTTAAGGCAAGCTTCATCGAGGTCTTCCTCAACGACTACGGATATCTTTACGACTACGTCAACGGAACATATGCTGACCTCGAAGTGAGACCAAACATGGTCATAGCAATCGGTCTGGAATACTGTCCGCTCGATCGCCGCCAGCGCCGCAAGGTGCTCGACCTTGCCACCCGTGAGCTTCTCACGCCAAAGGGCCTGCGCTCATTAAGCCCCAAGAGCTATGCCTACCGTCCGAACTACGTCGGAGGTCCTGTAGAGCGTGAATACGCTGTGCACCAAGGTCCGGTACGCCCATGGCTCTTCGGTTTCTATGCCGACGCCTACATCAAGGTGTTTGGTGTGAGCGGACTCGGATTTATCGAGCGCAAGCTGATCGGGTATGAAGACGACATGTCGGAAAACTGCATCGGCTCGCTCAGCGAGATGTATGACGGCAATCCACCCTTCGCAGGGCGCGGCGCAGTCTCTACGGCCAAGAATGTAGGCGAAATACTGCGCACCATCAAGAACGTGAAAGAACTCAACAAATTACAGAACTACGATAACTAACCAGATATGAAGGCATTAATGTTCGGGTGGGAATTCCCACCGCATATCCTTGGCGGCCTCGGCACGGCATCATACGGTCTGACCAAGGGAATGCACGCCAACGGAGACATGGATATCACTTTTGTGATTCCAAAGCCCTGGGGCGACGAAGAGAAAGGTTTCGCCCGCATCATCGGCGCCAACTGCACTCCAGTGGCATGGCGCGATGTCAGCTGGGACTACGTGGAAAGCCGCATTGGCAAAGTGATGGACCCTCAGCTTTACTACGACCTCCGCGACCATATCTACGCCGACTTCAACTACATGAAGCTCAACGACCTCGGATGCATAGAGTTTTCGGGTCGCTACCCCGACAACCTCATTGAGGAAATCAACAACTATTCAATCGTGGCCGGCGTCATAGCCCGCACAGTAGAGTGCGACATCATCCACGCTCACGACTGGCTTACTTACCCTGCCGGTATCCACGCGAAAAACGTCACGGGCAAGCCACTCGTGATTCACGTGCACGCTACTGACTACGACCGCTCACGCGGAAATGTCAACCCCACGGTATTCGCCATTGAGAAAGACGGCATGGAGAATGCCGACCACATCATGTGTGTGTCTGAACTCACAAGACGCACCGTAATCGAGAAATACGGCATCAACCCAGCCAAAGTATCTACAGTGCATAATGCCGTGATACCTCTCGACCAGGAATACCTCGACATCAAGCGCCGCACAGAAGGGGAGAAAGTCGTGACATTCCTTGGGCGCATCACAATGCAGAAAGGTCCTGAATATTTCGTAGAGGCAGCAGTGAAAGTGCTTCAGAAAGACAAGAACGTACGCTTTGTCATGGCCGGCAGCGGCGACATGATGGACGCCATGATCAAGCTCGTGGCAAAACGCGGCATCGCCGACCGATTCCATTTCACCGGCTTCCTTCGCGGCAAGGAAGTATACGAGATGCTGCGCGACTCCGACGTCTACATCATGCCATCAGTTTCGGAGCCATTTGGTATCTCCCCGCTTGAGGCAATGGAAATGGGAGTGCCAAGCATCATCTCGAAGCAGTCTGGCTGTGCAGAGATTCTTACCAATGTCATCAAGACAGACTACTGGGACATCGACGCAATGGCCGACGCCATCCACAGTATCCTTCATTATCCCGCAATGTACAAGACTCTACGCGACAAAGGCATCGAGGAGATACACGGCATCACCTGGGAGAAAGTCGGCAAGAAAGTAATCGGCATCTATAAAGACGTCATCGCAGCGCGAAATCACTAAAACATAAATCTGCAAACATATAAAAAAGTTATGAAAAACGTTTGTTTTTATCTCAACATACACCAGCCCTACCGTCTGAAGAGATACCGCTTCTTCGACATTGGCAACGACCACTACTACTACGATGACTTCGCCAACGAAGACATCATCAGCAATCTTGCTGAGAGAAGCTACATCCCAATGTGCAAGACCCTCCTCGAGATGGCAGACGAATATGGCCAGGACTTCAAATGTGCCATTTCCATCTCAGGCACAGCCATCGAGCAGCTCCAGCAGTCAGAGCCCGAAGTAATAGAGATGCTGAGAAAACTCGCCGACAAAGGCACCGTGGAGTTTCTCGCAGGCACTTTCGCTCACTCACTCGCTTCAATCGAAGACCCCGAGGAGTTCATGCGCCAGGTGAAAGTGGAGCAGAAGACCATAAAGATGGTATTCGGCCAGACACCGAAGGTATTTGCCAACACAGAACTAATCTACGACGACGACATCGCATCGCTCATCCAGGCCATGGGATTCAAGGCAGCAGTAGTGCCGGGAGCAAAGCACATCCTTGGCTGGAAGAGCCCCGACTACGTCTATTCTTCTGCTACAGCTCCTAAGCTTAAACTTCTCTTCACCAACGACAAGCTTGCCGCAGACATCTCACACAACTTCAACAATCCCGACTGGGCAGAGTATCCTCTGACAGCAGACAAGTACGTCAACTGGATTGCTGAGCTTCCTGCAGAAGAGCAGATCGTCAATATTGCTCTGAGCATGGACACATTTGGCGGCTTTATACCTGCCAGCGCCGGCATATTCGACTTCCTCAAGGCACTTCCCCGCTTTGGAAAGGAAAAAGGAGTACACTTCACTTCACCCTCTGAGGTAGTTGGAAAGCTCAAGGCTGTAGACAGCGTCACAGTACCTTTCGCAATCTCATACGTAGACGGCACCCGCATCGATGTATCCGCCTGGAAGGGCAACGACCTTCAGCGTGAGGCCCTCAACAAGCTCTATGGCATCGCTGAAAGAGTATCCATGGTAGAAGACCGCAAGATACAGCAGGACTGGGAATACCTACAGGGTAGCGACCACTTCTTCTATATGGCTACCAACAATCAGGCTGACGCAGCTTTCAGCCCTTATGACAGCCCATTTGCAGCATTCACCAACTACATGAACGTCCTTGCTGACTTCCTCGTAAGAGTCGAAGAGCAGTTCCCGGAGAATGTAGACAATGAGGAACTCAACTCACTGCTCCTTACCATCCGCAACCAGTCGGCAGAAATCGAGCAGCTCAATAAGGAGGTGAAGAATCTCCGCAAGAACATCCTTGAGGCCGAAGACAGCAACTATGCTGCAGTGGTAGTCGAAGAGGCTCCTGCAAAAGAGAAGAAGGCTCCCGCTAAGAAAGCGACAAAAAAGGCTGCTGACGAGAAGGCTCCTGCAGAAAAGAAGAAACCGGGACGTAAGCCCGGACGCAAACCCGCTGCCAAGAAGGATGAACCCAAAGCGGAATAAGACATAAATGTTTCAATTGTTAAACTATTGTAACATCGCGAACTTTAGCCACTTCACTGTTGTTTTGATTTCAGAAAGTAAGAAAATCGTTTCATGATGTTAGGTTAGTTTAAAATTGAATTATGGAAAAAATCAGAATGCAGCTGCCTGTGAAGGTAGCTGCATTCTTTTTATTATGTCGCAATCAAGAAGAGATACCTTTTCATTGAACCCGACGGCACTCCAAAACGTTTGATTAATGAAATAATTGATGTAACCAAGCTGATATAGGATTTTAACTTTTATTGGCACAATATTTGATTACAATGAACTACAAAAACAATCGTAAAAACCGTAAAGGAGGCTTCAGACCCTCTTTCAAAAATATAAAAAAAACTACTATGGACGATAATAAAGACTATAACGAGATGGATCAGGCNGAGAACCTTGATGCCGCNCAGAATGAAAACGTAGTGATAGACGGCGACTATGCCGGCGACTCAGAAGACACACAAGCCGAACAGGAAGTGAATACCCTCGAAAACCAACTTGTAGAGCTCCAAGCACAGGTAGAGAAGGAGAAGAAAGAATATCTTTTCTTGGCAGCCGAGTTTGATAACTACCGCAAGCGCACGCTTAAAGAAAAGGCAGAGATCATCAAAAACGGAGGAGAAAATGTACTCAAGGGAATCCTTCCCATCGTAGATGACTTCGAGAGAGGACTTAAGGCCGCTGAGACCGACTCAGACGCCAAGTCAGTGCTCGAAGGCATGACCCTTATCTACAACAAACTTGTGAAGTATCTCGAAAGCATGGGAGTAAAGGAGATGGCATCTACCGGAGAAGTTTTCAACTCTGATATCCATGAGGCAATCGCACAAGTACCGGCTCCATCGGAAGACATGAAAGGCAAAGTACTTGATACAGTACAGAAAGGCTATATGCTTAACGACAAAGTGCTTCGTCATGCTAAAGTAGCCGTAGCCCAGTAATACCCGTTCGCAGTCACCCTAAAAAACATTCCACCATCATGGCAGAGAAAAGAGATTATTATGAAGTGCTTGGCGTCGGAAAGAACGCCTCGCCAGATGAAATAAAGAAGGCCTATCGAAAGATGGCCATCAAATACCACCCTGACAAATATTCCGACAAGCCNGAAGCAGANCAGAAGGCNGCNGAAGAAAAGTTTAAGGAAGCAGCCGAAGCTTACGANGTATTGAGCGACGAGAAGAAGAAACAGCTNTACGACACCTANGGACACGACATGGGTCCGAAAGGATTCGGTGGCGGTGGAGGCGGTGGCTCCTACGGCGGATTCGGCGGATTCGGCGGTGGCGGCTTCTCGATGGAGGATATCTTCGCAAACTTCGGAGACATCTTCGGAGACGCATTCCAAGGAGCCGGCTCCTACCATGGCTACTCAAGTGGTGGCGGCCGTGCGCGTAAGCCAGTCAATAAAGGCACCGACCTTCGCATCACTGTCAAGGTCAGCCTGAAAGATATAGCTAACGGAGTTGACAAGAAGCTCAAGATACCTAAATTCGTAGCTTGCTCACATTGCAACGGCACCGGTGCCAAGGACGGCACATCGTTCCATACATGTCAGCGTTGTGGCGGCACAGGCTACGTAACCCAGATGCGCCAGACATTCCTTGGTCCGCAGCAAGTGCAATCAGTCTGCCCCGAATGTAACGGCGAAGGGAAAGTCATCACTGAGGAATGCAAGTATTGCCACGGCACTGGAGTAGAGAAGAAAGACACTATCGTTGAGTTCCACATACCNGCTGGAGTACAGGATGGTCAGACCCTCGTGCTTAAAGGAGAGGGCAACGCTCCTCGCCACGGCGGAGTCAATGGCGACCTTCTCATCGTAATTCAGGAAGAGAAGAATGCCGAACTCATCCGAGATGACCAGGATCTTATCTACAACCTCATGCTTGACTTCCCGACAGCCGCCCTTGGAGGCAGCGCAGAGATACCTCTTATCGACGGAAAGGCNCGNGTNAAGATTGCTCCGGGAACNCAGCCNGGCAANGTGCTCCGNCTNCGTGGNAANGGNNTGCCNGCATTCCAGAACGAACATGTNCGCGGCGANATCCTCGTCAACGTCATGGTCTACGTGCCTGAAAACCTCTCGGATGCGGAAAAGAGCGCTATTGAAAGCCTAAAAGACAGCAGCAACGTTGTGCCCACTGAGTCGACATCTAAGCGTATCTTCTCTCGCTTGCGCCATATCTTCAACAAGGAAAATCGCGGAGAGCAGTAAGATTCCACCGACAATCGAAATATAATATNATGAAAAAAAACTAAGCCCCGGCAAGTCTGCCGGGGCTTAGTTTTAACTCGAATCAAGACTTTTGTCCTGATGTATCATAAGATAACCTTCTTGCCGTTGTGGATGTAGATACCTTTCTGGGGATTTGCCACGCGGCGACCCATCAGGTCGTAGTAGACGTTATCCTCTTTGCCGACAGATTCGATTGCATCCACAGCATTGGAGCCATAAGGAACAGCAGTGAAGCTTATCACGCCATCTTCCGACTCTGTGATGTCTTCAAGGTCGAATTCAAGCGGCTGTTTGGCCCAGCTTGCAAGCTGCGGTTTAGTGCCGAAACCGAATGAGGTCACATTCTTTGTGCCGGGGAATGTGTCAGCCTGTCGGGAAGAAGCAGACTTATTGTTGTCGGCCTCCACGATGTCTACATACTGGTGGTTAGCAACGTTGTTGACGGTATTCATTCTCCAGATAGATTCGCGATAGTCTACATGCCAAACGAGCATGCCATGACCAGGAAGATAGGCATCATTGCCCTTCTGCTGGCGATTTTCGAAAAAGTAGAACTCGTTTTCTTTCTCAGTCGGCATCGCATATGCAATATTAGTAGTGGAAAGGTCGGGCAGTTCTATACGTCCTTTCTTAAATGGCTGGAAGTCGATCCACCCTAAAGCAACCTTCTCATAGCTTGAATAGTTGGGCGGGGTGAGGCGGTCGTTGTTGTATGGGCCCTGGTCCATCACGCTCCATGGGCCTGGAGTAAAGGCTGTGGAGTTGGAGGTCACGTACAAATCGGGAAGCCCCATCACATGGCTGAATTCATGGACAAAAGTGCCGATGCCATCAGCACGCTTGTAGCCGCTTGGAAACTCGCATGTGCATGCATAATGATTGAGCTGAACCCCATCGAATACAAACTGCTCATCGGGCATACCAACAGCTACATCCCAAGAATGTGGCCACACAGCATTCTTGATGCCGCTGTCGTGCTCACCCTTTCCAGCGTAGAAAATAAAGACATTGTCGATGATGCCATCACCATCCCTGTCATACTGAGTGAAATCAATCTCGCCATCCAGAAGCAGACAGGCATCGATTGCCATCTCATGGGCACGCATGTCGTTGCCGTAGGCATCATTGGCTCCATAATAGGCTCTGTCGTTGGGAAGCTTCACCGGACCGAATACATCGAACTGCGGCACGAATCGGCCATCGGAGTTTTCTATAAACCAGTCGCGAGCCGACCCCTCCGATCCATGATCTGAGAAGCCCTCCTGATTGAGCATTCTATTGAAATAATCATAGTCGCCATATTGGAAGGGAATGTCGGTATACTCCACAAGAATCACAAGGCCCTTCTGCTCACCCAATACGGGGAAAGTGGATTCGCAACGGGCAAAATTCATCGGAACAAGGGGACCCTCGTCGGCAGCGTCTTCATCAGCACGAGTAGTGCGCTTTCTGCCCAAGACTTCTTTATAAGCCTTTTCGAGACGCTCACTGCGCACTGAGGCGAGTTTCTCGCTCCACTTGTCGAGGTCAGCTTGCTGATACAGGTGCAGCCCGCTTGCTTCGACGCCAGCCTTAGCCATGATGCCTGAGGCTGCAGGCATGCCATCAGAATTGAACTGTGCATATTCGAGGCGCCCATTTGCGTCTACAAGCAGGTGTCCATCTTCGGAATAGATCATATGACCGTGCTCGTCACCAATCATCTGAATGTTTATTACTGTGCCATCAGGCTGTGTGTAAGCTATCAGCCCTGGTTTTGCGGGAATGGCCATAGCTGCGGTGCAAACACCAGCAGTGGCTATAGAAAGTAAAAGTCGTCTCATCGGCTATCGTTTATTCTTTTATAAATCATACGGCCTCGCCCGGAATGCGGGTGAGGCCGTCAATAAAGTTTCTCGTACTTAAAAACAGTGGAGTCTTACCATTGGTAAGAGACCGTAGCCCCTAATGAATTTAACGTGCCACTGTCCGAATTATTGTACCACCAATAGTTGCAGGTCAATAATTGATAGGTCAGGCCAAGGTTCATAGCTCGCTTGCCGTTGGCTCCGACCGGGACTCTAAGACCAATTGAAGGCTTGAGCATGAAATATTCTCCACCATTGATGTAGCCATTCTCAACTGCGAGATAGTTCTTGCCAATCAAGAATGAACCGCCCGCCTTTATGTCGATAAAAAAGGATGGGCCTGGGTTACCACCGATATTAAACCTGAAATCTGTGAAAATAGGCACCATTGCCCCACTCGTGGTGACCTTCCGATTAAAGTTCCACTCATTGGAAGGTATGCTTGACTTCGAATACACAAGGTCGACGCCAAGACCGGCACCCATAAAGAACCAATCGGCATATTGCACACCCTGCACTGTGCTTATACCGACAAAATCGGCCTGCAGACGTCCGAAACCTCCGGTGTAGGAAGCCTCTACGTAGCCTCTGTAGCTCATGCCGCCCATCAGAGCGGTCTGCATCATATTGGCAGCTTGGTTAACTATAGACGTATACTGTGCGGAAGCGCTGAATGGCAAGAAAGTCATAATTATGGCTACGAGCAGCCCAAGGTGTCTTTTTTTCATATTCTTATGATTGGTTAAGGTATATTAAAATATCATACCTTAATAACCAATCTTAGAAACTATAGTTCACACTATAGATTAATTTTCAGAGAAAACTTCCTCTATCTTCTTGACGGCGTGGTGGTAGCTGGCTTTCAAGGCTCCCACGGAGGTGCCAAGTACTTCCGAAATGTCTTCATATTTCATCTCGTCGAAATAGCGCATGTTGAAGACGAGACGCTGCTTTTCAGGCAATTTGGCAACTGCTTTTAGCAATTCAGCCTGAAGCTCGTCGCCATCGAAATATTCGTCGGCCTGGATGTTGTTGAGAAGGAACGAGTCGTCGCCATCCTCTACGTTGAGCTGATTGCGGGTCTTTTCCTTATTAATGAAATTGATCGATTCATTGATTGCGATTTTAAAAAGCCATGTAGAGAGTTTCGCCTCCCCGCGGAAATGCTTTAGATTGTTCCAAGCCTTAAGGAAAACGTTCTGAAGGATATCGTCGGCATCCTCGTGGCGCACCACCAGTTTTCGAATCTGCCAGTAGACAGGCTCACCATANGCNCGCATAAGNGTGTCGAAGGCGGANGANGCCGTCTTCGGGTCNTGAAGCTGCTCAATAAGCTTCTTNTCGTCTATGGGAATNGNTGTCTTTGCCATTTGNGCNCAAAATTAACANAAAAATTCNGNTTTCNCAAGAGCATTTTTTATTTTTTAACGTTAAACCTATAAGAGGGATATNTTTGTCACATATTCAGTANCNGANANANANAGAGTCNGNCNNNTAATCATTNATTTATAACACAACTTCTTATATCGACATATTTCTACATGGAAACAAGAAACGACATACTCGAAAAAGTCGGCCACCAGACGGGATACACCGTACCGGAGGGCTATTTCGATAATGTCCGGAGTAAAATATTGCAGAATCTGCCGGAATATCAGGAGGCTCGTCCGGAACCCATCTCAAGATGGAAAAGGATTCAGCCCTACCTTTATATGGCGGCGATGTTCGCAGGCATCTGGTGCATGATGAAGATGTTTCATATGATGACCACCACCGACCTGAGTCTCGACAATCCTCCGGAATCTATCGCACTTGCTATGGCCGACGCCGACCATTCAGATTGGTATACCCCTTCCGATAATGCTGAGGTGTTCATGATCGAAGACGATATCGTATCTCAATACTCGTCGATTGAAGATTTTGAACGAGATTTCAACTCTTCCGATTTGTAAAAAAAATTCCAAACAGACATGAAAAGATACTTTCTAATCTTGCTGCTTGCAATCCTAACCTTTCCAACAGCCTTTGCTCAGGATAAAGACAAGGCTAAGATGAAGGAGGAACTCCAGCAATTCAAAATCGATTTCCTCGCGAAGGAAATGAATCTCTCGGAAAAGGAGAAAGCAGAATTCACTCCTTTATATAAGGAATATGATGAATCGCGCCGCCAAGCCGGCTCCGAAGCCTGGAAATTTGAGCGCGAGCTCAAAAAGAAAAAAGATGCCTCAGAAGCTGACTACAAGCGACTCTCCGAACTCCAGCAGAAAGCCCGCGAAAAGGACAATGAAATCGTGAAGAAATTTGATGCTCGCCTTGAATCTTTCCTGACTGCCAAGCAAATCTATCAGATGCATCAGGGAGAGGAGAAATTCTTCGAGAAAATGAAGGAGATGCGCAAAAAGAAACATGATGGCAGACATCAGGATGGTCCTCACGACAAAAAAGGAGCTTCAAAGAAGAGCAAGGACAGGAAAAACAGTCCGGAGCCTTGCGATGATTGCACTGCATGCGTAATAGGTTTTTAAAATTTATCATTTTCGACGATTATTACATGCAAGACATGACTAAAAATATTTTCTCATCACGTACAGTTGCCTTCCTGGCAACTGTCGTGCTTTTTTTAGGGGGTGGTGGCGCTCCTGCTACAGCTAAGACTGCAAAAAAAGCCCAAACATCTAAAACTACACAGATGGCAACTCCTGACTTCGCTTATCCAAAGACAGTAGAAAAAGATGCTTCCGCAGCCCTTGACATAGCCATTGCCAAGGGAGACTGGGCTTCTGCAGTGGAGTCGACAATCCAGATTGTCACGGCAAACAACATAGTGAGTCGTAACAACGCAGCCGAAGGTTTGGCAAAAATCGACAGTGTCGCTGCCATTGCTCCGGAACTTTGGAAAGCTCCCTTCCTGCTGATAAAGGCTGATCTTTACTCTTCTATATATGGCAATGTCAGATGGAAAGCTGACCAAAGAAAACTTCCGCTTGATTCAGTACCTAATGACCCCTATGAATGGAGCCGGGATATCTTTGCGGATAAAGTCTATAATCTCTGCAGCGAAATCCTCAACTCAGCATCCGATTATTCTTTTCCCCTCAANGAGTGGGGAAAGNTGNTNGAAAATNCNGANGATGCNTANNCATTNGGAATGACCGCAGAGGAGTTTNTATNCAGCCGGNGCTTCTCTCTGCTTGGGGATTTTGCTGATGAGACCCAGGATGTGATACCTTTTTTCACTACTGCCTCAACTCCAGTGACTCCGGCTCAGAAGTGCGCCGATCTACGCGGAAAAGCCATCGACCGTCTGATATCATTGGCTTCTGA
>WFLX010107188.1_pt1 | contig 11780 bp, 11 predicted proteins | sample 4967041 | NCBI WGS metagenome assembly WFLX01 (sample SAMN12857096, study PRJNA449069) | gut metagenome | isolation source: stool from male and female vole | host: Microtus ochrogaster | place: USA:Florida | collected 2017 | reverse complement strand
ATGCGGTTGCCTGGCTCCAAGCACTGGAAAATTGCCGAGTGTTCAGAATCCACAGGCAAGATGGGCACTTGGTTCTCGTTTGCCAAACGTGTGATGAGGTCGCCAGCCACTACCAGTGTCTCCTTGTTTGCCAAGGCAATCATCTTCTTCGCTTTGATGGCGGCAATGGTTGGTTCCAGCCCTGCAAATCCCACCATGGAAGCAAGCACAATATCCACGTTGTCGTCCTGTACCACTTGGCAAAGAGCGTCAGCACCAGTGTAAACTTTGATGGGCAGGTCGGCTAACCCTTCCTTCACTTTCGTGTAGTTCGCCTCCTTGGCAATGACCACTGCTTCAGGGTTGTATTGTCGGGCTTGTTCGATGAGCAGGTCGGCATTGTTGTAGGCGGTCAGTACATAGACCTCGTAGAGGTCGCTGTGCTGTCCAATCACATCCAGTGCCTGTGTGCCGATGCTGCCAGTCGAACCTAAGATACATATTCTTTTCTTCATAAATCTAAAAGTCCTATAGGTAGGTCCATAAACATGGTTTTCTCTTCTTTCTTGATGTCGGCGATAAACTCTTCATGGGCTGGTATCATCACCTCGCTGCCGTCTGCCTTCTCCACGATGAAGAGCCAGTTATCTGTCTTGTCGTCAATGTCGATGATGGTGCCAATCTCTTGACCGTTGTCGCCGTCTATCATCTTGAAACCAATGAAATAATTGAGCGAGACCTCGTCTTCTCCGAGTTCCTCCTGGTATATCTTTTCCATATAGACAGGACTATTGACCAGCATTTGTACAGCCTCCATGCTGTCCAGGTCCTCCAGCTTCATGATAGCGGTAGTGTCGCTGCGGAAACGGTATTCCTCAATGAAGAAAGGCACCAAGATTCCATCCACCTCGCAGATGAGATAGTCGCAGTCGGCTCTGTCCCACACGTCATCCGTGAACTGAAAATTGATTTCTCCTTTCAGTCCATGCGCCTTGCCCATGCGGCCTATTGGGTAAACATCTTCTTGTCTAATCATTTGATTCTCTTGATGGCTGCACCGAGAGCCGTGAGACGCCCCTCAATGTCTTCATAGCCACGGTCAATCTGTTCGATGTTGCTAATCATGCTCACGCCATTGGCAGACATGGCGGCAATGAGCAAGGAAATGCCGGCACGGATGTCAGGGCTTGACATTCTGGAGCCGCGCAGTTTTATCTGGTTGTCATGTCCCACGACGACGGCGCGGTGCGGGTCACAGAGGATGATTTGTGCCCCCATGTCAATGAGTTTGTCAACGAAGAACAGACGGCTTTCAAACATCTTCTGGTGGATGAGTACCGAGCCTTTGGCTTGAGTTGCCACCACCAGCATGACGCTGAGAAGGTCAGGTGTCAAGCCTGGCCAAGGTGCATCGGCAATAGCCATTGTGCTGCCATCCATGAAGGACGAGACTTCATAGTGCTGATGCTCAGGGATGTGGATGTCGTCGCCCATGCGCTCGATGGTGATGCCAAGGCGGCGGAATGCCTGAGGAATAATGCCGAGATTGTCGTAGCTGACATTCTTGATGGTGAGGTCGCTGCCTGTCATGGCTGCCATGCCGATGAAAGAGCCTACCTCAATCATGTCGGGCAGAATGGTGTGTTCCGTGCCATGCAGTTCGGTCACGCCTTCGATGGTGAGCAGGTTGGAACTGATGCCCGAAATCTTCGCACCCATCTGATTCAGCATGCGGCAGAGCTGTTGGATATAAGGCTCACACGCGGCATTGTAGATAGTAGTGGTGCCTTGCGACNAGACGGCTGTCATGATGNTGTTAGNAGTACCCGTCACGCTTGCCTCGTCCAGCAGCATATAAGTGCCCTTCAGTTCGTTTGCGTCTATCTCGTACACGCCACGCTCCGTGCTGTAGTTGAACTTGGCTCCAAGTTCCTGAATGCCGATGAAGTGGGTGTCTAAGCGGCGGCGACCAATTTGGTCTCCTCCAGGTTTTGCCACACAGGCTTTGTGGAAACGAGCCAACAATGGTCCCAAGGTGAGGATGCTGCCACGCAGGGTGGAACAGCGTTGTACGAACTCCTGACTGCCCAAGTATTCCATGTCCAGTCGGTCGGCTTGGAACTTCCACGAATGATTGCCCAAGTCGGTGACGCGCACTCCCATCTTGCTCAGCAGATTGATGAGGTTGTTTATATCCAGTATGTTGGGTATGTTGTGGATGGTGACGGGTTCGGGCGTGAGCAAGATAGCAGAGATGACCTGCAGTGCTTCGTTCTTCGCTCCCTGTGGGGTAATCTCGCCATGTAGCTTGTGACCGCCTTCGATGATGAATGATGCCATTGACTGAGGTTTTCCTTACGGTTTATTTTTTCTTCTTTTTCTTCACAGTGGTTGAAATGCGGCTGCTCAGCAGCTCTCCGTCGCTGATGAGGGGGTGTTGTTGTGGAGTCAGCTGTATTTTCCCGTCGGTGTAGTAGGCCATATCGTCTGCCACTTTCTCGTCGCTCATGGAGTCGGTGCTCCAGTTGGAAAGGTCGCGCTTCATGTGGTTGGCGACCATCAGGGTGAGCTGGTCGCGTTGTGTCCCTTCGCTCATGGTGGCGAGATGCTCGTTGAACTGCTCTACAAGTGTGCCGTAGTTGCGTTTCTTGATGTGGCGCTGTGGATAGGGCAGTGGCTCTGGGACCACGTCCTCGCCGCTCAAGCGTTCTATCTCGACGGGATAGTCGATGTCCAGATTATATTGCGCGATGGCGGCAAAGTGGTTCCACAGCTTCTTGTGGAAATCCTCTTTGTCGGCAGTCTGTGCGGCCATGGTTGCCATGGTGTTGACGATGCTTTGGGCACAGCGCATGCGCTCTGTCTTGTCAGCGATGGTCTTGCAGTGTTCTACCATCTGCTGGACACCTCGGCCATACTCTGGCATGATGAGTTTCTCTCTTGTCGTATTGTAGTCCATATTGTTGACGTCTTGGTTAAAGCAGCTTCTTGGGGCTGGTTGCTTGAAATTCCTTTAGGTAGTTCGGCTCGAAATACGCCACATCGGCAAAGTCTTCGCGGAGGAACTTCTTTTCTGCCAGTGGCGACATGTATTTGGCTAACAGTGGCACACCGTCGAAGAAGTGGGCGTTGGGATGCTGAATGACCGACTTGCATTTCTCCGCACCGTTGCCGAAGAAATAGACGGGGTGCTCGTCCAAGTAGGGCTTGAACGATGTCTCATCCACAACGACTGGTGCTGTGTCCATCACGGGGCGGAGGGCGCGGGTGTAAAGTGCTGTGTAAACTTCCATGCGCCGTGCATCGAGCATAGGGCAGAGGAGGGCATCCTCTGGCAGGTCGTCGTGGACGAGGAGCACGGGGACGCATTGTACTTCCAATGTAGGCACTGCCAGCAACTTCAGGTCGCGTCCATAGGCCACTCCCTTTGCCATGGAGGTGCCGATGCGCAGACCTGTGTAGCTACCAGGACCTGCGCTGACTGCCACAGCATCGAACGGGATGGCGTGGTTGTCAGTGAACGAGAGGGCTTCATCTACCATGACACCGAGGATGGAGGCATGGTTGGTGCCCTTCTGTTTGTCCGCCTCTGGAGCCTTGCCTTCTTTGGGCAGATTGTCTGTCTGGAAGATGATGGCAGTGTCTTGGCTGACAGCCACGCTGCAAAGGTCTGTAGATGTTTCTATATGTAAGATGACTGACATAATCCGTAGGGGTGATAAATGAATGCAAAGTTACGAAAAAAGTTGGGAGTAGGGAGTGGGGAGTTAGGATTTATTCCTTTTTCGGGGAAAAAAGCGTGTTGGGAAAGCGAAAACTCTGGTCTCTTCACGTCCGACTTTCAACTTTTTCTTACCTTTGTGCCCAAAACCGTAAGTAATTATGATACAATCAATGACTGGCTACGGNAAAAGNGTNGTAGTGTANAATGGCAAGAANATTCANNNGGAGTTGAAATCGCTGAACAGCAAATCGCTGGACTTAACCACCCGTATTGCACCTGTTTATCGTGAGAAGGAGATGGAAATCCGCCAGCTCATTCAGCAGGGTTTGGAGCGCGGAAAGGTGGATTTTGTGTTGTGGGTGGAGAAGGACACTGTCTCCGATGCTACGCCTATCAATCTTGCGCTATTGGGCGAGTATAAACGTCAGATTGAAAAGATGCAGGTCGACCTGCAGTTGCCCGAACCTGCGGATTGGTATGCCACGCTCCTTCGTATGCCTGATGTGCTGTCACACGTTGAGGTGGAGGAGCTTTCGGCTGAGGAGTGGACACAGGCGCGCAAGGCGGTGGAAGGTGCTATTGGCGAGACCATTGCGTTCCGCGAGCAAGAGGGATTGGCGTTGGCTAAGAAGTTTCAGGAGAAGATTGACAACATCGCTTCGCTGCTGGCATCGATTGAGCCTTTTGAGAAGGAGCGTACCGCCAAGATTCGTCAACGTATCATCGATGCGCTGGAGCAGCATGTTGGGGTTGACTACGACAGGAATCGCTTGGAGCAGGAGATGATATATTATATTGAGAAATTGGATATTTCGGAGGAGAAGCAACGTCTGAGCAATCATCTCCGCTACTTTATCGAAACGATGAAGGATGGTCGCGGTCAAGGCAAGAAACTGGGCTTCATCGCGCAAGAGATGGGGCGTGAAATCAACACGACGGGTTCTAAGTCGAATCAGGCTGAGATGCAGAACATCGTGGTGAAGATGAAAGACGAACTGGAGCAAATCAAGGAGCAGGTGCTCAATGTCATGTAATAGCAACCATTCAAACATCATCAGCTTTATGCGAGGGAAACTTATCATTTTTGCCGCTCCGTCGGGTTCGGGAAAATCGACCATCATCAACAGCATCATGGCGGACGGTGGTGAGGAAGCACTCAATTTGCATTTCTCCATTTCTGCCACGTCTCGTCCGCCGCGCGGTCAGGAGCAGAATGGCGTGGAGTATTTCTTTCTGACTCCCGACGAGTTTAGGGAAAAGATTGCCAACGACGAGTTTGTGGAGTATGAGGAAGTCTATACGGACCGATTCTATGGCACGTTGAAGTCGCAGGTGGATAAGCAGTTGGAGGCTGGCGAGAATGTCATCTTCGACGTGGATGTGAATGGTGCCATGCGCATTAAGCAGCTTTATGGCAAGCGTGCGTTGAGCATCTTCATTCAGCCTCCAAGCATTGAGGAGCTGCGCAACCGCTTGGAGAAGCGTGCGACAGATGCGCCTGAGGTGATTGCGCAGCGCATTGAGCGTGCCCAGTACGAATTGTCTCAGGCGGAGAACTTTGATGAGGTGGTTGTGAACGACAATCTGGAAATCGCGCAAGTGGAGGCGTTGGCACTCGTCGAGGATTTTTTAGGAGAGTAAGTGGCGTGTATCTGATGGCGTGTGTGTGGCGCTATGTGCGCACCCTGCGCTTATGATTTCACGCACCCTGCACTAAATATTACGCCCACCCTGCGCATGTTATTTCGCGCAAGGTGGGCGTTTTTCGTAATGCGCTGTGGGTGAACAAAGAAGCCGTTCCTTTGGCATAAAGGAACGGCTTCTTTGTTCAGAATCGACGGTAAGGCGGCTCAGAGGTTGCCTCTCTCCTTGTCGAGGTAGTATTTGTAAGTGCCTACGGTCAGCTCGTCGCAAGCGGCTTCGTCGCACACGACAATGGCGTGTGGGTGCATCTGTAGCATGGATGAGGTCCACTTGTGGCTTATGNCGCCGTCGANGCNGTGCTTGAGGGCGNGGGCCTTGTTGTNGCCGTTGCAAACGAGGAGCACCNCTTTGGCNTCCATCACGGTGCCGATGCCCACGGTGAGTGCCTGTTTGGGCACGAGGCTGAGGTCGTTGTCGAAGAATCGGCTGTTGGCGTGGATAGTGTCGGTGGTCAGCGTCTTGATGCGGGTGCGCGAACTGAGCGAACTGCCTGGCTCGTTGAAAGCAAGGTGACCGTCTGGACCGATGCCGCCCATGAAGAGGTCGATGCCGCCTACTTCGGCGATGAGTTCTTCATAGTGTTGGCACTCGGCCACGAGGTCGGGTGCATTGCCGTTGAGAATATGCACGTTCTCAGGCTTGATGTCGATGTGGCTGAAGAAGTTCTTCCACATGAAGCTGTGGTAGCTCTCGGGGTGGTTCTCTGGTAGATTGACGTACTCGTCCATGTTGAACGTGATGACGTTCTTGAAGGAAATCTTGCCAGCGGTGTACATGTCAATCAGGTTGCTGTATAGCCCGAGGGGGGATGAGCCTGTGGGACATCCGAGCACGAATGGCTTTTCGGGTGTGGGTTTGGCTGCGATGATTCTGTTTGCTACATAGTTGGCTGCCCACTTTGAAAGGGCGGCATAATCAGGTTCTATGATGACTCTCATGGTGTTTGTTATTGTGTATTAGTGTATAACAAATGTTGTTACTTATTTCTCTTTCAGTGCTTCCCAGCCTTGCGCTTTCAGCTCAAACTCTGCACCNTCGCGCGTGATGAGGGCACAGCCTAAACTTTCCTTGGTGATGTGACCTATCAGTTTTATGTCCTTCATTTGGGCTATCTTTTCGTGGTCGGCGATGGGGACGGTGAACAGCAGTTCGTAGTCTTCACCGCCGTTCAGGGCGGCTGTGGTGAGGTTCATGTTCATCTCTTCCGCAGTCACTGCCGTCTGATAGTCGATGGGGATGCGCTCTTCGTAGATGCGGCAGCCGCAGTGGCTCTGTGTGCAGATGTGCAACAGCTCGGAGGAGAGTCCGTCGCTGATGTCCATCATGCTGGTGGGATGGATGCCTGCCTCGCGCAACTGGAGGATGATGTCACGACGGGCTTCGGGCTTCATCTGGCGTTCGAGCAGATATTCGCGACCGCTGAAATCTGGTTGTGAAATCGCCATGCGTTCTGCGTCGGTCTTGGCTGTCTCGATTTGGTGGTAATAGACTGCCTTCTCCCGTTCCAGCAGCTGGAAGCCCATGTAGGCAGCACCTAAGTCGCCTGTCACACAGACAAGGTCAGTCTCTTTGGCTCCATTGCNGTAGATGGCNGTGCCTTTCTCTGTCTCNCCAATGGCGGTGATAGAGATGGCGANTCNTGTGCGTGNGCNGGTGGTGTCGCCGCCCACGATATCTACCTNGTGCATGTCNCNAGCCAAGCNCAGTCCTGCNTAGNANTCTTCCATGTCTTCCACGCTGNAACGCTTGCTCAGGGCCAGGCTCACCGTCAACTGCTTGGGCATGCCGCCCATGGCATAGATGTCGGAGAGATTGACCATGGCGGCTTTGTAGCCTAAGTGCTTAAGTGGCATATAGGTGAGGTCGAAATGGACGCCTTCCATCAGCAGGTCTGTCGTGACGAGGAGGTCTTTATCGTTGCTGTAACGTAGCACGGCGCAGTCGTCGCCTACACCATAGTGAGTTTCAGGGTTGGTGGATTCCAGATGCTCTGTCAAGTGCTTGATGAGTCCAAATTCACCAAGAGTGGATATGTCTGTAGCCATGATTAGTGGGTATGGTTGTTATGCACGCTTTTGCGTGGATGGTTGGTTACAAAGTTTCTGATGAGCTTGTTGAACTCCTCGCCTTTCCCGTAGAGGAACTCCACCTCAATGGGGATGATGTGTAGGTTGTCAAGTCCATGCAGTCGGGTGGCGTCTTTCTCAGTGGTGATGATGGCGCGTCCAGCGGCTTGAGTACGTATGGACTCGATGTCTTTGGGCGTGAAGTTGTGATGGTCAGGGAAGTTCATCACATCAAATTGGGGCAGAAGCTTGCGTAGGTCGTATATCATCTGCTTAGGCGAAGCGATGCCTGTGACAAGCAGCGGATTCTCGCCCACATTGTGCAGATGCTTGGGGTATCGGAATGTGGTGAAGAACACCTTTTGCCAATGCTCAAGGTCAAGGCTCCGTACAATGTCGCGACGTTCCATCGGGGTGATGTGGCGTGGGCATTTGGTGATGATGATGATGTCAGCGCGCATCCGCCCCGATGTGTGTTCGCGCAGTCGCCCGGCGGGCAGGAGCTTGTCAAAGTAGATGAGGCGGTGGTAGTCCATCAGCAGGATGTTGAGCCCTGCTTGCACGTATCGGTGTTGATAAGCGTCGTCCAAGATGATGACATCGGTGGCAGGCTGCAAGGTGGGCTGCATGAGCTGCTGGATGCCGTGGCAGCGATTCTTGTCCACTGCCATGTGGATGTGTGGGAACTTGTGCTTCATCTGGAACGGCTCGTCACCGATTTTTGTCATCGGCGTGTCCTCTTCGGCAAGTACATAGCCTTTGGACTTGCGCTTGTAGCCTCGGCTGAGCACTGCTACTTGGTGGTCTTTGGAGAGGAGACGGATGAGGTACTCGGCATGGGGAGTCTTGCCTGTTCCACCTACGGTGAGGTTGCCCACGCAGATGATGGGGATGTTGAACTTATGGGATTTGAGCATACCGATATCGAACATCAGGTTCCTGATGCGTACCACCATGCCGTAGAGCCATGAGAATGGCAGGAGCCAGTAGTTGATTTTGATATGGTCGCCTTCCATGTTGGGATTACTTCATGTAGTGATAGTACTCGCAAGCGGCCAAGAGCCATGCACCTGTACCGAAGGGGGCTTGTGACTGCGCGTTCACCGTTCGGGATGGGTCAGGCTTTTCGCCGATGGGCTGCACATAGCCGATGCTGTAGTCGGGGCGGAGTGCCACGGTGGTGAGGTACTTCCAAGCTTTGTCGATAGTGGGCTGATACTGCTTGGCTGGCAGGATGCCGTTGTTCACACCCCACAGGATGCCGTAGGTGAAGAAGGCGGTGCCTGAGGTCTCATAGCCTGGCGCGTCGTCGGGGCAGAGCATGGAGCGGGTCCAGTAACCTTCTGGCTGTTGGCACTTTGCCACACCGGCTGCCAGTTTCTTGAAGCGGTCGAGGTAGAAAGCTCGGTATTTGCTGTCCTTGGGGAGGTCTTGCAGCACTTTGGCCAAGCCTGCCATCACCCAACCTGCGCCACGCGCCCAAAAAGACTTGCCGTTGTTGCAGGCGGTTGTTACTTTGGGATAGATGTATTTGCCGTCGCGGTAATAGAGCTGTGCCTCGGTGTCAAAGAGGAGGCTGTCGGTCCATTGGTAGCACTCGAATTGTTTGTCGAGCAGTTTTTGGTCGTGGGTGACGGTGTAGAGTTTGCTGAAGATGGGCATGCCCATGTAGAGCGCATCCGCCCACCACCAATAATCTCTCTCGGGAGTTGAGGCTTGGTAGCACATCACTTCGAGGGCGCGTTTGATGCGTTCTGCACGGTGTTCCTGCTTGTAGAGGTCGATATAGACTTGGAAACAGATTTGCCAGTCAGCGAAAAGCACGTGGTTCATGCCTTCGCCATAGGCCTTGTATTGCCATAAGCTCTTGTTCCTTTGTGTGGCACCTTCCCAATGGTTGTATTCGGCCCATTCAATGGCGTAGTCGAGGTAGCGTTGATTGCCTGTCAAGTCGTACACCGCTTGATTGCCAGTGAAGTAGGCGGCGTTGTCCCAGAATCCGCGACACTTGGCAGAGTTGTGGCTTTGCCAATAGTCGTTGACTTTCTCGATAGTGGTTAGAACGTCTTGTTTTGTCTGTGGCTGTTCGGCTGTCGAGCCGTTTGCTTCTTGTTGGGGGTGTGCGAAGCCTGTTTGTGCCATGAAGGCTGCACTAATCATGAGTGTGGATAAGAGTTTCATATACATAATAGGNTTTTAGTTAGTTGTCTTGCATTATGAGTCCCAGCTTTTTCGCTTCTTCGATGAGAAGTTGTTTGNCAGATGCGTAGTCGTTGGGTATCTNCCCGTCNAAGATGNCGTCCTNGATGAGGNTCTTCAGTACTCCCACTTCACGGCTGGGGCGAAGCTGGAAAAGTTGCATAATTTCTTCGCCAGAAACGGGAGGCTGGAAGTTCCTGATGCGGTCCTTCTCTTCTATCTCAACGAGTTTGGTGCGAACGGTGATGAAGTTCTCCTTGATTTTCTTTTTCTTAAGCTCGTTTTTGGAGGTGATGTCAGCGGTGCAAAGCAGCATCAGGTCGTCGATATCGTCACCCGCTTCAAACAGCAGTCTCCGCACCGCGCTGTCGGTCACTTCTGCATCTGCAATGGCAATGGGGCGCATGTGCAACTGAACGAGTTTCTGTACGAACTTCATCTTCTCGTTCATGGGCAGCTTCATGCGGCGGAAGATGTTGGGAATCATCCGTTCACCGATATCGTTGTGGTTATGGAATGTCCATCCCAATAATGGGTCGAAACGCTTAGATTTGGGCTTCCCGATGTCGTGCAGCAGTGCAGCCCAGCGAAGCCACAGGATGTGGTCTTTGGCTGACTCCCACTTGCCATTGCCTGTGGGCATTTCGGAGGGGACGCTCGTCGCCTTCGCCACGTTGTCAAGCACTTCGAGCGTATGGTAGAAATTGTCCTTGTGCGTTTTCCCGTTTTTGGACTCAACGCCTTGCAGTTGGATTAGTTCGGGGAAAATGAGAGGGAGCAGTCCGCTCCGCTCCAAGTTGTCGAATCCTTTAGAGGGGATGGGGGAAAGAAGTATCTTGTTTAACTCGTCGGCAATGCGCTCGCCTGAGATGATTTGGATGCGTTCCTTGTTCCGTTCCAGCGCATTGAAAGTGTCTTCGTCGATGTGGAAGCCAAGCTGGGTGGCAAAGCGGATACAACGCATCATGCGCAGAGGGTCGTCGCTGAAAGTGATGTCAGGGTCGAGTGGGGTAATGATGCACTTGTCCTCCAAATCGGCCAAGCCGTTGAAAGGGTCCACCAACTCGCCATAATGCTCTTTGTTCAGACAGAGTGCCATCGCATTGATGGTGAAGTCACGGCGGTTCTGGTCTTCTTCCAGCGTGCCATCTTCGGTCACAGGCTTGCGCGAGTTGCGGTCGTAGCTCTCTTTGCGAGCACCGACAAACTCAATCTCAAGGCTCTTGTGCTTGAGTTGGGCCGTGCCAAAATTCTTGTAGATGGCAATGTGGACTTTCTTTCCTAATTTCTTACGTAACTTCTCAGCGATGGCGATGCCAGGGCGTTCCACCTGCTTCTTCTGGTCCACGACAACGATGTCGATGTCGCTTGATGGGCGTTCCAGATACAAATCGCGCACCCATCCTCCGATAATGTAGCATTCTAACCCCAATTCGTCCGCCGTGTCAGAAATAAGGTGGAAAAAGGGGTGGTCGAGCTGTGTCAATATCTCTTCGTGTGTCAGTATCTTCATACGAGGTGGATTCTGAGCATCTTTTTTTGTATTGCAAAGATAAGGAAAAATGGATAGAAACATTGTCAATGCGCTTGTTTTTTCGTGTTGTAGAAATGAAAAAGCAGGATAACTTCCAGAAATAGTGCTGAATTTGTGTTTTTTGCCCTATCTTTGTGAAAAATATTGACGTATGAAAAAAAGTGAATATACAGTTTTTGCCATCTTGATGATTTCTTGTTTGTTAGTCATGATGGCTTGCCAGCATCAGCCTTCTGCGGTGGAACGTCGCAAGGCGGAGATTCGGGAAAGGGATTCAATGGAGTTGTTGAACGCGCGCAAGGATTTGCGGGTGGCTGACAGCCTCTCTGCGTTTAAGATTTTTGAACTGGAGGATTTGAAGGCGCAGTTTGTCTTTGAGAAGCAGGAGAAGTACCAAACCGTGGGTTATTGGGTATTGCCGACGCATGCGGGCAGCAAGGAGCGGTTCACATTCTTTCCCGAAGTGGAGGAAGGCGGCAAGCTGCTTTTGGTGTCCATTAACAAGCAACGGCAGTATTCGTTTGCGGAAGTGGATTTGGAAACGAGCGACTACACCACGCAGTTGCCCTCGACC